>ENA-ORSS01000117-ORSS01000117.1-human-gut-metagenome-genome-assembly--contig:-NODE-117-length-101679-cov-6.166260_pt1 | contig 101679 bp, 83 predicted proteins | sample MGYA00241899_ERZ509162 | MGnify/ENA primary metagenome ERZ509162 (study PRJEB26280, sample SAMEA2338641) | human gut metagenome | biome: human gut; feature: human-associated habitat; material: faeces... | reverse complement strand
TACTTGTCCGTCACAGCCGAGGAAACGGCCAACCAGCTGGAACTGAGCAAACTGGTGGAACAGGAAATGGAAAGCATACAGCAGGTATTGCCCGCCGGATATGAAGTGCATATCGGATACGATGCTACCGAATACATACATGCGGAGATGAACAAGATCTATTTGCGGACCGGTTTGACGGTGCTTATCCTGTTTGTCTTCGTATGGCTCATCACACGGAAAGGTAAATATCTGTTGCTGATTGTCAGCAGTCTGTTTATCAACATAGCGGTGGCCATCATCTTCTATTACTTGTTCGGACTGGAGATGCAGCTTTACTCGCTGGCCGGTATCACCATTTCGCTGAATCTGGTGATAGACAGTACCATTGTGATGACCGACCACATTCTGCACCGCCGCAACCTGAAGGCGTTCATGTCGGTGCTGGCAGCCACGCTGACGACGATGGGAGCCCTGGTCATTGTCTTCTTCCTGGACGAACGTATCCGGTTGAATCTGCAAGACTTTGCGGCAGTGGTCATTATCAATCTGGCCGTTTCGCTGTTCGTGGCCCTGTTCTTCGTACCGGCCATGATCGAAAAGACGGGACTGACCTATCAGCCGTCAACGAAGAAACGCGGAAGGCTGTTTCTGCAACGCTGGCGTCAGCGGATGGCAGACAAATGGCACCGGACGTTCAGCGCAAAGCGGTGTGCGGTCTGGTTCTCTCATTACTACATCCGTCAGATCAAGTTTCTGCAACGCTGGCGCTGGGCGGTAGCCGTAGTGCTGGTGCTGGCATTCGGGTTGCCGGTCTTCCTGTTGCCCGAAAAGCTGGAGGGCGAAGGCACGTGGCCTGACTTGTATAACAAGACGTTAGGTTCGACCACATACAAGGAATCGGTGAAACCCATCGTGGACAAAGTCTTGGGAGGCAGTTGGCGGCTGTTTGTGGAGAAGGTGTACGAAGGCAGTTACTTTACCCGCAACGAGGAAGTGGTGCTGACCGCCAATGCCAATCTGCCCAACGGCAGCACGCTGGAGCAGATGAACACGCTGGTGAAGCGGATGGAAACCTATCTGACGCAGTTCAGCGAAATCAGGCAGTTCCAGACCAATGTTTACAATGCCCGCCGGGCCAGCATCAACGTTTATTTCAAGAAGGAAGCAGAGAAAAGCGGTTTCCCCTATACGCTGAAAGCGGGCATCATCTCGAAAGCGCTGGAGCTGGGTGGAGGCAGTTGGAGCGTTTACGGTCTGCAGGATCAGGGCTTCAGCAACGACGTGCGCGAAAGTGCCGGTTCGTACCGTATCCGCATGTACGGATACAATTACGACGAACTGTACAAATGGGCCGAAGCGCTGAAAGACACCTTGCTGACCCACCGGCGTATAAAGGAAGTCACCATCAACTCGGAGTTTTCGTGGTGGAAGGACGATTACCAGGAGTTCTACTTCGATTTGGACAAGCAGCGCATGGCAGAAGAAGGAGTCAATGCAAGCATGCTGTTCAATGCCGTGGAACCTATTTTCAGTAAAAACATATCGGTGGGAACGGTTCCTACCGAGAATGGTTCGGAACGGTTGAATCTGTCCTCCAGGCAGTCGGGCGAGTACGACAGTTGGGCCATGCAGTACTATCCTTACGGCTATTCGGCCGACAAGCAGTATAAGCTGTCCGACCTGTCTGTGGTGGAGAAAGGGCAGATGCCCCAGAACATTGCGAAGGAGAACCAGCAGTACCGCCTGTGTCTGCAATACGAATATATCGGTTCGTACGAAATGGGTAACCGGGTGCAGGAACGCGACTTGGAAGCCATCAAGAAGCTGCTCCCGATGGGGTATACGGCCGAGTCGGAGCACCAGACATGGGGGTGGGGCGGAGGCATCAACAAGCAGTATTTGCTTCTGCTCATCGTGATATCCATCATTTTCTGTACGACCAGCATCCTGTTTAACTCGCTGAAGCAACCGCTGGCCATTATATTCATCATACCGGTTTCGTACATCGGCGTTTTCCTGACGTTCTATTGGTTCCAGCTGAACTTCGATCAGGGCGGATTTGCTTCTTTCGTGTTGCTGTGCGGCATTACGGTCAATGCAAGTATCTATATTTTGAACGAATACAATGGCATTTGCCGGCGCTTCCCGCACATGTCCCGATATTATGCTTATGTGAAGGCTTGGAATGCGAAGATTGTTCCGATTTTCCTGACTGTGATATCTACCGTGTTAGGATTTATTCCATTCATGGCAGGTACCGAAAAAGAAGGTTTCTGGTTTCCGTTGGCAGCAGGTACGATCGGCGGACTGGTGATGTCGGTCATCGGTATTTTTTTCTTCCTTCCGTTGCTTTGCCTGAAGAAGGATAAGTCCACGAAGACAGTGAGAAAATGATAGTCGTGTGGGGCACGCAGACAAGGGGTGGCAGGCGTGTCCAGCCCTTGTTTTGTATGTGAAACAGTAACTTCGTGCTCGTTAACGGAATGTATTACGGAAATTTCTCTTTAATTCCTTTAACTTTTACTCTTTATTCACATTCTTTTTTGTTACTTTTGCCGCAAATTTAATGAAACCATTATTTTAGATAAACGCATGGCAAATGTAATTAAGTTACGCAAAGGCCTTGACATCAACCTGAAAGGCAAAGCCGCGGAAGAGCTTGTTACCGTAAAAGAGCCGGGATTCTATTCATTGGTTCCCGATGATTTTACCGGTATCACTCCGAAAGTGGTGGTCAAAGAACAGGAATATGTGATGGCCGGAGGACCCTTGTTTATTGACAAGAATCATCCCGAATTAAATTTTGTTTCGCCCGTGAGTGGCGTAGTGACAAGCGTGGAGCGCGGTGCACGCCGTAAGGTGTTGAACATCGTAGTAGAAGCTGCTACAGAACAGGATTACGAGGAGTTCGGCAAGATGGATCCGTCGAAGATGAACGCAGAGGAGGTAAAAGCTGCTCTCTTGAAAGCCGGTATGTTTGCTTTCATCCGTCAGCGTCCTTACGATGTGATCGCCGATCCGACGGTTGAGCCGAAAGCAATCTTTGTATCGGCATTCGACAGCAATCCGCTGGCTCCCAATTTCGAGTTTGCCCTGAAAGGCGAGGAGAAGAACTTCCAGACAGGACTCGACGCTTTGGCTAAGATGGCCAAGACTTACCTGAGCATCAGCGTGAAGCAGAAGAGTGCAGCTCTGACAGGTGCAAAGAATGTAACCATCACGGCTTTCGACGGTCCGCATCCTGCCGGCAACGTCGGCGTACAGATCAATCACATCTCTCCGATTGCAAAGGGCGAGACGGTGTGGACGATTGGTGCCGAAGCTGTTATCTTCATCGGCCGTCTGATGAATACAGGTCGGGTCGATCTGACCCGCACGGTAGCCGTAACAGGAAGCGAAGTCTTGAAACCTGCTTATTGCAAGCTGAAAATCGGTGCGCTGCTGACCAACGTGTTCAAGGGAAATGTCACTACCGACAAGGACCTGCGTTATATCAGCGGTAACGTGCTGACCGGAAAGAAAGTGTCTCCGAACGGTTATCTGGGCGCTTTTGACAGCCAGCTCACCGTTATCCCCGAAGGCGACGAAACACACGAAATGCTCGGATGGATTATGCCGCGTTTCAATCAGTTCAGCGTAAGCCACTCTTACTTCAGCTGGCTGATGGGTAAGAAAGAATATGTGATTGACGCCCGTGTGAAGGGAGGCGAACGTCACATGATCATGTCGAACGAATACGACCGCGTGTTCCCGATGGACATTTATCCGGAATACCTGGTGAAAGCCATCATTGCCGGTGACATTGACCGCATGGAGGCTTTGGGTATTTACGAAGTGGCTCCCGAAGATTTTGCCCTTTGCGAATTTGTATGTTCGTCCAAGGTCGAAGTTCAGCGCATCGTGCGTGCGGGTCTTGACATGCTCCGTGCCGAAATGGCGTAATTCACGAATCAGAAACATTTATAAAATAGCAGAATATTAATGAAAGCGTTAAGAAATTATCTCGACAAGATAAAGCCTAACTTTGAAGAGGGCGGCAAATTCCACGCATTTCGTTCGGTGTTCGATGGTTTCGAAACATTCCTGTTCGTGCCTAACACCACTTCGAAATCGGGAACGCATATTCATGACTCCATCGACAGCAAACGTATCATGTCTATGGTAGTCATTGCGCTGATACCGGCACTTCTGTTCGGTATGTACAATGTGGGTTATCAGCACTTCCATGCTACTGGCGCAACCGGTAGTTTTATTGAGATGTTTGGCTATGGCTTCCTGGCCGTATTGCCGAAAATCATTGTTTCGTATGTAGTAGGTCTGGGCATTGAGTTCGTTGTTGCCCAATGGAAGAAGGAAGAGATTCAGGAAGGTTTCCTGGTTTCGGGTATCCTGATTCCGATGATTGTGCCGGTTGATTGTCCGTTGTGGATACTGGCTGTCGCTACGGCTTTCTCCGTTATTTTTGCCAAGGAAGTATTTGGCGGTACAGGTATGAACGTCTTCAATGTAGCTCTGATTACCCGTGCATTCCTTTTCTTCGCCTATCCTACCAAGATGTCCGGCGATGCCGTTTGGGTTTCGGGCGATTCCATTTGCGGCCTTGGCCAGCAGGTGGATGGTCTGACAGTGGCTACTCCGCTGGGTATCGCTTCCACGACCGGTGCTTATCCCGAATTTTCGTGGGACATGGTGACCGGTCTGATTCCCGGATCTATCGGTGAGACCAGCGTCATTGCCATTGCCCTGGGTGCCATCCTGTTGCTGTGGACGGGCATTGCCAGCTGGAAGACGATGTTCTCCGTATTCGTAGGTGGTGCGTTCATGGCATGGATATTCAATACCGTTGGTCCGGACACCCCGATGGCACAGATGCCCTGGTACGAACATCTTGTACTGGGTGGCTTCTGCTTTGGTGCCGTGTTCATGGCTACCGACCCCGTCACTTCGGCACGTACCGAGACAGGCAAGTATATCTTCGGATTCCTGATCGGTGCGATGGCAATCATCATCCGTGTGCTGAATCCGGGTTATCCCGAAGGCATGATGTTGGCTATCCTGCTGATGAACATCTTTGCTCCGCTCATTGACTACTGCGTAGTGCAGAGCAATATCAGTAACCGTGCCAAACGTTCTGCTAAGTCTAACCGCTAAAAATACCGAAAGAAAATGAATACCAATAGTAACAGTTATACTATCATTTATGCTTCGGTAATGGTGATTATCGTAGCATTCCTGCTGGCATTCGTAAGCTCTTCGTTGAAGGAAACTCAGAACAAGAATGTAGAGCTGGATACGAAGAAACAAATCCTGGCCGCCCTCAACGTGAAGGATGTAAAGGATGCCGAAGCTGAATATAATAAATATGTGAAAAGTGACATGCTGGTGAACGAAGACGGTACGCTGACCGAATACACCGGCAAGTTTGTGACTGCTTTCGAGAAAGAAGCTAAAGAAAACAACCACCTGCACGTGTTTGTAGCCGAGGTTGATGGTGAAACCAAGTATGTATTCCCCGTTTACGGTGCCGGTTTGTGGGGTGCCATCTGGGGATATGTGGCTTTGAACGGCGATAAGGATACCGTATACGGTGTATACTTCTCGCATGCCAGCGAAACTCCGGGTCTGGGTGCCGAAATTGCCGGTGCACACTTCCAGGGCGAATTCCGGGGAAAGAAAACGCTGGAAAACGGCGAGATTGCCTTGGGCGTTGTAAAGAACGGTAAGGTAGAAAAGCCCGATTATCAGGTTGACGGAATCTCGGGAGGTACGATTACTTCGGTGGGTGTAGATGCCATGCTGAAGAATTGCCTGAGCAGTTACAAGAGTTTTTTAACCAATAATAATGAGGAGGAATAAGAATATGGGACAGTTGTTTTCGAAAAAGAATAAAGAAGTATTCTCAACTCCGATCGGAATGAACAATCCTGTCACCGTGCAGGTATTGGGTATCTGTTCCGCATTGGCTGTAACTGCCAAGCTGGAACCGGCCATCGTGATGGGTCTTTCCGTAACCGTCATTACCGCTTTTTCAAATGTAGTGATTTCACTGATACGTAAGACGATCCCCAACCGCATTCGTATCATTGTCCAGTTGGTTGTCGTAGCTGCGTTGGTGACCATTGTGAGCGAGATCCTGAAAGCGTTTGCTTATGACGTCAGCGTTCAGCTTTCGGTATATGTAGGTCTGATTATTACCAACTGTATCCTGATGGGACGTTTGGAAGCATTTGCCATGCAGAACGGTCCGTGGGAATCTTTCCTCGACGGTATCGGAAACGGTTTGGGATATGCCAAGATTCTTGTGATTGTAGCTTTCTTCCGCGAGCTGCTCGGATCGGGTACGCTGTTCGGATTCAACATCCTGAACTACGAACCCCTTCAGAAGATCGGTTACGTGAACAACGGTTTGATGCTGATGCCGCCTATGGCACTGATCATCCTTGCCTGCATTATCTGGTACCAGCGTTCGCGTCATAAAGAGTTGCAAGATAAATAATATATAATGAAGAATGAAGAATGAAAAATGAAGAATCCGTTATGTGAAATTCTTAATTCTTAATTCTGAATTCTCAATTCAAGATAAATTATGGAACATTTATTAAGTTTATTCGTCCGCTCCATTTTCGTGGACAACATGATATTCGCGTTCTTCCTGGGTATGTGCTCCTATCTGGCCGTATCGAAGAATGTGAAGACTGCCGTCGGACTGGGTATTGCGGTAACCTTCGTGTTGGTGGTTACGCTGCCGGTCAACTATCTGTTGCAGACTAAAGTGCTGGGTCCGAACGCTCTCATCGAGGGTGTGGATTTGAGCTTCCTTAGTTTTATTCTTTTCATTGCCGTGATTGCGGCTATCGTTCAGCTGGTAGAGATGATTGTCGAGCGTTTCAGCCCCTCGCTGTATGCTTCATTGGGTATCTTCCTGCCGCTGATTGCCGTAAACTGTGCCATCATGGGTGCTTCGTTGTTTATGCAGCAACGCATCACGCTGGGCGAAAGCGATCCGAAGTACATCGGTGACGTTTGGGATTCCATCTCTTATGCACTCGGTTCGGGTCTGGGCTGGTTGCTGGCTATTGTAGGTCTAGCTGCCATTCGCGAAAAAATGGCTTACTCTGACGTTCCTGCTCCTTTGAAGGGATTGGGTATTACGTTTATCACAGTAGGCCTCATGGCAATGGCATTTATGTGTTTCTCTGGTTTGAACATCTAATAAAGAAAGGAATAAGACAATGGATATGAATATGATATTAGCAAGCATTGGAGTATTCCTGGTGGTTGTTCTGTTGCTTGTGATAATTCTGCTGGTTGCCAAGAACTTCCTGGTGCCTTCAGGAAACGTGAAACTTACCATGAACGGCGACAAAGTGCTGGATGTTGCGTCTGGTGGTACTTTGCTGAATACCTTGGCTGTTAATGGTGTGTATCTTTCTTCTGCCTGTGGTGGAAAAGGATCGTGCGGACAATGTAAATGTCAGGTTGTAGAAGGTGGCGGTGAAATTCTGCCTTCTGAAGTTCCTCACTTCAGCCGTAAACAACAGAAAGACCACTGGCGTCTGGGTTGTCAGGTCAAGGTGAAGGGTGACATGTCAATCAAGGTTCCCGAAAGCGTATTGGGAGTAAAAGAGTACGAATGTACCGTTATCTCCAACAAAAACGTGGCTACCTTTATCAAGGAATTCAAAGTGCAGCTTCCTGCCGGTGCCCATATGGACTTCCTGCCGGGTTCGTATGCACAGATTAAGATTCCTGCATTCACGATGGATTATGACAAGGATATCGATAAAGGCCTTATCGGCGACGAGTATTTGCCGGCATGGCAGAAGTTTGGCCTCTTCCCGTTGAAGTGTGTCAACCCTGAGCCTACCGTACGTGCTTACTCTATGGCCAACTATCCGGCCGAGGGTGATGTGTTCATGCTGACAGTACGTATCGCTACTCCTCCGTTCAAGCCCGACCGCAGTGGCTTTATGGATGTTAATCCGGGTATTGCTTCTTCTTACATCTTTACCCTGAAACCGGGTGACAAGGTGACGATGAGTGGTCCTTACGGAGACTTCCATCCGCACTTCGATTCGAAGAAGGAGATGATCTGGGTAGGTGGTGGTGCCGGTATGGCTCCGTTGCGTGCACAAATCATGCACATGACCAAGACACTGAATACTCGCGACCGCGAAATGCACTACTTCTACGGTGCACGTGCCTTGAACGAAGTATTCTACCTGGACGACTTCCTCGGACTGGAAAAAGAATTCCCCAACTTCCACTTCCATCTGGCACTCGACCGTCCCGATCCTGCTGCCGATGCTGCAGGCGTGAAGTATACTCCGGGCTTCGTTCATACGGTTATGTACGACACATATCTGAAGAATCACGAGGCTCCCGAAGATATTGAATACTACATGTGTGGTCCTGGCCCGATGTCGAAGGCTGTGGTCAACATGCTTGACGGTCTGGGTGTTGAGTCATCCAGCATTATGTACGATAACTTCGGCGGATAATTAACCTGCCTGAAACTGGATAAATGCGGAGCGGCAACTGGATTTCGAAACAGTTGTCGCTCCGTCGTTTTTATATAGATAAACATTCGTCTTGTTTCTTTAGGATTATAAATGTTTTGGGTTTGGCGGTAATTTCGTAACTTTGCGGTCTGATTATGGAATGTATGAAGCATATATATACCGTTTTATTCTTCTGTCTGGTGTCTTTATTCATATCTTTTGACGCTTCTGCCCAGATAAAAGGTGTGGTTACGGATTCCTTGACCAATGAGCCTCTGATGTATATTACCGTTCAGTACGAGGGAAAAGGAGTGGGCGCCATAACGAATGCCGAGGGTGAATATCAAGTCGAGACACGTAAGGGCTGGGATGAGCTGATGTTTTCAGCTATTGGATATATTACAAAGCGGGTGAAGCTGACTCCGGATACCAAGGTTCTTAATGTACAATTGGCACCGGCTGATGTGATGCTGTCCGAAGTCGTAGTAAAGCCCAAAAAGGAAAAATATTCGCGTAAGAATAATCCTGCCGTGGATTTCATGCGAAAGGTAATTGCCAATAAGAAGGCTTTGAAGCTGGAAGAGAATGACTATTACCAGTACCAGAAGTACGAGAAGATGAAGATGTCCATCAACGATGTCACTCCGGAGAAGATGGAAAAAGGCATCTATAAGAAATTCTCTTTCTTCAAAGACCAGGTAGAAGTCTCGCCCAAGACCAACAAGATGATTCTTCCCATTTCGATCAAGGAAACGGCTTCCCGAACCATTTACCGGAAGAGTCCGAAAAGCGAGAAGACCATCATTGAAGGAATGAATTCAACCGGTATCGAAGAGTTCTTTAATACCGGCGATATGCTGGGTACTATCTTGAATGATGTCTTTTCGGACATTAATATCTACGATGATGATATCCGTCTGTTGCAACGCCGTTTTGTGAGCCCCATCGGTCGGGGAGCCATTACTTTCTACAAATATTATCTGATGGATACCTTGATGGTGGACAAACAGGAGTGTGTGCACCTGACTTTTGTGCCTCAGAATCCGCAAGACTTTGGCTTTACCGGACATTTGTATGTGGTGAAAGACTCTACGTATGCAGTGAAACGCTGTACCATGAATCTGCCCAAACGAACGGGGGTGAACTTTGTGGATAATATGGATATCGTTCAGGAATATGAGCAGCTGCCCGACGGTAACTGGGTGCTGACCGACGATGATATGACGGTGGAACTGGTTTTTGTGAAAGGCATTCAGGGACTGGAAGTGCAACGTACCACCAAATATACGGATTATAAATTCGATGAAATAGAACCGCGGCTTTTCCGTTTGAAAGGAAATGTTATCAAGGAAGCCAATATGCTGGCCAAGAGTGATGAATACTGGGCCAAGGTTCGGCAGGTTCCTCTCACCAAGAAAGAGAGCAACATGGACATATTCATGAACCGGATTGAGCAGATACCAGGTTTCAAATACGTCATCTTCGGTGCCAAGGCGCTGATCGAGAATTTCGTGGAAACAGGTAGCAAAGAGCATCCGAGCAAAGTGGATATTGGTCCTATCAATACAATGATTACCAGTAACTATGTCAACGGTACCCGTTTCCGTCTGAGTGCTATGACTACCGGAAACCTGCATCCACACTGGAGTTTCAGCGGTTATGGAGCCTATGGTACGAAAGACAAGAAATGGTTTTATTCCGGTCAGGCGGCCTATTCTTTCAACAAGCGCGAATATGTGCTGTGGGAGTTCCCCAAACATTATCTGGCCTTTAAGTATACTTACGACGTCATGTCGCCTATGGACAAGTATCTGATGACCGATAAGGATAATATGTTTGTCGGATGGAAGTGGACCACTGTCGACCAGATGTCCTATATACGCGATGCTACGCTGACTTATGAGCTTGAAACCAATAGCGGATTCTCCGTAATGGCCATGGCACGCCACCGCAACGACCAGCCTGCCGGCGTGTTGCAGTACTGGAAGAACAATGGCAAGGTGGCCGGCCAGTGGGATGCCACGAATACGCTGGTGCACGACATGACTACCACCGAACTGGGAGTTACGTTGCGCTATGCTCCCGGCGAGACGTTTGTCAATACCAAGCAGCGCCGTGTACCGGTGTCGCTCGATGCTCCGGTATTCACACTGTCGCATACGGCCGGCTTTAAAGGAGTGCTGGGTGGAGAATACAACTTCAACCTGACAGAACTCAGTTTGCGTAAGCGTATATGGTTTGGCTCGTGGGGCAAGCTGGATGTTACGGCCCGTGCCGGTGCACAATGGAACACGGTTCCGTTCCCCTTGCTGAATCTGCCTATGGCCAATCTTTCGTACATTACCCAGAATAATGAGTCATTTAACCTCATTGACAATATGGAGTTCTTGAACGACCGCTATGCGTCGTTGGCACTGAGCTATGACATGAACGGAAAATTCTTCAACCGTATTCCGCTTATCAAGCGCCTGAAGTGGCGTGAGCGTTTCCGCATCCGGGGCTTGTGGGGAACACTGACAGACAAGAACAATCCGTACAAGAGCAACAATCCCGACCTGTTCCTGTTTCCGATGCGCAACGGATTGCCAACCAGTTACGTGATGGGCAAGACGCCTTATGTCGAAGCAAGTGTGGGAATATATAACATCTTCAAGCTGATACATATCGAATATGTCCGGCGTCTGACCTATACCAATATGCCGGGGGTACAGAAAGATGGTATACGTTTTATGATATTGACGATATTCTAAAGAAAAGAAAGGAAGTACACGTGCAACCATTAGCAGAAAGGCTCAGGCCTAAGACATTAGATGAATACATCGGCCAAAAACATTTAGTTGGTCAGGGAGCTGTATTACGCAAGATGATCGATGCCGGGCGCATTTCTTCCTTCATATTGTGGGGCCCTCCCGGAGTAGGAAAAACAACCTTGGCACAAATCATAGCCAATAAGCTGGAGACTCCTTTCTACACATTGAGTGCTGTGACGAGCGGCGTGAAAGACGTGCGTGACGTGATAGACCGTGCCAAGAGCAACCGTTTCTTCTCGCAGGCCAGTCCTATTCTTTTCATCGACGAAATTCATCGTTTCAGCAAGTCGCAGCAGGATTCGTTGTTGGGAGCCGTCGAGCAGGGAGTTGTTACGCTGATTGGAGCCACTACCGAGAATCCTTCTTTCGAGGTTATCCGTCCGTTGTTGTCGCGCTGCCAGCTCTATGTGCTGAAGTCGCTTGAAAAGGACGACCTGCTTGAACTGCTGAACCGCGCCATTACTACCGACGTGGTATTGCGCGAACGTACCATCGAACTTCGCGAGACAACAGCCATGTTGCGCTACAGTGGTGGCGATGCCCGTAAGTTGCTCAATATTCTCGATCTGGTTGTTTCGTCCGAGTCGGATGATCCGGTTGTCATTACCGACCAGCTGGTGACCGACCGCTTGCAGCAGAATCCGCTTGCTTACGACAAGGATGGCGAAATGCACTACGACATCATATCCGCTTTCATCAAGTCTATTCGTGGCAGCGATCCCGATGCGGCTATCTACTGGTTGGCCCGTATGGTCGAGGGTGGGGAGGACCCGGCGTTTATAGCCCGCCGGTTGGTCATTTCGGCTTCCGAAGACATCGGCCTGGCCAATCCTAACGCCATGCTTTTGGCCAATGCCTGTTTCGATGCGGTAATGAAGGTCGGATGGCCCGAAGGACGTATCCCTTTGGCCGAGACAACGATTTATCTGGCTACCAGCCCCAAGAGCAATTCGGCTTATAACGCCATCAACGATGCACTGGAACTTGTCCGGCAGACGGGTAACCTGCCTGTCCCCCTGCACTTGCGCAATGCTCCTACCAAGCTGATGAAACAGTTGGGCTATGGCGACAACTATAAGTACGCACACGACTATCCGGGACATTTTGTCCGTCAGCAGTTTATGCCCGACGACCTGAAGGAGCATCGCATCTGGCAGCCGCAGGACAATGCAGCGGAGCAGAAACACAGTGACCGTATGCAAGCTTTGTGGGGCGAGCGTTTTAAGAAGAAATGAAAGAGTGAATGATAATAATAACAGAATAAAATTGTAGAATCTATGAAAATTGTAGCATTAGACGGCTATGCCGCCAATCCGGGAGACCTTTCCTGGGATGAACTGAAGGCTTTGGGCGAATGTGTCATTTACGACCGTACTGCTCCTGAAGAAGTACTTGAACGTGCCGCCGATGCCGAGGTGGTGCTGACCAATAAGGTTGTCATTACAGCCGAAATGATGGCTGCATTGCCACAATTGAAATATATCGGAGTGATGGCTACCGGATATAACATCGTTGATATCGATGCAGCCCGCGAACGCGGCATTATCGTTACCAATATACCTTCGTATAGCACCGATTCGGTAGCGCAGATGGTTTTTGCCCATATCCTGAACATTGCTCAGCAGGTGCAGCACCATTCCGAAGCGGTGCATCAGGGACGCTGGACTTCCAGCAAGGACTTCTGCTTCTGGGATACACCGCTTATCGAACTGCGTGGAAAGAAGATTGGTATCGTAGGACTGGGTCATACGGGATATACGACGGCACGTATTGCCATCGGTTTTGGTATGGAGGTGTATGCATATACTTCCAAGTCCTCTTTCCAGCTTCCGCCCGAAATCAAGAAAATGGAGCTGGACCAGCTGTTCAGCGAGTGCGACATCATCAGCCTTCACTGCCTGCTGACCGACAAGACACGCGAGCTGGTCAATGCAGCGCGTTTAAAACTGATGAAACCTACAGCCATCCTTATCAATACCGGACGTGGACAGCTGGTCAACGAGCAGGATTTGGCCGATGCGCTTAACAACGGACAGATCTATGCAGCCGGACTGGATGTGCTTTCGCAGGAACCTCCTAAGGCCGACAATCCGTTGCTGACAGCCCGCAACTGCTACATCACTCCCCACATAGCCTGGGCAAGTGCTGCGGCTCGCGAACGGCTGATGGGAATCTTGCTCGACAACCTGAAAGGGTATATAGAAGGCAAGGTTATCAATAATGTTGCAAAGTGAAACAGTACCGATGAGTGAAGATACCTATAAGACCATTGTTGCTCCTTCCGAAGGTATATACACCGAGAAGCGCAGTAAGTTCATAGCCATGGCTTTTCCTGTGCGTACGGTAGACGAAATCAAGGTGCATCTCGAATCTTGTCAGAAGAAGTATTACGATGCCCGCCACGTGTGCTATGCCTACATGTTGGGGCACGAGCGGAAAGACTTCCGGGCCAACGACAACGGAGAACCTTCGGGCACGGCAGGAAAGCCGATACTGGGACAGATCAACTCCAACGAACTGACGGACATCCTGATTGTGGTAGTACGTTATTTCGGTGGCATCAAGCTGGGGACCAGCGGACTGATACAAGCCTACAAGGCAGCAGCGGCCGAAGCCATTGCGGCTGCGGAGTTTGTCGAGCGAACGGTGGACGATGTGGTGTCTTTTCTATTCGAGTATCCTTTTATGAACGATGTGATGCGTGTTGTCAAGGAGATGAATCCCGAAATCGTGCAACAGGCCTATGACATGGATTGCAGTATGACGCTTCGCATCCGTCGTTCGCTGATGCCTGCCCTTAAAGCGCGGCTCGAAAAAGTAGAAACCCTCCGTTATCCGGAGTAAATGATAGATTATTTATTTCATTTATATTATAAAGTAGTATGTCTTTCAACGCAACCAAACGAGAACTGGGCGAGATTTATACCTTTTTCCGCTTATTGGCTGATGGCGTAGTCGCAATGGGCACTCCGCAAGCTGTGGCCGATGAGGGCGAACGCTGGCCTGTGGCCATGATACAACGTGAAGAGCACGATGGCACCCGCCGTTATTATGTAGGCGAAGACATCCGGACGGTCTCCGGAAGTCTGGAAAAGAACGGAATTTTTCTGCCCCGTCCCGACAGTGAGCGTCACTTCCCGCGCGAAGACTTTGCAACTGCTGCCACACTTGTGCTGGATCTGTTGAAGTTGCCGGGCGAAGAAGTGGAAGTCGATGACAGCCTGGAGGCTTTTCTTGATGCGGTCTGCATCTACGACCTCGAAGCCCGCACCGACGACCGTACCGATTTTTCTATCGCATTCTGGCATGCCGATGCGCCTCTTATGGGGTTTGCCGTCCGATGCCGTCTCAGTCCGATGAATCCTTTGCTTGACGGAGGACGTACAGCCAATCTGAAGTTCGAACAGACGGGGATAAAGTTTGCCGTACCTACGGTGAACAAGATCAATGCCCTGCCCGAAGCTCCTAACGAGGTGGCCGACCGCATGCTGATGATAGAGCGTCTGGGCGGTGTACTGAAGTATGCCGATGTAGCCGATCGGGTGTTCCGTTGCAATCTGTTGATGATCGATCTTCACTTTCCGCGCATGCTGGCCGAGATGGTCCGGCTGATGCATCTGGAAGGCATTACCCGCGTCAGCGAACTGACCGAACGTATCCGTGAAATCAACCCGCTGAAGATAAAGGACGAACTGATTCAGAAACATCATTTCTATGAGTACAAGATGAAACAGTTCCTCATGGCCTTGGCTTTGGGTATGCGTCCGGCCAAAATCTATAATGGTACCGACTCGGCTGTCGAAGGCATGCTGCTGACCGATGGCAAGGGGGAGGTAATCTGTTATCACCGTTCCCGCTATCAGGTGTTTGCCGATTTCCTTTTTCAGAATACCCGTTTCGAGAAGGGCTCGCTTGACAAGGACAAATACGGATTCCTGGAAAGGGAGAATGGCAGCTATTATTTCAAACTGAATGCCAAGATAGGGCTGGTGAAACGCTGACGTCTGTCTTTGGGGACTGGACAGTTTGAGAAATATCAAACGATATAATAAAACATATTATTATTTCAACTTTCACAAGCTCAAGTTGCAGTTGGCGAGCAACAAGTTAACGAGTTGACAAGGTGTTTGTAGCGAGCCGTTTCAAGCGGCACTTTATCAAACAGGGCATTCCAGCCTAGTAGACTTGTTGACTGAAGCCTTGTCAACTAATAAGTTGAGCACTTGCGAAACTTAAATTATTATTATGAACGAAGTATTACAGAACATCAAGGCACGTCACAGTACACGTGTCTACACCGAAAAGCAAGTTTCTGTCGAGGACTTGTCTTTGATATTGGAGGCTGCGACTCATGCTCCCAGTGGTATGAATTTTCAGGACTGGCATTTTACAGCCATCCAGAATGCCGATCTGTTGCGCCAGCTCAACGACAAAGTAAAGGAAGCCTTTGCTGCAAGTGATAATCCGCAGTGGCAGGAGCGTGGCCACAGCGATTCGTATTGCTGCTACTATCATGCTCCTACGCTGGTGATTGTTTCGGGCAAAGCAGACAGCTCGTTGACTCCTTTCGATTGTGCCTGTGCACTAGAGAACATTTTTCTGGCCGCTACCTCCCTCGGCATTGACTCTTGCTGGATCAATCAGCCCGGACAGACGTGCGACCATCCGGCCATGCGCACGTTTCTTACCGAGGAGTTGGGCATCCCGTCCGACTATCGCATATTCGGTTGTGCAGCTTTGGGATATGCGCCTGCTGGTACGCCTGTCAAGGAACGTAAAATCAAGGAATATACAGTGACGATGATTCGCTGAAAGCACCGGTACTGACCATTGATTTTTCCCTAACTGGAGAATTATTTTTTCCCAGTTAGGGAAAAATTTTTTTCTAACTGGGCATTTTTCCTGACTCTGACTATTTGAATTTCTTCACACAGCCAAGCCTTGCGATGATTGGTATATGGAGACCAATATGGTTCCTTTATAGGAATTTATAGTCTAATCATCGGGACGGTTCCCATAAAAATACAGCTTTACAGGAATAGATTTTTGAGATGGAAAAAAAAGATTATTATGTATTTTTGATAAAGAAACTGCGATAAAATTGACTTTATGTTCGTAAAAAAGCGTATCTTTGCACTGCGAATCTTAAAAAGTATAAGCTATTATGTGTGGAATCGTAGGCTATATAGGTCACAGAAAAGCCTACCCCATTCTTATCAAAGGACTGAAGCGGTTGGAGTATCGCGGGTATGATAGTGCTGGGGTAGCATTGATCAGTGACAGTTGTCAGTTGAATGTATACAAGACGAAAGGGAAAGTGGCAGACCTTGAAACTTTCGTCAGTCAAAAAGATATTTCCGGTACTATCGGTATTGCCCATACTCGTTGGGCCACTCACGGGGAACCTTGTTCCGCCAATGCTCATCCTCATTATTCCTCTTCCGGGCGCTTCGCCCTTATTCATAACGGTATTATTGAAAATTATGCAGTGCTGAAGGAAAAACTTCAGGCAAAAGGCTATCAGTTCAACAGCAGTACGGACACGGAAGTGCTGGTTCAGCTGATAGAGTATATACAGTCGGCCGACCACATCGACCTGCTCACTGCCGTACAGCTTGCCTTGAGGGAGGTGATAGGGGCGTACGCCATCGCCGTGATGGACCGCGACAATCCCGATGAAATCGTCGCAGCCCGCAAGAGCAGCCCGCTGGTAGTCGGGATTGGCGAAGGCGAATTTTTCCTGGCTTCCGACGCTACTCCTATCGTTGAGTATACCGACAAGGTGGTGTATCTGGAGGACGAGGAGATTGCGGTAATCCGTCGCGACAGTCCGCTGAAGGTAGTCAATCTGAATAATGTAGAATGTCCGCACAAGGTACAGACGGTATCAATGAACTTGGGGCAGCTGGAAAAGGGCGGTTATCCGCACTTCATGCTGAAAGAGATTTTCGAGCAGCCGGCCTGCATCAACGATTGTATGCGGGGCCGTGTCAACGTAGAAGGAAACAATGTGGTACTGTCTGCCGTTATAGACTATAAGGAACGTCTGCTGGCGGCCAAACGCTTCATTATCGTGGCGTGCGGTACGTCGTGGCATGCCGGGCTGATAGGCAAGCAACTGATAGAAACGTTTTGCCGTATTCCGGTTGAGGTGGAATATGCTTCTGAATTCCGCTATCGCGATCCGGTAATCAGTTCGGACGATGTGGTGATAGCCATTTCGCAGAGTGGTGAGACTGCCGATACGCTGGCTGCCGTAGAGCTGGCCAAGAGTCGTGGAGCCTTCATATACGGCATCTGCAATGCCGTCGGTTCGAGCATTCCGCGGGCTACCGATACGGGGTCGTACATACACGTTGGTCCCGAAATCGGTGTGGCTTCTACCAAGGCCTTTACGGGGCAGGTGACGGTGCTTGCCATGCTGGCACTGACGTTGGGACGCGAGAAGGGGACGATAGACGAAGCCAAGTACGTGTCCGTAGTGCAAGAGTTGCAGCACATTCCGGAGAAGATGGAAGAGGTGCTGAAGCTGAACGACCGCATAGCCGAACTGTCCAAGATATTCACCTATGCGCATAACTTCATCTACCTGGGCCGCGGATATGCCTATCCGGTGGCACTGGAGGGTGCGCTGAAGCTGAAAGAAATATCCTACATACATGCCGAGGGTTATCCGGCTGCCGAGATGAAGCACGGTCCTATTGCCTTGATCGATGCCGAAATGCCGGTCGTTGTGGTGGCCACGCAGAACGGACTTTACGAAAAGGTACTGAGCAACATACAGGAGATAAAGGCACGCAAGGGCAGGGTAGTGGCGCTCGTGACCAAGGGAGACAACATTATTAGCCGCGTAGCCGACACGGTGATCGAACTGCCTGCCGTCATGGAATGCCTCGACCCGCTGATAACAACTGTCCCCTTGCAGCTGCTGGCCTATCACATTGCTGTGTGCAAGGGCATGGATGTGGACCAGCCGAGAAACCTGGCAAAGTCGGTTACAGTAGAATAATAGAATAATCCGGATAATGATATGGAACAATTGAAACATGAATGCGGTGTGGCGATGATACGCCTTCTAAAGCCGCTCGATTATTACCAGAAGAAGTATGGCACGTGGATGTACGGGCTCAACAAGCTCTATCTGCTTATGGAAAAGCAGCACAACCGCGGACAGGAAGGAGCCGGACTGGCCTGTGTCAAGCTGGCTGCCAATCCCGGCGAGGAATACATGTTCCGCGAGCGTGCATTGGGGTCGGGTGCCATTACCGAAATCTTCTCGACGGTGCAGAGCCACTTCAAGGATCTGACTCCCGAACAGCTGGCCGATGCCGGTTATGCCGAGAAGTGCCTGCCGTTTGCCGGCGAAGTCTACATGGGGCATTTGCGCTATTCCACTACCGGCAAGTCGGGACTGACTTATGTGCACCCCTTCCTGCGCCGCAACAACTGGCGGGCCAAGAACCTGGCTCTTTGCGGCAACTTCAATCTGACCAACGTTGACGAAATATTTGCCCGCATCACGGCCATGGGCCAACATCCCCGCAAGTATGCCGATACGTATATCATGCTCGAACAGGTAGGCCATCGTCTGGACCGCGAGGTAGAACGTCTGTTCAACATGGCCGAAGCCGAAGGACTGACCGGCATGGATATTACGCATTATATCGAAGAGCATATCGACCTGGCCAATGTCCTGCGTACTTCGAGCAAGGACTGGGATGGCGGTTACGTGATGTGCGGTCTGACAGGCAGCGGCGAGAGCTTTGCCGTGCGCGATCCGTGGGGCATCCGTACAGCCTTCTGGTATCAGGACGAAGAGATAGCCGTACTGGCCAGCGAGCGTCCCGTGATACAGACCGTACTCAATGTTCCGGCCGACAGCATTCACGAGCTTCAGCCCGGACAGGCCATTTTCATCAGCAAGGCAGGCCGCTTGCGCACAGTGCAGATCAACAAGCCGCGCGGACTGAAGCCCTGTTCCTTCGAACGCATCTACTTCAGCCGTGGCAGCGATATGGATATTTATCGCGAGCGGAAACTGCTGGGTGAGAAGTTAGTGCCCAGCATTCTGAAAGCTGTCAATTACGACATCGACCATACCGTCTTCTCCTTCATCCCAAATACGGCCGAGGTAGCCTTCTACGGAATGCTTCAGGGACTGGACGAGTATCTGAACGAGGAGAAGGTGAAACAAATAGCCGCCTTGGGCCACAACCCCAGTCACGACGAACTGGAACGCATCCTTTCGCGCCGCATCCGTAGTGAGAAGGTGGCCATCAAGGACATCAAGCTGCGCACGTTCATCGCCGAAGGCAACACGCGCAACGACTTGGCGGCTCACGTTTACGACATCACCTACGGCAGTCTGGAGCCGGGCGTGGACAATCTCGTCATCATCGACGACTCCATCGTTCGCGGTACTACCTTGCGTCAGAGCATTATCGGCATTCTGGACCGTCTCAATCCGAAGAAGATTGTCATCGTCAGCTCTTCGCCACAGGTGCGCTATCCCGACTATTATGGCATCGACATGGCCCGCATGAGCGAGTTCATCGCCTTCAAGGCTGCTATCGAGCTGTTGCGCGACCGCGACATGAAGGACGTCATTGCCGCTGCCTACCGCAAGGCCAAGGCGCAGGCCGACCTGCCCAAGGAGCAGATGGTGAACTACGTGAAGGACATTTACGCCCCCTTCACCGACGACGAGATAGCGGCCAAGATGGTGGAACTGCTCAAGCCTGATAGCGTCCGTGCCAAGGTGCAGATTGTCTACCAGCCCCTCGAAGGGCTGCACGAGGCCTGCCCCAACCATCCGGGCGACTGGTACTTCAGCGGCGACTATCCCACGCCCGGCGGCGTGAAGCTGCTCAACAGGGCCTTCATCGACTACATCGAACAAGTCTATCAATTCTAAGTATATGGAAGAACAGAAGCAGAAGGACAAAGAATACATCGACGGTTCCTCGCTGGCCATCGGCCTGTCATTAGGTACGGCCTTCGGCATCATTTTCGACAACCTGGCCCTCTGGTTGCCCATGGGCGTAGCCATGGCCTTTGCCCTGAGTGTGATGAAGAAGAGGAAGAACAAAGACAACAACAGTAACAATAACGATACGAACAGACAATGAGAAACGTAACCCTTATCCTCGACGACGGTACCCGCTTCCGCGGCCAGTCGTTCGGTTATGAAAAGCCGGTAGCAGGCGAGGTGGTGTTCAATACGGCCATGACGGGATATCCCGAGAGCCTGACGGACCCCTCGTATGCCGGCCAGTTGATGACTCTGACCTACCCGCTGGTGGGCAACTACGGCGTGCCGCCCTTCACCATCGAAGGCAACGGACTGGCCACTTTCATGGAGAGCGAGAAGATACACGCCGAGGCCATCATCGTGAGCGACTATTCCGAAAACTACAGCCACTGGAACGCCGTGGAGAGCCTGGCCGACTGGCTGAAGCGCGAACACGTGCCCGGCATCACGGGCATCGATACCCGCGAGCTGACCAAGGTGCTGCGCGAGCATGGCGTCATGATGGGGCGCATCGTATTCGATGATAATGAAGAATTAAGAATGAAGAATGAAGAATCAACCTTCGGTGGAAATGAAGAATTAAGAATTAAGAATGAAGAATCAGGCTGCGCTGCGGTGTCGCATGGCAATTCTTCATTCGGAGGCGAAGCCGACGTTCTTCATTCTTCATTCTCCGTTCTTCATTCTTCATTTAATTATGGTGAGGTGAACTATGTAGACCGCGTTTCCTGCAAGGACATTATCGTTTACGCCGGCGACAAGAGTTATTCGCTGGCCACCGTCTTGTCTAAAGAAGAGCTGAACACCTCCATCGCGCAGCTCGATTCTTCATTCTTCATTCCTCATTCTTCATTGAGAAAGAAGGTCGTCCTTGTCGATTGCGGCGTAAAGACCAACATCCTGCGCTGTTTGCTGAAGCGTGGGGTCGAAGTAATCCGTGTGCCTTGGGATTACGACTTCAACGGTTTGCAGTTCGACGGCCTGTTCATCTCCAACGGACCGGGCGACCCTGATACGTGCGACGCCGCCGTGCAGAACATCCGCCGCGCCATGCAGAACGAGAAGCTCCCCATCTTCGGCATCTGCATGGGCAACCAGCTCCTCTCGAAGGCAGGCGGAGCCAAGATATACAAGCTGAAGTACGGACACCGCAGCCACAACCAGCCCGTGCGCATGGTGGGCACCGAACGTTGCTTCATCACCAGTCAGAACCACGGTTACGCGGTGGACAACAACACGCTGGGCGCCGACTGGGAACCGCTGTTCGTCAACATGAACGACGGATCGAACGAGGGCATCCGCCACAAGCGCAATCCCTGGTTCTCTGCTCAGTTCCACCCCGAAGCTGCCTCTGGTCCTACAGATACGGAGTTCCTTTTCGACGAGTTCGTGAAGCTGCTCTGAATGTAGAAAAAACGCGCCGCCTTTTGTGGCAAAACCCACCGTGTTTTGTGACAAAATGCGCCGCATTTAATGAGCAAATGCGCCGCATTTAGTGAGCAAACGCATCGCCTTTGGCGGACAACCTTCTGAGGTATAAAAACATTAACGACCATTTAGCAACGAAAAAACAAGATATGAAAGAGAACAACATACGAAAAGTCCTGCTGCTCGGAAGCGGCGCGCTGAAGATCGGCGAGGCCGGCGAGTTCGACTACTCCGGTTCGCAGGCACTTAAGGCCCTCAAGGAAGAGGGCATCCAGACCGTCCTCATCAACCCCAACATTGCCACCGTGCAGACTTCGGAGGGTGTGGCCGATCAGATTTACTTCCTGCCCGTCACCCCTTACTTCGTCGAGAAGGTGATTGAAAAGGAGCGCCCCGACGGCATCATGCTGGCCTTCGGCGGACAGACGGCGCTGAACTGCGGCGTGGCACTCTATAAGGAAGGCGTGCTGGAGAAGTACAACGTGCAGGTGCTGGGCACCCCCGTACAGGCCATCATCGACACCGAAGACCGCGAACTCTTCGTGCAGAAACTGAACGAAATCGACGTGAAAACCATCAAGAGCGAGGCCGTCGAGAACGCCGAAGACGCCCGTCGCGCCGCCCGCGAGCTGGGCTATCCGGTCATCGTCCGTGCCGCCTATGCCTTGGGCGGACTGGGTTCGGGCTTCTGCGACAACGAGGAGGAACTGAACGTGCTGGTCGAGAAGGCCTTCTCCTTCTCGCCCCAGGTACTTGTCGAGAAGAGCCTGCGCGGCTGGAAGGAAGTGGAGTACGAGGTAGTGCGCGACCGCTTCGACAACTGTATCACCGTCTGCAACATGGAGAACTTCGACCCGCTGGGCATCCACACGGGCGAAAGTATCGTTATCGCTCCCAGCCAGACACTGTCGAACACCGACTACCACAAGCTGCGCGAGCTGGCCATCCGCATCATCCGCCACATTGGCATCGTGGGCGAGTGTAACGTGCAGTATGCCTACGACCCGCAGTCCGAGGACTACCGCGTCATCGAGGTCAATGCCCGTCTTAGCCGTTCGTCGGCTCTGGCGTCGAAGGCTACCGGCTATCCGTTGGCATTTGTGGCTGCCAAGCTGGGCTTGGGCTACGGACTGTTCGACCTGAAGAACTCCGTGACCAAGACTACTTCGGCCTTCTTCGAGCCTGCGCTGGACTACGTGGTGTGCAAGATACCGCGCTGGGACCTCGGCAAGTTCCACGGCGTAGACAAGGAACTGGGCTCGTCGATGAAGTCCGTGGGCGAGGTCATGGCCATCGGCCGCACCTTCGAGGAAGCCATTCAGAAAGGTCTGCGTATGATAGGCCAAGGCATGCACGGCTTTGTCGAGAACAAGGAACTCGTCATTCCCGACATAGACAAGGCACTGCGCGAGCCGACCGATAAGCGTATTTTCGTCATCTCGAAAGCCTTCCGTGCCGGCTACACTGTAGACCAGATACACGAACTGACCAAGATAGACCGCTGGTTCCTGGAGAAGCTGATGAACATCATGCGTACCTCGAAGGAACTGCACGACTGGGCTGGCAACCACAAGCAGCTTGCCGACCTGCCCGACGACCTGTTGCGTAAGGCCAAGCGTCAGGGCTTCTCCGACTTCCAGGTGGCCCGCGCCATCGGCATGGAGGGCGAAATGGAAGACGCCATCGTCACCCTGCGCCGCCACCGCAAGGAGCGCGGCATCGTCCCCGTGGTGAAGCAGATAGACACACTGGCTGCCGAATATCCTGCACAGACCAACTATTTGTACCTGACCTATAGCGGTGTGGCCAACGATGTTCACTATTTGGGCGACCACCGCAGTATTGTGGTACTGGGTTCGGGTGCCTATCGCATCGGCTCCAGCGTGGAGTTTGACTGGTGCGGGGTGCAGGCCTTGAATACCATCCGTAAGGAGGGTTACCGTTCTGTGATGATCAACTACAACCCCGAGACCGTGTCTACCGACTACGACATGTGCGACCGCCTCTACTTCGACGAGCTCACCTTCGAGCGCGTCATGGATATCCTCGACCTGGAGAATCCGCACGGCGTCATCGTCTCTACCGGCGGACAGATACCGAACAACCTGGCTTTGCGCCTTGACGCACAGCACGTCCGCATCCTCGGTACTTCGGCTCAGAGCATCGACAATGCCGAAGACCGTGACAAGTTCTCGGCCATGCTCGACCGCATCGGCGTGGACCAGCCCGAATGGAGTGCGCTGACTTCGATGGAAGACATCAACGCTTTCATCCAGAAGGTAGGTTTCCCCGTACTTGTACGTCCGTCGTATGTGCTCAGTGGTGCTGCCATGAACGTCTGCTCCAATCAGGAAGAGTTGGAACGCTTCCTGCAGCTGGCCGCCAATGTATCGAAAAAACATCCCGTAGTAGTGAGTCAGTTCATCGAACACGCCAAGGAAGTCGAGATGGATGCCGTGGCACAGAACGGCGAAATCATCGCCTACGCCATCTCCGAGCACATTGAGTTTGCCGGTGTGCACTCGGGCGACGCCACCATTCAGTTCCCGCCGCAGAAGCTTTATGTGGAGACCGTGCGCCGCATCAAGCGCATCAGCCGCCAGATTGCCAAGGAGCTGAACATTTCCGGTCCTTTCAACATCCAGTTCCTGGCACGCGACAACGACATAAAGGTCATCGAATGTAACCTCCGTGCTTCCCGCTCGTTCCCCTTTGTCAGCAAGGTGCTGAAGCTGAACTTCATCGAGCTGGCTACGAAGGTCATGCTGGGCATCCCCGTGCAGAAGCCGGACAAGAACCTCTTCGACCTGGACTACGTGGGCATCAAGGCTTCGCAGTTCTCCTTCAACCGCCTTCAGAAGGCCGACCCCGTACTGGGCGTCGACATGGCCTCTACGGGCGAGGTGGGCTGCATCGGCGACGATACCTCGTGTGCCGTGCTCAAGGCCATGCTGTCTGTGGGCTACCGCATCCCGCAGAAGAACATCCTGCTGTCCACCGGCTCCACGGAGCAGAAGGTAGACATGCTGCCTGCTGCCCGACAGTTGCAGCGTAAGGGTTACAAGCTCTTCGCTACGGGTGGTACGTCGAAGTTCCTCACCGAGAACGGCATTGAGAACACCCGTGTCTACTGGCCCAGCGAGGACGGTCAGCCTCAGGCTCTGGACATGCTCCACAAGAAGGAAATCGATATGGTGGTCAACATCCCCAAAAACCTGACGGCGGGCGAGTTGAGTAACGGTTACAAGATACGCCGTGCCGCTATCGACCTCAACATTCCGCTCATCACCAACGCCCGTCTGGCCGGTGCCTTCATCAATGCTTTCTGCACGATGTCGGTCGATGACTTGGGCATTAAGTCGTGGGCTGAGTACAAGTAAGACTGCTTATCGCTTTTATAATATAGGGAGTCCCCGGCGTTGTTTTTTGACAGATGCCGGGGATTTCTGTTTACTTGGGCTTCGCCGGTTGGCGGTTATTGGCTATATTTGAGCTTTCAGAGAAAAAAGCAAAAAAAAGTTCTTGTCCTTTGTAACAAGCGATCGCTCTTTTCCGTCTGACGGGTATAAGACTGATGATAGAATAGGAGAAAGTGCATGGATGCCGAGAGTTTTAAAAGAATGTTTTTACCTTGTCACGCTAAACTGTATGGGGTGGCCTACAGGCTGTTGGAGAATGCTTCCGATGCCGAAGATGTGCTGCAGGAGGCCTACCTGAAACTGTGGAGCAAGCGGGAAGAACTGACGGTTATCAGCAATCCGGAAGCCTTTGCCGTCACGATGGTGAAGAATATGTGCTTCGACTTGCTTCGTTCGGGCCAGTATCTTTCCGACAGGCAAAACCTGCCGCTGACCGAAGAAGTACAGCGTGTCGGCTTCTCTTCTGACGGTTGGGAAACGAAAGAGGATGCCAGAGTGGTGAAAGCGCTGATAGCACGTCTGCCTTTGCAACAGCGGCTGGTGATTACCTTGCGCGATGTGAAAGGCTGTTCTTACGAAGAGGTGGAGCGGCTGACGGGGCTGAACTCGGTTAATGTGCGTGTATTACTGTCGAGGGCGAGAAAGAAAATACGTGAGGAATTTACTAAATGGAACAACTATGAAAGTCGATGAAGTGGAAAGATTGCTCGCTGCCTATTACGAAGGGGCAACGGACGAGCACGAAGAAAAAAGGTTGAAGGAGGCTTTGCTGTCACAGGATCTGCCGGAACATCTGGAACCGGATGGACGATTGCTGGCAGCGTTGGAAGCAGAAAACATGGAGGAAATACCTGTGCCGGCCGGACTGGAAGAAAGACTTTCGTGCCTGATAGACCGGAAAGATGAAGAGGCTCCACACTTCCTGCGCCGTAACCGTGTGCGGAGAAACTGGCGTTGGGTGGCCGGTATAGCAGCCACATTCCTGTTGCTGACAGTGATCGGGTGGGGAGTGTCGACGATGGACAAGCAGACTGTTCCGCCTACACCGCTGGACACGTTCAGCGATCCGCAGGAAGCCTATCAGGTGTTGCAGGCCACACTCTCGGAAATGTCGAGCAACTGGAGGGCAGGGTTGGAACAGATGCAGGAAGTGCAGTTGCAGATGAACGTGGTACAGAAAGAAGTGAAACAAGAATTATCCAAATAAAAACCGTAGATTGTTATGAGAACTGTCAGATTACTTTTAGTCAGCCTATTGCTGGCATTCCCCCTGCTGAGCCAGGCCCAACAGGAGTTGTTCAAGAAATACAGCGATATGAAGAACGTGTCGTCTGTTTACATTTCCAAAGCCATGCTGGAGATGAACCCCAGCCTGTTTACAAAGGATATCTACATTGGCAAGGCGGCTTCGCAGCTGAACTCGGTGCAGATCATCTCGACGATGGACAAAATGATCAAAGCGGATTTGCTGAAAGACATCCGTGAGATGGTTAAATCCTCGCGCTACGAGCTGCTGATGAAGCAGAAGGGAACGGTATCATCTTCCGAATTCTACGTCAGCCGCAAGGGCGACAAGGTAAAGGAACTGGTAATGATAACCAACGGCGCCGCCACACTGAAGTTCGTCTATCTGGAAGGAGAGATGACGACGAAAGACGTACAGAGCCTGTTGCTTTATCAGAACGCGAGCGGATATGTATCTCCAGCCCGTGTGTACCAGCGGGGGGAACTGGAAAGCATGGGCATACACATGCCCGATATGGATTGGGACAACCTGCAGAAAACTTTCAAGTCGGATGAATGGAAGAAGTTTGTGAAGGACATAAAGGAACTGAGTGATAGCTCAAAGTTGCAGGAGTAGAAGCATTGTATAGTTAGCAATTTGCATAATCAGGACAGATATACTGGGAAAAAGATAGTATATCTGTCCTGTTTTTTTTTATCTTTGCAAAGTAACAACAACGATCTAATTTGCTTTGCTTATGAAGAGATATGGCTTATCCGTCTTGTTTTTATTTGCACTGTTTCTTCCTGTGCTGCATGCCCAGCTTACGTTGCACGAATGCAGGCAGCAGGCACGCGACAATTATCCCCTTATCCGCCGGTATGGTTTGATTGAAAAGGCTGCGCAATACAGCGTGGCCAATGCGGCAAAAGCCTATTTGCCTCAGGTCAGCCTCTCGGTCAAGGCTTCCTATCAGAGCGATGTGACCCGCTTGCCTTTCGAACTGCCGGGCATCGATGTAGACTTTATGCCGAAAGACCAGTATCAGGTGATGATACAGGTACAGCAGTCCGTTTGGGATGGGGGCGAGACAAAGTGGCGTAAACAGCAGGTTCGTGCCGATGCGGAGGTAGACAGGGAGAAACTGAATGTAGATATGTATGCCTTGGACGAACGGGTAAACCAGCTTTTCTTCGGTATTTTGTTGCTTGATGAGCAGTTGGAACAAAACCGCTTGTTGCTCGACGATCTGGATCGTACCCACCGTACGGTAAGCATTTGTATCGACAATGGGACTGCAAACCGCAGCGACTTGGACGAAGTGGCCGTGGAGCAGCTTTCGATCCGCCAGCAACAGGTGTCTTTGGAAGCTTCCAGGCGGGCGTATGCCGATATGTTGTTACTCTATCTGGGGCGTAAGCCTGAAGAAGAAATCAAGCTGCAGAAACCGGTTGCCGAGGAACCGTCGGACTGGCAGAACCGTCGGCCTGAATTGCGTTGGTACGATGCACAGTCGGCTTTGTTGGGAGTGCAGGATGCGTCGCTGGCGGCAGGGTTCATGCCACGTCTGGGAGTTTTCATGCAAGGAGCTTATGGCAATCCGGGACTGAATATGTTGCAGGACAAATTCAAGTCTTACTTTGTGGCAGGAGTCAGTCTGTCCTGGAATCTGGGAAGGCTGTATACCTTGAAGAACGACCGCCGACTGATCGAAAACAATCGCCTGATGCTGGAGACAGGCAGGCAGACGTTTCTGTTCAATACCAGCCTGGAAGTGACCCGTCAGGAAGCAGACGTGAACGCTTTGCGCCGTCAGATGGCGGATGATGACGAGATTATCCGTTTGCGTACCCGCATCCGGCAAGCATCGGAAGCCAAACTGCAGAACGGTGCATATACCGTAAACGATCTGTTGCGTGACATTACAGAAGAAAATCTGGCGCGTCGGCAAAAGGCCCTGCATGAAGTACAGCTGTTGATGAAGCTATACGACTGGAAGCATGCAGTGGGAGAGTGATGATCCTACGCTCCCGGAGCCATAACGGATTCTTTTTTGATAAAACAATAAAAGCGATTAAAATACAGGTATCTATGAAAACATTTGCAACAATATTCTTGCTTATTGCCTGTGTGTCCTGCTCGGACGGAACCGGTCATTACGATGCTACAGGTACTTTTGAAACAACCGAGGTCGTTGTGTCGTCCGAGACGTCGGGCAAACTTCAGCGTATGGACGTAGAAGAAGGGATGAGGCTGAAAGCCGGTCAGACAGTCGGGATTGTAGACACAGTGCAGCTTTACCTGAAAAAACTGCAGTTGGAGGCCAATGCCCGTTCTGTACAGGGACAGCGTCCCGACATACGGAAGCAGATCGCAGCCACGCAGGAACAGATACGCCAGGCCGAGCGCGAACGTGACCGTGTGAAACGTTTGTTCGAAGCCGATGCCGCTAACCGCAAGCAACTGGACGATGCCGAATCTTTGCTTCAGGTGCTTCGTAAACAGTTGGATGCTCAGAATTCGACGCTACAGAATAGCGACCGGAGCCTGACGTGGCAGTCTTCATCGGTAGATATCCAGGTGGCACAAGTGAACGATCAGTTGGCCAAGTGCCACATTACGGTTCCCATGCAGGGGACTGTCTTGGCGCAATATGCGGAAGCGGGCGAGTTTGTAGCTCCCGGTACTCCGCTATTCCGTTTGGGCGATATGGAGCAGATGTATCTTCGTGCCTATATTACCAGCGACCAGCTGGCCGATGTCCGTTTGGGGCAGAAAGTGAAGGTGGTGGCTGATTATGGAGGCGAACAGCAGCATGAGTATGAGGGAAAGGTGACGTGGATTTCGGATACGTCGGAATTTACTCCTAAAAATATTCTGACCAAAGACGAACGTGCCAATCTGGTCTATGCCATAAAGGTTTCTGTCCGCAACGACGGTATGTTGAAGATTGGCATGTATGGAGGCATTGTGTTCGACTGATACGGAGGCTTTGAGTATGGATGAAGTGGTTGTTGCAGATAACCTGCGGAAAAGTTACGGGCGGGTGACGGCACTCGACGGTGTATCCTTGCGTGTGCGGAAGAGTGAGATATTTGGACTTATCGGCCCTGATGGGGCAGGTAAGACTACCTTGTTCCGCATCCTGACTACCTTGTTGCTGGCTGATAGCGGTAGGGCTACGGTAGCCGGCTTCGATGTAGAACGGCAATACAAGGAGATACGGCGGAGAGTAGGGTACATGCCGGGACGCTTTTCGCTTTATCAGGACCTGACAGTAGAAGAGAATTTGCAGTTTTTTGCGACAGTGTTTGGCACTACAATTCGCGAGAACTACGAATTGGTGCGCGATATTTACAGTCAGATAGAGCCTTTCCGTACGCGTAGGGCCGGAGCCTTGTCGGGTGGCATGAAGCAGAAGCTGGCGTTAAGCTGTGCCCTGATTCACAAACCGGAAGTCCTGTTTCTTGACGAACCTACCACGGGGGTAGATCCCGTCTCACGCCGCGAGTTGTGGGACATGCTCCGACGTCTGCGCGAGCAGGGCATTACCATTGTTGTTTCTACCCCTATCGTCGACGAGGCACGGCAGTGCGACCGCATTGCCTTTATCAGCGAAGGACAGGTGCGGGGCATCGATACTCCAGACATTATTCTGGAGCGTTTTGCCGATATACTTTGTCCGGCAGGGCTGTCGCACAGTGAGAAAAACAACAAGGGTACTCCTGTGATTGAAGTAGAAAATCTGACCAAACAGTTCGGTTCGTTTGTTGCTGTCGACCATATATCCTTTGAGGTACGCCGCGGCGAGATATTTGGTTTTCTGGGAGCAAACGGAGCGGGCAAGACGACAGCCATGCGCATGCTGACGGGCTTGAGCCGTCCGTCGGCAGGAAGGGCTACGGTGGCCGGCTTCGATGTAGGGCGACAACCGGAAGAAGTGAAGCGGCATATCGGATATATGAGCCAGAAGTTTTCGCTTTACGAGGATTTGAAGGTGTGGGAAAACATCCGTTTGTTTGCCGGCATCTATGGAGTGAAAGAGGATGACATAAAGCGGCGGACCGATGAAGTACTGCAACGGATCGGGCTGGAAAAAGAACGGAACAGCCTGGTTAGCAGTTTGCCGTTGGGTTGGAAGCAGAAACTGGCTTTTTCGGTAGCAGTGTTTCACAATCCGGAAATTGTTTTTCTGGATGAACCGACAGGTGGGGTAGACCCTGCTACCCGCCGTCAGTTTTGGGAATTGATTTATCAGGCTGCCGACAGGGGTATTACAGTGTTTGTCACGACTCATTTCATGGACGAGGCCGAATACTGCGACCGCATTTCCATCATGGTAGACGGCAAGATACGTGCCCTTGACTCGCCCGACGGACTAAAACGCACTTTTCATGCAGCTACGATGGACGAAGTATTCCGCCAACTGGCCCGTGCAGCGGAGAGGGCGGCTTGTTGAGGCCGGTGTCTGATTTCTGGTATCAAAAAAAACGATGATTGACGATTATGAAACAGTTTCTCATATTTGCAGGCAAGGAGTTCCGGCACATTTTCCGCGACCGGCGGACGATGCTCATCCTGCTTGTCATGCCTGTGGTGCAGATTATTCTTTTCGGTTTTGCCATCACTACCGAAGTACAGAATGTACGGATGGCGGTGCTTGACCCATCGGATGATGTGCTGACACGGCGCATTATCGAACAACTGGATGCTTCGGAATACTTTACTTTGTCTGCCCGCTTCCAGACTCCGCAGGAGATGGACGAAGCTTTTCGCCGCTCGCAGGTAGACATGGCTGTTGTGTTCACTCCTGATTTTTCCGACCGGCTTTATACGGGTGAGTCGGCCGTGCAGCTTGTTTGCGATGCCACCGATCCTAATACGGCAACCATGCAGACCAGCTATGCTACAGGTATTATTGCCGCTGCCACGCGCCAACTGTTACCGGCTGGTGTTTCTGTCCCAGCCATCCAACCCGAAGTGAAGTTACTTTATAATCCTCAGATGAAGAGCGTCTACAACTTTGTACCCGGCGTCATGGGACTCATTCTGATGCTGATTTGCGCCATGATGACTTCCATATCGATTGTACGCGAGAAAGAGACGGGCACGATGGAAGTGTTGTTAGTATCACCTGTACGGCCATTCTTTCTGATTCTGTCGAAGGCAGTTCCTTATTTTGTCTTGTCGTTTGTCAATCTTGCTACCATCCTGTTGTTATCGGTTTATGTGCTTCATGTACCTGTAGCGGGCAGTTTGTTGTGGCTTGTGGCAGTGTCGTTGCTTTTCATTTTTGTGTCGCTTTCGTTAGGCTTGCTCATTTCTACGGTGACGCAGACTCAGGTGGCAGCCATGTTGGCTTCGGGGTTGATGCTGATGATGCCTACAATGCTGTTATCTGGTATGATTTTCCCGGTCGAGAGTATGCCGTGGGTACTTCAGGGCATTTCGGCTCTCATTCCGGCACGCTGGTATATACAGGCTGTGCGAAAACTGATGATACAAGGGGTAGATGTAGTTAATGTGCTTTCCGAAGTTGCAATATTGTCGGGGATGGCTGTCCTGCTGATAACAGTCAGTTTGAAGAAGTTTAAAAACAGATTGGAGTAACCGCTATGATAAAATATCTGATAGAAAAAGAGTTTAAACAGCTTTTCCGGAATCCGTTCATTCCGAAACTGATTCTGTTGTTTCCCTGCATGATTATGATTCTGATGCCTTGGGCAGCCAGTCTGGAGATAAAGAACATACGGCTGGATATTGTGGATGGTGATCATAGCGCATTGTCGAGGAGGCTGGTAGAGAAAGTGATGGCTTCTACCTACTTTCATGTCAAGGCCTGTCCGGATACGTACGACGAAGGGTTGCGACATGTCGAGGAAGGCATGGCGGATATTGTATTGGAAATTCCACGTGATTTTGAGAAAGACTGGATGACAGGTCATAGTCCCCGCCTGCTGATTGCAGCCAATGCGGTGAATGGTACAAAAGGAGGTATGGGGAGTTCTTATCTGGCTTCTATTGTTTCCGATTATGCCCGTGATTTGGCAGAAAGCGAAGGGCGGTCTGCTTCTTCCGTTGTCCGTTTGCCTCAAGTAGAAGTACAGACACTGAATCTTTTCAATCCCAGGCTCAATTACAAGCTTTTTATGGTACCGGCATTGATGGTAATGCTGCTGACGCTGATATGCGGGGCACTGCCGGCGCTGAATGTGGTCGGTGAGAAAGAAGCGGGTACTATCGAACAAATCAACGTGACGCCGGTTGGGAAATTTACTTTCATCATTGCCAAACTGATTCCTTACTGGCTGATAGGGCTTTTGGTACTTTCCATCTGCTTCTTGTTGGCCTGGGCATTGTATGGCATTTTGCCTGTAGGACATTTCTTCACCATCTATTTCTTCTCAATTATCTTTTTGCTGTTGATATCCGGATTCGGTCTGGTGGTTTCCAATTATTCTTCTACGCTCCAGCAGGCCATGTTTGTTATGTTTTTCTTTATTCTGATTCTGGTACTGATGAGCGGTTTGTTTACTCCTATTCACAGCATGCCCCGTTGGGCACAAACCATTACTTACATCAATCCTTTGCGATACTTTGTCGAAGTAATGCGTACGGTATACCTTCGTGGAGGAGGAATCCTTGATTTGCTTCCGCAATTAGGCGCGTTGATCCTGTTTGCTGTAGGCTTCAACTTGTGGGCGGTCGTGAGTTACAGGAAGAACAGTTGACGTAGAAGCATAAAAGAAAAAAGTATGCGATAACCGATCTTTTTGTTACTTTTGCCGGAAAATAGAAAACTATGTCAGAAGAATCGAAAAATACTTATGATGAGTCTTCGGTGAAGGCTTTACTGGAATGGGCTCAAACTGTAAAACTGCCTAAAGAGTTGGAATTGAGCGATGCGGAATATGTTTTTGATACATCCATGTATTTGCAGTCGAATATCAGCGATATAAAAGCACACTATCCCGATCCGTTCTACAATGCGGCCATCGACCGTCTGAATAAACTGAAAGCAAAAGTAGAAGCCGATAATCTGTAAGGCTTGCGACCGGCTGTATCTCTTATTTTAAGTGTCGGTCTTTCCCTTCCCGCCAGGCTTCAATCAGTCTGCGGGCAATGCTCAGTTTTCGGGGAAGTTCCGGCAGATTGTCCCGATGATAAAAAGCACCGGCGCTGAGTTCGTCTTTCTGCAATTTTATTTCTCCGCTTTCGTAGTCGGCAAAGAAACCCACCATCAGTCCGCTGGGATAGGGCCAAGGCTGGCTGTCGAAATAGGTAATGTTGCGGATGGTCAGGCCGGTTTCTTCCATCACTTCGCGGCGGACGCATTGCTCCAGTGTTTCGCCAGCCTCAAGAAATCCTGCTACGAGCCCGTAGAAGGTGCCACGGAAGTTGTGAGCGTGTACCAGCAGAATCTCTTCACCCCGACGTACCAGTACGATGATGGCTGTGGCAATGGGAGGATACATTTCGTTGCCGCATCGGGGACATTTCTTCATGATGTCTGTCTGTTGTTCAGTGGCTGTGCCACATACGGGGCAGTAGCGGCTGTGTGCATCCCAATAAAGTATCTGGTAAGCTTTTCCGGCAGCCTTGTATTCTTCTAACGGAAGATAGTCGAACGAAGCCCGCAGGCCGGTCATGATCCATTGGTCTGTCTCTGCGATGGGATGATTGATGGAAAAGGTGTAGACCTGTGTACCGTTAGGCAGTGTCACCCGGTGCACATGCTGTTCTTCGGAAGGCGCAACGGGCAATTGGTTGCCGGTAGGCACAGTGCATGTGCCATCAGCTTGTTTCTGCATCAGCAGGTTGTCCTTGAAGAAGACAAACCATTGTGCTGCCTTATCATTCGTATCTTTCATTGCTTTTTTCTCTTTTTTAGGGTCAGAAGTTCACGTTTATGCCTCCCATGAAAGTTGCTTTCGGCATGGGGTATCCGGCGTTGATTTCGTAACGTTGTGCCAGCAGGTTTTCTCCTTTCACGAAAAGGCTTGCAAAGTTACACAGTCGATAGCTTGCATTCAAGTCCCAGAGCACAAAACTTTCCTGTTTTTCCTGTCCTTTCGTAACCGAAGTATAAAGTCCTTTGATGTATTGCATGCCGCTTGTCAGTGTCCATCGGCCTTGCCGGTAGCTGATACCTGCGTACAGTTTGTGCTCCGGAGCGGCCAGTACGGGGTTCTCCATGTGCAGCCAGCTGTAGTTGGCATTGGCTTGCCAGCGGGCATTGAAGCGGTAGGCTATGTTAGTTTCTACTCCCCAGTTTTCTATTTTTCCCGAGTTCATGTTTTTGCGCTGCGAAGGATCTACCATGATGATGTTTTTACCATTGATGTAATATAGGTTGAGTCCATAGTTCAGGCGGTTGTCGCAGAGGCGTTGGGTGTATGACAGTTCGTAGTTCACGAGGCTTTCCGGCTTCAGGTCAGGATTCTTGGAGAACATGAACATTTCGCGGATCGTCGGGTTACGGAATCCTTTGCTTACCATAGCCTTCATTTCGACTTGCTGGGGCAGGTGGAAGGCCAGACCACCCTGCGGGATCCATTCGGTACCCGTGTGCGAGTGGTAGTCGATACGCAGGCCGGCATCGAGCGACAGCCAGGTGCTGATGTTCTGTCGGAAATCGACGTAGCCCGCAAACTCATCCAGTTGTTTGTCTACCTGAGGTTGTCTTTCGCCTGTTGCCAGTATCTGATACCACGATTCTCCGCCAAAGTGCTGGTAGTCGAATCCGGCTGTGATGCGGTTGCCTTCGAACAGGGTTGCACTTTGGTACAGCGAGATTCCCATCATGCGGTCTTTGGAGTTGAAGTGGGAAGTCTGTGGCTCTTCGTCCGGATGGTAACCGTCGTTTATCTTGTGGCGTCCCCAATTGTAGAAGAAGCTCAAGGCACCCGAGGTACGGTCGTAATGGTTTTCGAGGGCGGCCGATGCCATGCCGCGTGTGATGCGCGAGTCGTTGTCGATGTAAGGAGCTGCAATTGTACCGGGGTTGGAGGCATTGAAGTGAGTAGCGTTCAGGTCGCCCCACACTTTCCAGTGGTTGCTGAGGTCGTAGCCCAGTTTGACGTAGCCGCCATATTGCTCAAATTCCATGTCGGGACGGTGCCCGTCACTTCGGTTATACGAGCCGGTAGCGACGCTTCTGAACCGTCCGTGCTTCACGCGGTTGGATACCTCGGTCTGTAGTGTGTTGTACGAGCCATAGCCAAGTTGCAGATCGGTCTTTGTTCCTTCTTCCTGCATTTGTCGGGTGACGATGTTGATAACGCCTCCCATGGCATTCGAACCGTAGAGTACCGATGCCGGTCCACGCAGCACTTCGACCCGTTCGGTCATCATCGTCTGGTAGGCATCGGCTATGGGGTGTCCCATCAGGCCCATGTATTGCGGATGTCCGTCGATAAGCACTAGCAGACCGGCTGTAGGGCTTCCTCCCACACCTCGCAGGCTCATGCCTCCGGCAGCACCGGTCGATACTCCGTAGCCCATAATGCCTCGGCTGGTGGTAAAGAAGCCGGGAACCTGTTCGGTCAGTGTTGGCAACACCGAAGGCTGGTAATTGCTTTCCAGTTGCTTCCGGTCTACCACCGAGATGGTCATGGGCAGGTGGCGTATATCGGTTTCGTTACGGGTGCCTGTCACAACGACTTCGTCGGTTGTCAGCGTGCGGGCAATGCGGGTACTGTCTTCTTGTCCACGGACAGGAAGAACGGTCAGGAACAGGAAGGCACACATGCCTTCCAGCAGGTTCAGTTTCTTCATGCGTTTTTTCTCTGATTGGAGATAAATTTTTCTATAACTGGGAAAATTTCTTTGGCCGATTGGAGGTCACGGCTGGCTTGCTCCAGCGGACACCATCCGGTACGGTCGCGGTTGATGATGTGGTCTACCACTTCGTCGCAGCTTACCTTGGCGCCGGCTTCTTGTAACAACCGGAGGGCTGGCTCACTGATGGTGCGGGTATAGACTTCGGCTACGCCGCCCAGCACCATGAGCGAGGCGGCAGCTTTTCCGATTACCTTGTCGGCAATGGAAGCGCCTTGGAGAAAATCCGGCTCTGTTACCAACAGGTCATACAGATCGGCTACACCCCGTTGTGTGAACGTACGGATGCAGTCACCATGAGCTATCACGCAGGAGTATCCTCCTGCGTGAAGCATTTCTATCAGTTCTTTCATTCTTGTTTTTGTTACAGCGTTTCTTGTTTCAGTTGTTCCACATATCGGTCGATGCGGTGCAACTCTTTGGGGATGTCAATGCTTTGCGGGCAGTGCGAGTTGCATTGTTTGCATCCGATGCAATGACTGGCCTGGCGCAGACGTGGCACACTTCGGTCGTAACCTACCAGGAAAGCGCGGCGTGCTTCGCGATAGTTGGCATGTTCCTGCGAGGTGGGCAGGTTGCCTTCGTTCACACATTTGTTGTAGTGAAGCAGTACGGCAGGAATGTCGATGCCGTAGGGGCAGGGCATGCAGTACTTGCAATCGTTGCAAGGGATGGTAGGGTACTGTTTCATCAGGTCGGCTGTCTGCTGCAGAAATTCGAAATCGTCGTCAGTCAGTGGTACGAGTGGTGAGTAGGTCCGCAGGTTGTCTTGCAGATGTTCCATGTAGGTCATGCCGCTCAATACAGTAAGAACACCGGGGAACGTGCCTGCAAAGCGGAAGGCCCACGATGCTACACTTGCTTCAGGCCCACGTTGCTTGATGCGTGCCACCAGATGCTCGGGCAGTTTCGAGAGGCGGCCACCCAGCAGCGGTTCCATGATGATGGCGGGAATATGGCGTTTCTCCAGTTCGGCGTACAGGTAGTCGGCATTTACGTTGTTGCCCGAGGCGTATTGCCAGTCTACGTAATTGAGTTGTATCTGTACGAAGTCCCAATGCACCTGGTCGTGCATGGCCAGCACTTCGTCGAACACTTCTTTGGTTCCGTGGAACGAGAATCCCAGATTGCGGATACGTCCCGCTTCACGTTCCTTCATCAGGAAGTCTATCATGCCGTTTTCGATGTAGCGGGCACGGAAGGTCTCGATGCCACCGTTACCGATGGAGTGCAGCAGATAGTAGTCAATGTAGTCCACCTGTAGTTCCGAAAACGAGCGGTTGTACATGGCGATGGAGTTCTCGCGTGTATAGTTGGAGAAGTTGGACAGCTTGGTGGCCACGAAGAACTTCTCGCGCGGATGGCGTTTCAGGGCGATGCCGGTCGACTTCTCCGACCATCCCTGTACGTATACGGGCGACGTGTCGTAGTAGTTCACACCGTGTGCCATGGCGTAATCTATCAGTTCGTTTACGGCATCCTGGTCGATGACGTTACCTCCTTTTTCAGGAGCGGGCAGGGTAGGCCAGCGCATACATCCGTATCCCAGTAAGGAGACTTTTTCTTTTGTTTTCGGATTTTCGCGCAGGGTCATTTTGTCGGTCGGAACTTCTCCCTGTGCCTGTAGCGAGGCCGAGTTCGAATCCTTCGGTCCGCATCCCGTCAGCGCTACGGTTGCAGTAGCTGTACTGATGCCTACAATTTTCAGAAATTCGCGGCGGGAAATGTCTTTATGATGATTTTGATCGTTCATTGTTGCAAAGTGTTTAGTAATAAAGTGTAAAGAAGTTATAGAAGTCGGGCAGGTGTTTTGTGCTTATTGCTTGCTGCCCGTTCCTCTTTATTAAATAATCCGGTGGCGTTCATGTCCTTCCACATAGATGGCTGTGAACGGACGTGCCGGACAAAGGTTCTCGCAGGCGCCGCAGCCGATACAGCGTTCGGTGTCGATAGCGGGGAACTTGCGCGAGTCCGGATTGTTGGCATCCGAAGGTACTATCGTAATGGCGCCTGTCGGACAGTGGCGGGCACAATTGCCGCATTCTACACCGTCGGTTTTCACCACACAGTTTCGTTTGATCCATACGGCATGGCCTATCTGGATAGCCGACTTATCGGCTACCGTGATCGGTTTGATGGCTCCCGTAGGGCAGACGTCCGAACACTTGGTACACTCGGGACGGCAGTAGCCGCGTTCGTACGAAGAGAAAGGCTGCATCAGTGTCATCAGATCTGTTGAAGGACGCAGTACTTCGTTGGGACATACCGATACGCAAAGCTGGCAGGCGGTACAATGTTGTGCAAAGTGTCGTGCTCCCTGAGCTCCCGGTGGCAGGATGGGTGTCTTGCGGTTGGGTATCTTTTTGTCTTCGATGGTAGCCAGCCCGCCGTCTACTTTCATTTCCTGAGCTTTCAGTACGGCTGCCGAGGCTGCCAGTGCCGACGATGCCAGGAAGGCACGACGTGAGCTATCTTTTTCGGTTTTTGGTTCTGCTTTCGCAACTCCGGCTTTGACCGGATGTCTGTAGCTCACTGCCTGGTGTTTGCATTTGTCCAGACAATCCATGCAGGCCACGCAACGGCTGTAGTCTATTTGGTGATTCTTGATGTCGATACACGAAGCTTTGCAATTGCGTGCGCAAAGGTTGCAGTTGATGCACTTATCCGTGTCGATAACCGGCTTCAAATAAGCATATCTGGACAGGAAGCCGAGTATGGTACCTACCGGGCAAATGGTGTTGCAATAGGTTCGTCCGCTTCTCCATGCCAGTACGATGAGGATGACCAGGGTAACGGCTGCAATGACGAAAGTCGGGACGCTCTTCAGCCACACGGTGGTATCGTAGAACGCATAACTGTCGGCACGTTCAGCCAGGTAGGCCAGCAGATTGTTTCCCCACTGGTAGAGGGGAGCAAACAGGTTGTTGGCAATACGTCCGTATGCACTGTAGGGAGCCAGTAGGGCGACAAACGAGTGTACACCTGCCACCAGTGCGACGGCGAATACTCCCAATACACCGTATCGCAGCCACGACAGGGCGGGCGAGTAGCGGTAACGGTTCTTCTTGGTCTTTTTGGAAAACCAGGCCACTATGTCCTGAAATACTCCCAGCGGACAAATGACCGAACAGTAGACACGTCCCAGCAACAGCGTGAGGATCACCAGCGCCAGCACTACTCCCACGTTGAGAGCCAGCAGGGCAGGCAGAAACTGAATTTTAGCCATCCAGCCGAACCACGTATGCAACGTTCCCGTAAAGTCGAGGAACAGCAACGTAATGAGTGCGAAGAACAGGACAGCAAGTGTTAGTCTGATTTTACGTAACATAAATAGTAGTTATTAGAAATTTGTGTGTATCTTAATTAAAATAGTTTTATAACCGTGCAAATATAGCAATTCTGACTTTACGGTTGATTATCCTTTTTACGCTTTTTGCAACATCTTGCAACAGCAGATTGGGGGATAATGTACAGTTTCTTTTTCCCGGATTGCTTATTTGGGTATTTGGGGCTCTATTTTTTCTCTGTTTTTTGTTGGGAGGAAGCGCAGATAGTTTTATATTTGCCCCGATGCTAATCCTTAAAAATCTGCTTGCTATGAAGCAATCACTGACAAACGTATGGAGATTTTATCGCGACGGTTTTCGTGGTATGACCTTGGGACGTACGCTGTGGCTTATTATCCTGATAAAGCTGTTCGTTATTTTCTTTGTACTCCGTCTGTTTTTCTTCCCCGATTTTCTTAATAGCCGGGCATCCGATGAAGCCGGACAGAGCGATTATGTAGGCCGTGAACTCATTCAGCGGGCAGTAAAGTGAGGATAGCTTTTTTATGGCTGAATTTTATGTGTAATTTAACCCGATCTTTTATCTATGTTCGAGAGTATTGACACTTCCCTGATCGACTGGTCAAGAGCACAATTTGCCTTGACAGCTATCTATCACTGGATTTTTGTTCCGCTGACTTTGGGATTGGCGGTGATTATGGGCATTATGGAGACGATATATTATCGTACCCGTAATGAGTTCTGGAAGCAGGCTGCCCAGTTCTGGATGCGACTTTTTGGCATCAATTTTGCCATAGGTGTGGCCACCGGGCTGATACTGGAGTTTGAGTTCGGTACCAATTGGAGTAACTATAGCTGGTTTGTGGGCGATATTTTCGGAGCGCCGTTGGCCATCGAGGGAATACTGGCTTTCTTTATGGAAGCTACTTTCATTGCAGTCATGTTTTTCGGCTGGGGGAAGGGGAGGCGCCGTTTTCATCTTACTTCTACCTGGCTCACCGGACTGGGGGCAACGATTTCTGCCTGGTGGATTCTGGTTGCCAATGCCTGGATGCAGAATCCTGTCGGTATGGTGTTCAACCCCGATACGGCACGCAACGAAATGGTCGACTTCTGGGCTGTGGCCACATCGCCGATGGCCGTTAATAAGTTTTTTCATAGCATACTTTCGGGCTGGGTATTGGGTGCCGTTTTTGTAGTGGGTGTCAGTTGCTGGTACCTGTTGCGGCGCCGTCACAAGGAGTTTGCGCTGGCCAGTATCAGGGTAGGGGCCTGGGTAGGTTTGTTTGCCGCACTGATGTCGGCCTGGACGGGTGATGGTTCCGGGTATCAGGTAGCCCAGAAACAGCCTATGAAGCTGGCAGCCATGGAAGGCTATTACGAAGGACAGCAAGGAGCCGGACTGGTGGCTTTCGGCATTCTGAATCCGGACAAACAGACACCGGCTGACGGGGTAGAACCTTTTCTGATGCGTATCGAATTGCCCAAGATGCTATCGCTCCTGGCCGAACGCGATCCGAATGCTTTTGTGCCGGGCATCAATAATTTGTTGGAAGGAGGCTACCGGCTGAAAGATGGCAGTCAGGCTTTGTCGGCTGAGGAGAAGATGGCGCGTGGCCGGAAGGCAATAGCTGCTTTTGCCGCTTATCGCACGGCTAAGGCCGACGGCAATGAAGAAGTTGCGGCTGAAGCAGCCGTAGTGTTGCAGGACAATGTAGCTTATTTTGGTTACGGGTATATAAAGGATGTCAACGAGCTGGTGCCTAATGTACCGCTTACGTTCTACATGTTCCGGGTCATGGTGATGCTGGGCGGATATTTCATCCTGTTTTTTGCAGTGCTTCTGTTTTTGGTCTACCGGAAGAATCTGGCAGAGATGCGCTGGATGCATTGGATTGCCCTGTTCACTATTCCGTTGGGTTATCTGGCCGGACAGGCCGGTTGGGTAGTGGCCGAATGCGGCCGTCAGCCCTGGGCCATACAGGACATGCTGCCTACTTCGGCTGCCATTTCGAGGCTCGACGTGGGTTCGGTGCAGACAACTTTCTTCATCTTCTTAGTCCTCTTCACGGTATTGCTGATAGCCGAGATAGGCATCATGCTCCGAGCCATTCGCAAGGGATTCTAAACACTGTCGTTTTATCGTAAAATCAAAAAAAGAATATTCTGTATTTATGGATACTTATGCTTTTCTTCAGCAATATTGGTGGGCAATAGTTTCGCTACTGGGTGCTTTTCTTGTATTCCTGTTGTTTGTGCAGGGTGGTAACTCATTGCTGTTCTGTCTGGGCAAGACGGAAGAACACCGCAAAATGATGATCAATTCGACGGGACGTAAGTGGGAGTTTACGTTTACTACACTGGTTACTTTCGGTGGTGCGTTTTTCGCTTCTTTCCCATTGTTCTATAGCACCAGTTTCGGCGGTGCCTACTGGCTTTGGATGATTATTCTGTTCAGTTTCGTATTGCAGGCTGTCAGTTACGAATTTCAGTCGCAGGCGGGCAATCTTTTGGGTAAGAACACCTATCGTGTGTTTCTGGTCATCAACGGAGTAGTGGGGCCTGTGCTGTTGGGCGGTGCGGTAGCGACGTTTTTTACCGGTTCTGCATTCATTATCGACAAGGATAATATGGGTGATACGCTGATGCCCGTCATCAGTCGCTGGGCCAACGGCTGGCATGGGCTGGACGCACTGGCAAATCCGTGGAACGTGGTAATGGGACTGGCTGTCTTTTTCCTGGCGCGGGTGCTGGGTGCTCTCTACTTTATCAACAACATAGCCGATACGGAGCTTGTTGCGCGTTGTCGCCGTTCGTTGTGGGGAAACTCCGTGCTGTTCCTGATTTTCTTTCTGGCGTTTCTGGTACGTACGCTGGTAGCCGACGGCTTTGCCGTACAGCCCGAAAACGGCTGGATTTGCATGGAACCATACAAATATCTGCACAACTTTCTGGCTATGCCCTGGGTACTTGTCATTTTTCTGTTAGGAGTTGCAGGGGTGCTGGGTGGCATTGTCCGTACCTTATGGAAACCCGGTTATGACAAAGGAATCTGGTTGTCTGGTGCGGGAACGGTACTTGCGGTCTTTGCTCTTTTACTGACGGCGGGCTATAACCATACGGCTTATTATCCTTCCGTGGCCGACCTGCAAAGTTCGCTGACGCTGGCCAACAGTTGCTCCAGCCGTTTTACGCTCGAAGTGATGGCTTATGTTTCCATCCTGGTACCTTTTGTGCTGGCCTACATCTTCTATGCCTGGCGTCGTATCGACAGCCATAAGATTGATGCAGACGAAATAAAAGACGGGCATACTTATTGATGCCCGTCCTATGCTATATCATTTGACTTCCATGTTCGATGCGTCGAACGAAAGCGGAAGCAGATCGCCAACGCGTTTTATCTCGTAAATGCCTTTCCGTCCATACAGCAGGATGCGCATAGAGCGCTGGTGGCGTGTTTCGGTTTCGAGCATCACCTGACGGCAGGCACCGCAGGGAGGAATCGGATCGTCAAGAAATTCGCCTTGTTCGTTGCGGGCGGCGATGGCCAGTGTGGTCACGGCCTGTTCGGGATAGCGTGAGTTGGCGTAGAACAGGGTCGTACGTTCGGCACAGAGTCCCGACGGATAGGCTGCGTTTTCCTGGTTGCTGCCACATACGACAGTACCGTCGGCCAGGCGTGCGGCAGCTCCTACCGAGAAGTGCGAGTAGGGCGAATAGCTGCGGTGGGTAGCCTCGCAGGCGTTGTCTATCAGTTCGCGGTCGGCGTTGTCCAGTTCGTCGTAAGCATATACCTGGACATCGATACGGATATTCAGTTGTTTCATGGTGCAAGGTTTATTATAAGTGAATGATTATCGGGGTTAAGCCTTTTCCCTGCTTGCCGGATTTATATTCCCAGCAGCTTCATCGCTTTTTCTTGTTCGAAAAGCGAAAGGGATTTGGTTACGGTTTCGTAATTCTCTTTGTCGATGATGCGGGGTGCGAATATTCTCAGCACTTCCATCTTGTCGTCATCGAAGACATACAGTGACATCATGCGGGCGCATTGCTGGCAGGTGAAGTATTTGTTGTCGGCGCCGGCACGTATCAGTTTCATCTGTTCGTCTTTAAAAAGACGTGCCTTCACTTTGTTGTAGAAGTCGGTGAACTGTTTGTCGCTGATGGGACGTACCACTGGACGCGGCTTATGTCCCGGAACAACAACTACCGGTGGTTCCTGCGGGGCAGTGACGGGCGGCTCGGGCATGACTGGCTGGCGTTCCGATGCCTTGAAAGAATCCATATAGACCAGGCGCCCCTCTTCGAAGCGTACGATGATGACGGTGGCTTCACTATCCAGCGGGTTCAGCATTTTCCGGTACTCCCATTCCTCCAGTCCGTAGTCCAGGCGGCGGTATTCGGGTTCTCCCAGTATTTTTGTGGTTTCTTCGGGTGACATGCCCTGTTTGATTTGGCCCAGAACATTGGAGTTGGAATAGAACATGCTTGAGCAGGAAGTCTGCAAGAGCAGATACATGGCTGCTACTCCTATAAGATAGCGTTTACATTTCATTTTCGTTTTCGGATAAGGTTTTTAACTCGGTTTCAAATGTAGCCAATTTAACTTATTTATGCCTCATCGGGTAGCTAATAAATAGTAAAAGGATTGTTTTTTTCGATTCTTTTGCAGATTTTTGCGCCGAAATCAAAGGTAAAGAAATGAAATATACGTTCCGACTGTGGGCTTTTGTAGCCTTATTAATTCTGTTTCTGCCTGCCTCGGCGCAGCGCCGGAACTCTCGTTACAACGACTATATCAAGCAATATTCCGAACTGGCCATCGACCAGATGAACCGTTATAAGATTCCGGCCAGTATCACTTTGGCGCAAGGATTGCTGGAGAGCGGAGCGGGGCAGAGTGTGCTGGCCCGTAAAAGCAACAACCATTTCGGCATCAAGTGTCACAATACCTGGCGCGGTCGCAAAGTCTATCACGACGATGATGCCCGTGGCGAATGCTTCCGTGCCTACCGCAAGGTGGAAGAGTCGTACGAGGACCACTCGAAATTTCTGACGCAGGGTGCGCGGTATGCTTTCCTGTTCAAGCTGAAGATTACCGACTATAAGGGTTGGGCCCGTGGACTGAAGAAGGCGGGATATGCCACCGATCCGTCGTATGCCAACCGCCTGATTACCATCATTGAAGATTACGACCTGTATAAGTACGACACCAAGGGCATGAGCAAACGTGAGGCCCGGCGTTGGGCCAAGGAGCTGAAGAAGAAGCCCTGGCTGGCCAATCCGCATCAGGTGTATATAGCCAACGGGCTGGCTTACGTCGTGGCGCGCGACGGTGATACGTTCCGACTGCTGGGCGGTGAGTTCGACATCAGCTGGAAGAAGCTGGTTGATTACAACGATTTGCACAAGGAATATACCATCGAGGCAGGCGATATCATCTATCTGAAGAAGAAAAACAAGAAGGCTCAGAAGCCTTATACGGTCCATATCGTGCGCGACGGCGAGTCCATGCACAGCATTTCGCAGAAGTATGGCATCCGTCTGAAGAACCTCTACAAGATGAACCGTAAGGATGCCGACGAGTACGTGCCCGAGGTGGGCGACCGCTTGCGTCTGCGCTGACCTTTTGTTTGTGTCAAGCTTGCTTTCGTTCGTTCATCCGAAGGCAGCCAAAAGCTTTGGTGCGCGGATGTGCCACCCACCGACTTTTGTCACCAAACCCGCCGGCTTTTGTCGCCAAACCTGTCAGCTTTTGCCGTCAAACTCGAGGGCTTTTGTCCCAAAACTCCTGCGCTTTTGCCCCAAAACTCCCCGGCTTTTGCCGCGGCACGTCAGCCGTTTCGCCTCATCTGCAGGGGCGACATCCCCGTCCGCTTCCTGAAGAAGGTGCCGAAGTACGAGGCGTTGGGGAAGTTCAGCTCTTCGGAGATTTCGAAGACGGACTTCTGTGTGTTCTTCAGCAGCGAGATGGCTTCGCGCACGATGGCCTTGAACACTAACTCCTGCACGGTATAGCCGCTGACCGTCTTGGACAGGTTGGACAGGTACTTGGGCGAGAGGCAGAGCTTGTCGGCATAGAATTCGACGCCGCGTTCGTTGCGGAAGTTCTGTTCGATGAGGGCGACGAGGCGGATGAAGGTCTCGTCCTTGTGGCTCACGGCGTCGCGGCGGTTGACGAGCTTGCGGCTGTAGATGCCGCACAAGCGGTAGGTCAGTCCGATGAGCAGCAGTTTCTGTTCGAACGAGTTGAACAGCTCCTGCCCGTGCATCAGGGTGTTGTCTAACAGGGCGATGTAGCGCAACAGCTCTTCTTCCTCGCCGGTGTGCCACACGTAGCACGTCTCGGCCGACAGTTCGGTGTAGGGGTACATGGACAAGGCCAGGTTGCCCATGATGTCGCGTATGGGCTCGATGTGGTAGGCAAAGATGACCACGGCCAAGTCGTCGGTGTGGGCTGTGACCTTGATGGTGGCGTTTTCGGGAACGAAGAGCGTCTGGCCTTCGTGGGCGGTGAAGTCACGGCCGTTCAGACGGAAGTCGAAGCTGCCCCGGCGGCACAGCATCAGGCACAGGCCGCATAGGCGGTAGGAGCGGCGCAGGGAAGCGGGAAAGGCAGTCAGTATGCCTTCGGAACTGCAGATAAGTTGGTTGGCTTGAAGTGCCTGTTCGAGCCTTTGCAGGCGGTCTTCTTCGTTCATGGGGCGGTTCATAATGGTTATACGGGGGCTAAGTTAGTGAAAAATATTGGTTGGTTCACCACGGAGAGCGGTGTAGAGACGCAAAATTTCGCGCCTCTATCACACGCAACGGCTGCTTGTTGACAAGGAAGCTCGCTGGAGGACGCAAAATTTTGCGTCTCTACGAGATATGGGTATTTGTAGTGATTCGCCTTTTGCGATAGGGCATCACCATCACCAGCACGGCGCAACCCATGCAGGCATAGAGCGTCCAGCCGGACATCTCCTTGACCGATGCCAGCGTGGCCTGCACCTGCACCTTGCCTTTGGCCGACAGGGCAGCCATCTGTTCGGCCTCCTGACGGCTTTTGCCCTGTAGCATCATGCCCCGGACGGTGGTGGTGTAGCCGGCAGCGGTTTCGGGCGACGTCAGGTCGGCATCGTGAGCCAGGCGGGTGATGTAGTGCTGTTGGCGGTGCTGCATCACGTTAGTGTAGAGGGCGGTGCCGACGGCCGGGCCGAGCATCATGCGCACGGTCAGCATGATGCAGATCCACGTGGACAGATACTTGTAGGGCATGCGCTGGTTGGCCAGTACGGCGGTCAGCGAGTAGAGCAGCATCATGCCCGTGGCGCGGATGATGACCGGATACTTCATGCGCTCGTACAGTCCGGCCGTCTGCACTTCGAAGTACATGAACAGGGCCGACAAACCGATGAAGACAAAGCCCAAGGCGAAGAGATACTTCAGGTGTACGCCCCGTTTGCCCAGCGCGATGGCTACGACGGCGCCGATGAAGTAGCCCAGGATGGCCCAGTTGTTCAGCGCGGCGTTCTGCCAGTTGTCTATCTTCATGCCCACGCCGGTGAACACGTTGACGAACAGGGCGCTGGAGTTCAGCACCATCAGCAGCAGGAAAAGCAGGATGCCTGTGCGGATGGTGCGCAGGCGGAACACGTCCATCAGGAAGTAGGGCGAACGGTGTGTGGACTCCATATAGACGAACAGCCCGGTGAACAGGAGGGCGGCCGCCGTGGCCCAGCGGATGGTGGGGTCGTCGTACCAGTCGAGCACCTTGCCATAGACCAGCACATAGACTACCGACGTGCACATGGCACAGAAGATGACCACGCTGCCGAACTTGCGGAAATTGATGGGGAAGCGTCGGCCGGGATAGCGGTGGTAGGGCATGGTGACGAAGATGACGAGGATGGCAACCAGTGTCATGCCCATCATGTAGTAATAGACGTACTGCCACTCGTACTCGTAAGCCAACCAGGCGGTGAGCGAGGTTCCTATCTGTCCCAGTATCATGAAGAACAGATAGATGGTGGGCATGCTGACGCTCTTCTCGCTGTCCAAGCGATCCCAACCTTCGGCATCGCGGGGCTCGTTGCCGGGCGTGATGTTGCGCGTAGCCTCCATGCCGAAGGCGTATTTGATGAGGGTGAAGAGATTCACCATCATCAGCACCATGCGCAGAAAGCCCATGATGAGGCTGCACAGGGCAAGGAGGAAAACACTGTCGGTACGTGCGCACACGTAGCTCAGGGCGTACATCGCGGCAAAGCCTGTAAGGCACATCATCTTTTCGCGGCGGATGCACACTAATTCGTAGAAAAAGGGCGAGAAGGCTGCCATGCCGATGGAGGTAAGGAAGCCGACAAACTGGATATGCTCGGACTGAATGCCCAGCCCACTCATCATCTCGCCGCTGTTGGCGGTATAGACACCGCCCACAGTGAGGATGGGGATAAAGAGCAGCACCAGTATCAGGATGCCTAAAGGTTTGGGCACCCAATTGTAGAACGGATAGTTTTTGGGATAGGAAGACATAAGGAAATGAAGAATGAAGAATTAAGAATGAAGAATTTTGGGAAATGAAGAATCTTTGGAAATGAAGAATGATGAATGAAGAATGAAGAATTTTTGGAAATGAAGAATGTCACGTTCCGCATGGAAATTCTTCATTCTTCATTCTTCGTTCTTCATTTAACCGTCTTTACCACCACCATCATCCCGGCGGCCAGTCGTTCGTTGTCCTCGCGGCTCAGGTGGTCGAAGTCGATGCGGACGGGGATACGCTGCTGTATCTTCACGAAGTTGCCGGCGGAGTTGTCGGTGGGCACGAGCGAGTACTTGGAACCGGTGGCACCCGAGATGGCGGTGATGCGTCCGGTGAATTCCTTACCTTTGACGGCATCCACCCGGATGCGTACCTGCTGGCCGATGGCGAGGTTCTCCACCTGCGTTTCCTTGTAGTTGGCTACAATCCACTTTTGCGTGTCGGGCACGATGTAAGTGATGGTCTGTCCGGCACCGATGAACTGGCCTTCTTCCAGTGCGCGGCGACCTAACTTGCCGTCGCAGGGAGCGGTCACTACGCAGTACGACAGGTTGAGGCGGGCCATGTCGAGGGCAGCCTGTGCACGCTGGATGGAGGCTTCGATGTTCTGACGGCGTTGCGATACTTCGTTCACACCCGAACGGGCTGCCTTCTGCTGGCGCTGCAAGGCATCGAGCTTCTTGCGGGTGGCTTCGTATTCGGTCTCAATCTGTTCTAATTGGATGGGAGTGGCGGCGTTCCGCTTCAGCAGGTTGGCGTAGCGCTGACGGTCTTTCTCCAGTTTGGCCAGACGGATTTCCACTTCGGCGATGGAGGCTTCGAACACCGATGCGTTGTTCCGGGTGGTCTGCAAGGTGGCATCCATGACGGTGGCACCGGCCATAGCATCCTTCAGGGCGGCTTCGGCTTCCATCACGCGGATGCGATATTCGCGGTCGTCCAGTATCAGCAGGGTGTCGCCCTTGCGTACGTTCTGGTGTTCGGTGAAGCAGATCTTCTGGATGTAGCCCGATGCGCGCAGGTTGACGGGCGAAATGTACTGTTCCACCTGGGCGTCGTTGCTGGTCTCGGTGTTCTTGTAGTCCAGAAAGAGGATGGCTGCCTGCACCACTCCCCAGGCGAGGACGGCAATGCCCAGCAGGCTGGCTATACGTTGACGACGGCGCATTTTGCGCAGTTTTTTGGCTTTTTCTTGTAAAGTGTTATTCGTTTCCATGATGTTTATATGATTTTGAATGTTGTTTTTAAGTTAGTTGACGAGTTGACGAGGCTTCAGGCAACAAGGACACTCCTTATTCCCTTGTCAACTCGTCAACTTGTTCCCTTGTTAACTCGTCAACTCGTCCTCTTGTCAACTCGTCCTCTTGTCCCCTCCTATTTCAGCAGGCTTTCCGTTTGTCCTGTCAGTTTCAGCAGGGTCAGGTTGGTGACGCGGTAGTTGTAGTGGGCGCTGATGTAGTTGTTCTGTGCCTCGCTCATGCGCATCTCGTCCTGCAGGACTTCCGTCATTGAGGCGATGCCTTCGCGGTAGCGGTCGGTAGTCACTTCATAGACGTCCTCGGCCAGCCGGTAGTTATCCTTTTGTTTCAGGAAGTTGCGGCGGTTGTTCATCAGGTCGTTCGTGGCGTTCAGGTACTGCGTTTCGAGGTTTTTCTGCATGTTCTCCTGATTCAGACGAATGTTTTCGATGTCAATATTTGCTTTCCGCAGTTTCGAGCGTTTGTCCAGTCCGTCGAAGATGGGGATGCGCAGCGTCAGGCCGATGCCGTTGGAGTTGTACCAACGGTTGGAGGGGCCGGAGTGAAACCAGTTCCGGGCCTTGTCCGTGTAGGCCGAGTACATCCAGTTGGCGGTCAGGCTGAGCGAAGGCAGGTAGCCCTGGCTGATCATCTGTTTCTGCTGTTCGGCCAGTTTGCCTTGCGAGCGGAGCAGTTGCAGTTCGTACTGGTTGGCATCCAGTCCAGTCAGTTCGGCGGTCCGGATGTTTTCGGTGTCCACGGGTTCCAGGGCGATGTCGGCGTCGGCAGGGTAGTCCATGACGTACTTCAGCAGGTTGAGCTGTTGGGTCAGCATGGCTTGTGCGTTGTCGTACTGTACCTGCATGTTCTCCAAGTTGATGTTGACGCGCTTCAGATCCACTTCCATCGCCATGCCGTTGTCGTAGAAGGCCTGGGTGATGTCGCGCAGTTCGCGCAGGCGGTCGATGTTTTCCCGGACGATACCTATCTGTTCGGCAGTGCTTTGTCCCAAGTAGTACATCCTGGCTATCTGTAGGATGAGGTCCTCGCGTGCCTTTTCGTAGGTCAGTCGGTTGATGTTGTCCAGCGTGCGGGCAATGTCCAGTGCCGTGTAAGCTGTCTGGTTGTAGAGCGGCATCTGTAGTTGCAGGCCTGCGTTAGCGTTGTATTGCAGGGTCTTCGTCACGTTGTACGGGTTGCCGTAGGCCGAACCATCGGTCACCGATACGGGCGGGTTGAAGTTGTCATTGAAGGAAGCCACGGCATTGATCTGCGGCAACAGCTTGGCGCGGTTCTCGCTGATGGCGTGTTGGCCTTTGCGCACTTCGTTCTGTTTGGTCTGCAGTCCGAGGTTGTTTTCGATTCCTATCTGTAGGCATCGTCCTAAAGACAGCATTTCCTGTGCTCCTGCACTGCCCATAAGCAGGCAGGCAAATGTGAATGTGAACAATTTCTTTATCATATCTATCTTTTGTTATTTGCTGCAAAGATAGGCGGTTATGTCGGGAGTATAACGTCTATATTTCTTCAACGAATGTTCATATTTTCGCTTTTGTTCATATTTTCCCTGTAATCTTGCTTCTTGGATCGTCTTTCGGTGACCGGTTCAGTTCCATCTGTTCTTTGGGGGGAGCGATTAGTGTAGGCAGGTGTTCGGATCAGATTATCCAAAAATGTACACTGTGTTCGAAATCGGACACCTCGGATTTTTCAATTTGTTCTGTAAATCAGAAGTTTACGATTTTGGCACATATTTCGCAGGAAAAAGGTGTGAATCTTTTCGGACTGTCCGTTTCCGTCAGGAAGAAAGGATGATCTGATAGAAGAGTAAAAGCAAAGAATATAAGAACAATATAATATAAAGGTATGGATAGAGAAATTCCGAAAGAAGTGCGTCGTAAGGAGCGCAACAAGAAGTGGATTCGTTACGGCATCGCAGGTGCCGCAGGTGTTGTGGTAATTAGTGTCCTCATCTCGCTGATGCGGACAGGAGTAAAAGAGAAGGACCTTGTCTTCTCACAGGTGGATCAGGGAACCATCGAAGTCAGCGTCAGTGCCTCGGGCAAGGTGGTGCCGGCGTTCGAGGAAATCATCAACTCGCCCATCAATACCCGCATCCTCGAAGTCTATAAGAAAGGGGGCGACAGCGTGGACGTGGGTACGCCCATCCTGAAGCTGGACTTGCAGAGTGCCGAGACCGAATACAAGAAGCAGCTGGACGAGGAGCAGATGCGCACCTACAAGCTGCAGCAGTTACAGGTGAACAATGAGACCAAACTGAAAGACTTAGTCATGCAGATCAAGGTGTCCGAGATGAAGCTGAACCGCATGAAGGTGGAGTTGCGCAACGAGCAGTATCTCGACAGTCTCGGTTCGGGTACCACCGACAAGGTACGTCAGGCCGAACTGAGTGTCAACGTGGCCCAGCTGGAACTGGAACAGCTGCGCCAGCAGTACGAAAACGAACAGGAGGTGCTGGCAGCCGAATACAAGGTGCAGGAACTGGACCTGAGCATCTTCCGCAAGAGTCTGGCCGAAACCAAGCGTACGCTGGACGACGCGCAGGTACGTTCGCCCCGCAAGGCCATCCTTACCTATATCAATAACCAGATTGGTGCGCAGGTGGGAGAGGGCACACAGATAGCTGTCATCAGCGACCTGAGCCACTTCAAGGTAGAGGGCGAGATAGCCGATACTTATGGCGACCGTGTGGCAGCCGGCGGACGGGCCATCGTGAAGATAGGCAGCGAGAAGCTGGAAGGGCAGGTGAGCAGTGTCACTCCGCTTTCGAAGAACGGTGTCATCTCCTTCACCGTGCAGCTGGAGGACGACAGCAACCGCCGCCTGCGTTCGGGCCTGAAGACCGATGTCTATGTGATGAATTCCGTCAAGGAAGACGTGATGCGGCTGGCCAATGCCAGTTACTACGTGGGCCGTGGCGAGTACGAACTCTTTGTGCGCGACGGCGAAGGCCAGCTCGTGAAGCGCAAGGTGCAGCTGGGCGACTCCAACTTCGAGTACGTCGAAGTGGTTTCGGGCCTCAAACCTGGTGACCAGGTAGTCGTAAGCGACATGAGCCAATATAAGAATAAGAACAAGCTGAAACTGAAGAAATAAGAAACGCTCACCACAGAGGACACAGAGTTTCACAGAGGAGATAATCTGTATGATGCACCACGGATTACACAGATTATCACAGAGAATATAATCTGTGATGGATTAAATAAAAACTCTGTGAAACTCTGTGCCCTCTGTGGTGAAACAAACAAAAACATAGTTATGCTGAAAAACTACTTCAAACAAGCCTGGACCCTGATGCGGCAGAACCGCCTCTTTACAGGCATCTACGTGGTGGGCACGGGGCTGTCCATCGCGCTGGTGATGACGCTGTTCATCATCTTCTACGTCAAGTTCGGCCCCGTCTATCCCGAGTATAACCGCGACCGCACGCTGGTGCTGAAGCCGATAAAGCGCTATCCCAAGGGCAAGCCCGAGAACTGGAACATCTACGGCGGCGTGGCCTACTATGTGGTGGACCAGATGCTGCCGGGGTTGCCTCATGTGGAGCAGGTGGCGGGCAGTGTGATTGATTTTTGGGGAGATTATCAGGTGTCTGCCACAGACGTAAAGCCCTTCAAAGCTACTCCCCGTTTTGCCAACGGCGCTTTCTGGAAAGTCTTTTCCTTCCGTTTTGTTGACGGCCAGCCATTCACGCAGGAAGATGTGGAGGCCAAGGCGCAAGTGGCCGTCATCGGTGAGTCGCTGGCCAAGCGGCTGTTTGCCGCCACCGAGGGAGTGACGGGGCGTCATTTCAGTTTCAACGGACGCGACTACCGCGTGTGCGGCGTGGTGCGGGATGTTTCCAATGCTACGCCCGAGACGGCAGGCGACCTGTGGCTGCCCTTGCTCAATGCGCAGTATATCTCCAAGGAGCTGGACAGGCAGGGATTGCTGGGCAATGTGTTTGTGTCGCTGCTGGTGGACGATGCGGAGAACTTCGAAACCGTGCGAAGCGAGGTGCAGGATGTGTTCCGGCGCTATACCCTGCAGGACAAGGACTATGAATACGACCTGATGGGGCAGCCCGATCCTTACTGGCTCAGCACTTTCCGCCAGGATGTGGAGAAGGCGCCCGACACGATGGAACTGGCCAAGGACTTCCTCTACATCCTGCTGGCCCTGCTCTTCATCCCTGCCTTGAATCTGAGCGGCATGATTTCCTCGCGTATGGACAGCCGCATTGCCGAGTTAGGCATCCGTAAGGCCTATGGAGCTACACGCCGCCGTCTGCTTGAGCAGGTACTCTGCGAGAATCTGTTGCTCACACTGCTGGGTGGTTTGGCGGGTCTGTTGTTCTCCTATCTGATTGTGCTGACAGCCAGCGATTGGATCCTGACGCTGTTCGACCAGAATATATATGACACTTCGCTCTCCACTTCGCTCACCCCCGAGATGCTGTTTAATCCCGCCGTGTTCGGTAGCGCACTGGCCGTGTGCGTGGTGCTCAATGTGGTGTCGGCCCTTGTGCCTGCACTGGGGGCGATGCGGCATCCGATCATGGAATCGTTGAATACGAAGAGATAGGAGGCCTCACCCCTAACCCCTCTCCCAAGGAGAGGGGAATTAAGAATGATAGAAATATATGTATTATATAGAGTAATGTAATAATAATCGGCCATATCTTTCCCCCCTCTCCTTGGGAGAGGGGATGGGGGTGAGGCCTTAGAAAAATATTATGCTTCAAACCATCTTACATCAACTATGGAACCAGCGTCGTCAGAACGCCTGGATATTCCTGGAACTGCTGGTCGTCAGTTTCTTCCTTTGGACCGTCATCGACCCTATCTATGTATTGACCGCCAACCATGCCATCGACCGGGGCTACAATCCCGAAGGGCTTTACGTGGTAAACATCGGCATGTACGACGAGACGAACGGCAACTTCGACCCCGACATGGCTTCCGACTCGATGAATCTGGTGGCCTACACACGCCTTGCCCGCATCGTACGCGAGCAGCCCGAGGTGGAGTGTTGGGCCATCTCCGGCAATCAAAGTTTCCCTTGTAGCAACTCGTGGAGCGGTACGCAAATCTATGCCGATACCGCCTCTTTGCACAAAAGGGAAGGTTTCGTACATGCCCAGACTTATAGTTTTGTGGCAACCGATGGCAGCAATATGCTTCATACCTATGGCATGAAGGATGCCCGTACGGGTGGTGACATCCAGGTGCCTGAACAGGTGGAAGACAAGGCATTCATCTCCGAACGGCTGGCTCAGCGCCTGTTCGGTACGGCCGATGCCGTGGGAAAGAAAGTCTACCAGGGAGAGGATGCTTTGGAGGTAGCGGGTGTATTCCGCGACTTCAAGCACCGCGACTACGAGCAACCTTATCCGCTCATTGTCACCATGTACAGCGAAATGTATGGAAGTCCGTATATGCCGTGGTGGTACAATTTTGTCATCCGTTTGAAGCCGGGTGTGGACGTATCGGCTTTCAAGCAGCGTTTCCAGCAGGAAGTGGCGCCGCAGCTCTCCGTAGGCAACTTCTACTTCGACAGCCTGAAGGAATTTTCGGAACTGAGCGAGGCCTATGCCATGAAGAGTGGTGTCACCAACAAGCTCCGCCTGCAATACGCCCTGACGGGTTTCGCCCTGCTCTGCATCTTCCTGGGCATGGTGGGCACCTTCTGGATACGCAGCAACGCCCGTCGCGGCGAGATTGGGGTGATGCGCAGCATGGGCGCTTCGCAAGGGTGCATCGTGCGGCAGTTCCTCATCGAAGCCTGGCTGTTGTTGACGGTGGCCTTTGTGCTGGTCATTCCCTTCCTGCTCTATCATGCCCATGTCAACGGCCTGTACACGGTAGAGATGAATGACAAGTTTGTGCCCAATCCCGCCTACGGGCAAAACCGTTTCGGCTTCCACTTCACCGTGGTGTTGGCTCTTAGTTACGTTGTTCTGATGTTGATAGCGCTGGTCGGAACGTATATTCCTGTACGCCGTGCGGCCCGTACGCTGCCGGTGGAGGCGTTGAGGGAGGAATAAGGCCTCACCCCTAACCCCTCTCCCAAGGAGAGGGAAATTAAGAATGATAGAAATAATAGAAAGATATATAATGTAATAAATAACCGCTCACATCTTTCCTCCCCTCTCTTTGGGAGAGGGGTTGGGGGGTGAGGCTTCTGATTATCATGCTAAAGACCTATCTCAAACAAGCCCTTGCGTTGTTCAGGCAGAACCGCCTGTTCAGTACGCTCTACATTGCCGGCACAGGGCTGGCTATTGCCATGACGGTTGTGATGGCGGTGGTTTACTATGTGAAGCTGGCACCTGTGTATCCCGAGGTAAACCGGGAAAATACGTTGTATCTGACTCATGCCAGTTTTCGTTCGGAGGGATATACCGTTCAGGCTGGACTGTCGTTTCAGGCTGTGCAGGAGTGGATGTATCCGTTAAAGAACGTAGAGGCAGTTTCTGCCATTGTGGACTATGGCATGGATGAATCCTTTTACATACAGCCTACCGATTTGAGCGGTGACTTTAAAGTGGCTTTAAAGCTTACAGATCCAGCCTTTTTCCGCATCTACTCATTCCGCTTTTTGGAAGGAAATCCTTTCACCGATTCCGATTTGGCAAGTGGCATCCATACGGCTGTGATCTCCGATGACCTGGCGCGTCGTCTGTTCGGTACGACCCAAAATGTTGTCGGACGTTCGTTTTCGTTGGATTATGTCAACTATCGTGTGTGCGGTGTGGTACGCGGTGCCAGCTATCTCACCTCGAAGTCGTATGCTCAGGTCTATTTGCCTTATTCGGTTTTCGGAAATTATACGAAACCGTATTCAGACAAGTTCCCGTATAGTGGCATTTTCTCCGTCACTTTTCTTGTGAAGGACAAGGCACAGGCTGATGCTTTGCGGGCAGAAATCAGAGACCTGACGAGGCGGGTGAACCTGCAATACAAGGATCAGTGGCAGTTGGAGTTGTGGAAGCAGCCAACTTCGCACTGGCTCAGTGTTTTCCAAAGTCATCCATCGGATGCAGGTTTCAATCCTTGGAAGACGGCGGGTTATCTGATCGTCGTGGTACTGGTGTTGCTATTGGTGCCTGCCCTCAACCTGAGCGGACTTATTGCCAGTCGTATGGAGAGCCGCTTGCCCGAGATGGGAGTGCGTAAGTCGTTTGGCGCAGGACGCAACATACTGCTTTCGCAGGTGATGTGGGAAAACTTCTTTCTGACACTGACAGGTGGTCTGCTGGGATTGGTATTGGCATGGATCGTTGTCTATGTAGGACGTGAATGGGTTTTCACGTTGCTCGACCAGTGGCCTGAAGTTGTGCCGCAGGGTGTCGATGCCTATGTATCGGGCGAGATGCTTTTTGCACCTGCCGTCTTTGGCATCGCCTTCCTGCTCTGCCTGGCACTGAACCTTCTGTCGGCCTTCCTGCCGGCGTGGATGTCGCTCCGCAAACCGATTGTGTATTCGCTGTATGAGAAAAGATAAATTTTTAATGAAGAATGAAGAATTAAGAATGAAGAATTGCCATGCGGATGCTGACATTGACATTCCTCATTCGTATAAATTCTTCATTCCTCATTTCTATAAATTCCTCATTCGTATAAATTCTTCATTTTTCATTCTTCATTCTTCATTTTTATGTTTACCCTTATCTTAAAAACCCTATGGACCCGTCGCCGCCGCAATGGCTGGCTGCTGGCCGAACTGATACTGGTTGCTGTTCTTTCGTGGATTATCTTCGATCCTGTTATTGTGGTGACTTACGACCGTTACCTCCCGCTTGGCTACGATGCCGACCGCCTCTGCATGGTGTCCGTCGGTATGTTGCAACCGCAGGCGCCGGGCTATGATGCTCAGGCTACCGACTCTGCTTCGCTGATGCAGGCGTATCTGAATATCGTGGAACGTGCCCGCCAGCATCCCGATGTAGAGCAGGCCACTCCCGTACTTTCTTTCGCATATCCCGGTTCGCAAGGAAGTAGTACTTCCACTCTGATGGCAGAAGGTGATACGGTGGGGCTTGACCTTATGTATGTTGAGTTTCTGCCCCATACACATTTCTTTGAAACATTCGGCTTCCGACCCGTGCAGGGTAGCATGACGCCCGAAGAATTGTCGGATCATACGTATGGCGGGATGAATGTTGTACTGAGTGAGTATGCACAGGAAGCCTTGTTTCACACCCGTGTTTACAACAAGAATCTGCGTTGCTGGATGACGAACGAGACGGATACGGTCTATTTGCCCGTTGTCGTAGGTGCGGTAGGAACTTTCAAGTACACCAACGACTGTCGTCCTGTTCCTGTCGCCTTCGAGCCGATATTGCATCCCGATATTCTTTCCAGTGTGAACGATATGCACGTAGTCATCCGTTTGAAGGAGGGTGTCAGCATGGACCGCTTCCTGCATGAGTTCCGTCCTTGGATGGTTCGCCAGATGCGGGTTGGTAACCTTTATGCACGCGACTTGCAGTCGTACGACAGCATCAACCGGATCAGTGAGTTTGGTACTGCGACGTCACTCTATCGTCGCAACCTGAGTATAGCCCTGTTCTTCCTTGTCAACCTCTGTTTAGGTGTTGTCGGTACCTTCTGGCTACAGACCCGTACGCGGCGCGAGGAGGTGGGCATTATGCTGTCCTACGGTGCTACGCCACGCCGCATCCGGCTTCAGTTGATGGGCGAAGGTGTGGTACTCACGACGGTAGCTACCCTGATTGGCTGCTCCCTCTATCTGCAATACGGGCTCAGCGAGGGGTTGAATAAGGGAAATGCCTGGATGACGAGCACCATGCCCTGTTGGGTGGACCACTTCGGGCTGCATTTCGCTATCGTGTCGCTCATCATCTACTTCATCCTGCTGGTCGTGGTACTGGTAGGTATCTATATTCCTGCGCGACGTATCAGCACCATTCCGCCGACGGAAGCGCTGAGGGATGAATAAAGTTGTCCTTATCTGTACGGATGTTCGCTGAAATCGAACAGAGTGTTCATTATCGGACACAGAACGAATTTTGTAAAGTGCAGATAATCAGATAAAAGCCTTTTTGGCATGACTTTTGAATTAAGTTCACCACAGAGGACACAGAGTTTCACAGAGGAGAAAAATGTAACTTTGTTCTCTCTATGGTGAATGAGACACCACAGATTACACAGATTTACACGGATTTAATTTGCCATCTGTGTTAATCTGAGTAATCTGTGGTAAAACAGAGATCTCAGTGTACTCTGAGGTGCAAAACAAAGAATATAATAACTATAAACAACATACAATTATGGACATGATTAAATTGACCGGTATCAACAAGATTTACCGTACAGACGAGATTGAAACTCAAGCATTGGAGAACGTGAACCTCGAAGTAGAACAAGGCGAATTCCTGAGTATTATGGGACCTTCCGGATGTGGAAAGTCCACTTTGCTTAACATTATGGGCTTGCTTGACACTCCTACCAGCGGTACCATCGAAATAGCCGGTACGCGTGTCGAGGGAATGAAGGACAAAGAACTGGCTGCTTTCCGCAACAAGAATCTGGGCTTTGTGTTCCAGTCGTTCCATCTGATCAATTCGCTGAATGTGATAGACAATGTAGAATTGCCGTTACTATATCGCAAGGTCTCTGCCAAGGAACGTCGTCGCCTGGCCGAAGAAGTGTTGGAAAAGGTTGGACTTAGCCACCGTATGCGCCACATGCCTACGCAGCTCTCCGGAGGTCAGTGCCAGCGTGTAGCCATCGCACGTGCCATTATCGGCAATCCCGAGATTATCCTCGCCGATGAGCCTACCGGTAATCTGGACTCCAAGATGGGTGCCGAGGTTATGGATTTGCTGCACCAGCTGAACAAGGAAGACGGACGTACCATCGTAATGGTAACGCACAACGAAAGTCAGGCGAAACTGACCTCCCGCACCATTCGCTTCTTCGACGGACGTCAGATAGGATAAATTTAAATTATCAATCGGAACAGTGAAATGAAAACAAATATTATAGGTGTAATGATTGCATTGCTCTTGGCTTTTGCCGGAGCAATAGGTGCGTTGGCACAAGATGAACGAGTGAACGAAGTGCGGAAGGTGGACGATTTTTCTTCCATCAGGATAAAGGCGGTAGCCAATGTCGAGTTTACGCAGGGCGATAAATACTCCCTCCGCCTGGAAGGCAAGGAGAAATGGGTGAAGCTCACCACGACCGAGGTGAAGGACGGTTGCCTGATCATTGATTTCAAAAGAGGTGAAAAGAGGTCCGTCAAGAACATAAACGGATTGAAGCTGTATGTCACAGCTCCTACGCTGGAAGAGGTGGAGCTGACCGGCGTGGGTAGCCTGGAGTGTAAGGAACCCTTGAAACTGGACGACTTCACGTTGCGTATCAGCGGTGTAGGGTCTGCCGAAGTGGATGATCTGACTTGCCGTCGTTTCAACGTCAGTCTGAGCGGGGTGGGCGATGCCGAGGTGAACGTCGATTGCGACTACCTGAAAGCCCGCATGAGTGGCATCGGCAGTCTGGAGTTGAGAGGCAATGCCGATGAGGCCGACATATCGCGCAGCGGTATAGGCAGTGTGAATACGAAACGATTAAAAATTAAGAATTAAGAATTAAGAATGAAGAATTTATGGTGAATGAGAACGTATTGTTTACTCCAATTCATCATTCTTCATTCATCATTCTTCATTAATAACAGATTCTTCATTAAAAAGATGATCAAGCAATATTTTCAACAAGCTTGGGCACAGCTCCGCCAGCAGCCGCTCATCAGCGGGGTGACGGTGGCGGGTACTGCCCTTTCCATCTTCCTCATCATGCTGGTGGTGATGATGCAGCAGGTGCAGGTCGAGCCTTTTGCGCCCGAAAGCAACCGCAACCGCTTCCTGCACGTGAAGTGGGGCAGCATCACCAACGATGCATGGGGCGACAGCAACAGCAACGGCCCGTGGAGCGCAGCTACGCTGAAAGAAATCTACGGCAAGCTGACTACGCCCGAGGCTGTCACCATTTATGTGGCCTATTCTTTGCCACAGCCGGTCAACTTGCCCGGCCAGCCCTCTACGGCGGTGGATGTGCGCGAGACGGACAACCAGTTCTGGACGGTGTTCGACTTCGCTTTCACAGACGGAAAGCCCTTCGACCAGGCCACGTTCGATGCCGGCCGGCCGGTGGCCGTCATTACCGAAAGTGTGGCGCGCCTGCTGTTCGGCACGACAAAAGCCGTGGGAAAAGAATTCCTGCTGGCCCATGCACCTTATCGGGTGTGCGGCGTGGTGAAGGACGTATCAACGCTGGCCGAAACAGCCTACGCGCAAGTCTGGATTCCCTATACCTCGACCGACCAGGTGAACAACACGTGGGAGCACGACCTGATGGGCCTGATGAGTTGCACCATCCTGGCGCGCGACCGCAGCGACTTCCCTGCCATCCGCGAGGAGGCTGCCCGGCGGTTGGATGAATTCAATAAGGTGATAGGCGAGAACGGTTATAAAATTATCAACCGCAACCGTCCTTACGACCAGGAGAAGAATGCCCTGGTAGCCGGCGCCAATGTGGAGCCGGATGTGACGGCTGCCCGCCGGACCCGTTTCATCATCTTCCTCATCCTGCTCATCGTGCCTGCCATCAACTTGAGCAGCATGACGCAGAGCCGCCTGCGCCGCCGGGTGGCGGAGATCGGGGTGCGTCGTGCCTTTGGCTGCACACGCATGGAACTGCTGGGACAGATACTGGGAGAGAACTTCATCGTCACCCTGCTGGCAGGTGTGTTGGGGCTGATAATCAGCCTGCTCTTTGCCTTCTTGCTGGGCGATACCCTCTTTGTGCAGGACTGGACTACCACACTCAATCCGCCCGTGGTCGATGCCTCCATCCTGATACATGCCTCCACCTTCGGCTGGGCGTTACTCTTCTGCTTCGTGCTCAACCTGCTCAGTACCGGTATTCCTGCCTGGCGGGCGTCGAGGATGAATATTGTGGAGGCGATAAATGGGAAGGCACAGTGATGTGAATGTATAAAATAGGATTACATTATGAACAAGAAACTATTTACCCAAATACGAAACGAATGGCGCAGCAACCTGTGGCTGGCGCTGGAGTTGCTGGTGGTGAGTGTGGTGATGTGGTACATCATCGATCTGCTCTACTGCCGCGTGGCTACCTATATGGAGCCGCGTGGCTTCGACACGGAGCATTGCTACCTGATAGATATGGGCGTGCTCACCGACAAGAGTCCCGACTATACACCTTATAGCGATACCCACAAGCAGAGCGACGAAGTGCGTGAGCTAGTGGAACGTTTGCGCCGCCGCCCCGAGGTGGAAGCTGTCAGCCTGTCGCAAAATTCCTATCCTTATAATGGTAGCAACGGCTCTGCGGAAGTGGATTACGACACGCTTCATGCGCCCCGCTGGACCATCCGCCGCATTGTGACGCCCGACTTCGTACGCGTGTTCCGTTACCGGGGAACGCGTGGCGAGACGCCCGAGCAGCTGGCTGAAATATTGGAGCGGGGCGACTTCCTGGCTTCGGACAACCTGTATCGCAAGTACAGCGTCCCGATGACGTCGCTGGTAGGCAAGAAGGAATTCTATCTGTTCGGGGACACAACCCAAACGTTTCGCCTGGGCGCCGTCTTGCAGAATGTGCGCTACGACGACTTCAGTCAGGCACGTTCCAGCTATTCCATGGTGTTCAACATGAACCTGCTGGACGAAGGGTGGTGGAACGCCGACCGCGAGCTCTGCGTCCGCGTCCGTGCCGACCGTGACCAGAACTTTATGGAGAACCTGAAGGCCGACAGCGAGAAGCAGTTCCGCATTGGTAATCTCTACATCAGCGACGTCAGGAGCTTCAAGGATATCCGTCGCAGCTTCCAGCAAGGCGAGACCAGCGAGATGCGCAACTTGGTTGTGGGCATGGGCTTCCTGCTGCTGAACATCTTCCTGGGGCTGCTCGGCACGTTCTGGTTCCGCACGCAGCAACGGCGCGGCGAGATTGCCCTGCACAAGGCGATGGGCGCCACGGACGGTGCGGTGTTCGGCCGTCTGATGAGTGAAGGTATTTTCCTGTTGCTGATCGTCACCGTGCCTGCCATTATTATCGACATTGTGCTGGCCCACTTCGAACTGAACAGCTGGCGCAACGGCACTACATTGGAGTGGTCGCGCATGGCCTTCTGTGTCGCCGCTACGTTTGTCCTCATCGCCGCCATGATCGGTGTCGGCATCGGCATTCCGGCCCAACGTGCCATGAAGATACAGCCGGCGGAGGCGTTGCACGATGAGTAAGGAGCCTCACCCCCGGCCCCTCTCCCAGGGAGAGGGGAGGAAAGGAGGGGATTGGGCTTCCGAGACTTGAGCAGTTTGCTCTGGTTTAGTACGGATAAACTCGCAGTTTAATACGGATAAACTCACAGTTTAATACGGATAAACTGGCAGTTTAATGCGGTTAAACTCACAGTTTAATATGGATAAATAAAAATAAACTGGCATGTTTCTATCTGTCAGCAGGTTAGAAATAAGCGTGACTGCCAATTCATGCCCGTAAGACTTGAACTGTTCGTTTGCGAACCCTAAATGAAATTGTTATTATAAAGAAATGACTGAAATGAAAAAAACTTCCCATACCTTCCACTTTCCCCTCTCCTTGGGAGAGGGGTCGGGGGTGAGGCTCTATTTCCAGCAGGCTCTTTACCACCTGCGCGAGAACCCTGTCATCAGCTGGATATCCGTGCTGGGTACGGCGTTGTCCATCTGTATGATTATGGTCATCGTCATTACCTTGCGGGTACGTATAGCCGACTGCGAGCCGGAGGTGAACCGTAGCCGTTCGCTCTACGTGCCCAACATGTCCTACCGAGCCAAGGGCGATACAAGCGGCAGTTCGGCCAATTCGAGCATGTCGGTGCAGACGGGGCGCGAATGTTTCAAAGCGCTGACCACGGCCGAGGCTGTCACACTGGTATCGAATCCCGGCAAGGTACGTGTCTCGCTGCCTGCCGGTGCCAAGATGACGGCCGACATGGTGCAGACCGATGAGGCCTTCTGGCAAGTGTTTCGCTTCCGCTTTCTCGTCGGCAAGCCCTTTACGGCAGCCGATCTGAGCAGCGGCTTGCCCCGTGCCGTCATTGCAGCCTCGGTGGCCCGTCGCCTGTTCGGGCGGACGGACGTCAGCGGGCAGCACATAGAGCTGAACCACGTGGACTTCCAGGTGTGTGGTGTGGTGGCCGACGTCTCCATGTTGGCTACGGATGCTTACGCTCAGGTATGGATACCCTATACGGCCGGCGATGCCGAGGCCAACACCTGGGGATATAACCTGATGGGGCCGATGCGTGCCGTCATCCTGGCCCGCAGTCGGGCAGACTTCCCCGCCATCCGCGAGGAGTGCGAACGCCTGCGGCAGAAGTACAACGATGCGCAGGATGGGGTAGAGGTGTTCTACCGCGGACAACCCGACACACAGTTCACCCACCTCTACCGCACGTGGAGCCAGGAGCCCGATGTGCAGGGTGTGGTGTTGCGTTACGTGATGGTGATGTTCATCCTGCTCATCGTTCCTGCCATCAACCTGAGCAGCATGACCCTGTCGCGGATGCGGAAGCGGATGGCTGAAATCGGGGTACGCAAGGCCTTCGGCGCCACGGCCAACGAACTGATGCGCCAAGTCTTTCTGGAGAACCTGCTGCTGACCTGTCTGGCAGGTTTGTTGGGACTATTCTTGAGTTATGCCGCCACCTTCGTGCTGAACGGTTTCCTCTTCGGTAACTCCACCAACGCCTATCTGTCGGGCGAGACCAGTCTGACAGCGAGCGAATTGCTCAGTCCGTGGATTTTTCTGGCTGCCTTTGGCTTCTGCCTGTTGATGAACTTGCTTAGTGCGGGCATTCCTGCCTGGCGGGCGTCGAGGATGAATATTGTGGAGGCGATAAATGGGAAGGCATAGCCTCACCCCTAACCCCTCTCCCAAGGAGAGGGGAAATGAGAATGATAGGTAGTATTATAGTATAATAAATTAACCGCCATATCCTTCCTCCCCTCTCCTTGGGAGAGGGGTCGGGGGTGAGGCTTTACATTATGAACAAGAAACTATTTACTCAAATACGGAATGAATGGCGCAGCAACTTCTTCCTTGCGCTGGAGCTGCTGGTGGTCTTCGTGGTGCTGTGGTACATCGTGGACTGGTGCTGTACGACGGCACGTGTCTACTTTGCACCGATGGGCTTCGATACGGAGCATTGTTATAACCTGACGATGAACCGGCTGACTCCCAACTCCGCCCTCTATGAAGAAGGCCATACGGCGGAGGACGATATGGATGCCCTGCTGGAGATAGCCGAACGCCTGCGCCACCGTCCCGGCGTGGAGGCGGTAGCCATTTCGCAGAACAGCGTTCCTTATAATAACGGAAGTAACGGCATTGAAACTTTTGTAGACACGGTGTCTGTTTATGCCATGCTCCGTCTGGTGCAGCCCGACTTTATGCGCCTGTTCCGCATTCGTGGGGTAGCTGTGCAGGATGCCGGAGGAAAGACGGTGCAGACTGCAAGTCCTGACTCGCTGGCCGCCGTGCTGGGCCCGGGAACGATGATCCTGTCGCGCAACGTGACAGCGAAGTATGAGGAACTGAACATGTCCGATGCCACACCGTTGCTGGGTCGTCAACTGCCTTTGTGGGAGCAGGACAGTGACTCCCGCCTGCGCGTAGCCGGCATTGCCGAGCCCATGCGCTGGAATCATTTCACGACAGCCGACCAGTGGGGAGGCCCTTTCTTGGCGACGGACTTCCCGCGCGAGGCGATGGTGCAATACGAGAATCCCGCCTACCTGCAACTGAGCTTGCGCGTCACCCCCGAGGCCGACCATGGCTTTGTGGACGAACGTAGAATTTTTGCATTCTTGGTTAATTTGGAGAATGGTTGCTGCATGTTCAGCCCTTCACGCATTTGCGCTATATCAGCGAACTGGAGGATGTGAACGAAGTGCGCACGCAGCTCTGCATCCTGGGCTTCCTGTTGCTTAATATCTTCCTGGGCGTTATCGGTACCTTCTGGTTCCGTACGCAACACCGTCGTCAGGAGGTAGCCCTCCGCATGGCGATGGGCAGCACACGGCGGGGCATTTTCCTTCGCCTGATTACCGAAGGTCTGTTACTGCTGACGCTGGCTGCTGTGCCTGCCACGGTTATTGCCTTGAACATTGGCGTGGCCGAATTGGTGGACGTCAGCCGGTTGCCTTTCGACACTCTGCGCTTCGTGCTCGCCCTTGTGCTCTCGTGGCTGCTGATGGCACTGATGATTGTGGTGGGCGTGTGGTATCCGGCTCGCCGGGCGATGAAGGTGCAGCCGGCGGAGGCGCTGCACGATGAGTAAGGGGCCTCACCCCCGGCCCCTCTCCCGGGGAGAGGGGAGATGAAAACGATTGTATGTGCAATGATAGACAGTTTGGCGGGTAACCGTTTTTCAATTAACCATTAACCATTTATCATTAACCATTTTATAATGAAACATGCTTTGTTACACAATTTACGCTCTCTTCTCAACCAGCTGAAGCAGCACCGTTTTTATACGGCAGTGTGCGTGGTGGGAACGGCGGTTACCATTGCCTTTGTGATGGTGGTGGTGATGGTCTACGATTTTCGTACGGCCGATGTCGCGCCGGAGACCCGACGCAGCCGTGTGCTCTACAACTACGGCACCCAGTACATGCGCCCCGACGGCACAAATGTGTGGGGCTACCGGGCCTTGGGGCCTACGGCTTTCCATGCCTTCTTCGACAGCCTGCCGGGCGTGGACGAACTGACCTGGCACAGCGGACTGAATAAGGCGGTGTGTTCTTTGCCCGCTTCGTCCGACCGCCATTCCGTATTGCTTCGTGCCGTGGCTGCCAACTGGTTCGACTTTTTCCGTTACGACTTTGTAGCCGGACGTCCTTTTACCAAGGCCGAATACGATGCCGGACGCGCAGCCTTCGAGAAAGCCGATGACGAGTGGCGGCTTGTCCGCAACCGTGAAGACGACGTAGTGCGCCGTTTCGTCGTCATCAGCGAGCGGCTGGCAGGACAGCTGTTTGGCGGAGCTGCCGGGGCAGTGGGCAAGCAACTGTTGCTGGACTTTCAGGAGGCGCGCGTGGTGGGCGTGGTGCGCGATGTCAGCTCCATCTTCCAGACCGCCTATGCCGACGTGTGGGAACCTTTCACCCTGATGAATGAGGAGCACCTCGACCCGAACCTCGCTACTGCCGGTCTGCTGGGCTTCCGCTATGCCGTCCTTCATCTGTCGCCCGGCACATCGCCTGACGAAGTACGCACCGAAGTGAACCGGCGGATGGAGCAGCTCAACAAGCAAGGGCTGGAGTATATCCTGAAGGATCCGCGGCTCTATACACATACGGACTACACCTTCTTCCGCGACAGTAGCATCAGTGCCAGTCTGGTCTATGTGCTGTTGCTGCTGATTCTGTTAGTGGTACCTGCCGTGGGCATATCGGGGCTGGTGCATGCCCAGATGCAGAGTCGCCTGGGCGAGATAGCCATCCGCAAGGCTTATGGTGCCTCTAATGCCAACATCATCGGTCACTTGTTTGCCGAGAGCCTGTGTACTACCTTGATAGGCGGTTTGCTGGGCTATGCCTTGTCGTGCGTGCTGGTGGTGGCGGGCGGTACGTGGCTGTTCGGTACGGGCGGTGTAGAGCTGGAAGGCATCCTGTTGGGCAGCGACCTGCTGCTGCGGCCTTCGTTGTTCGTGGCAGTGCTGGCGGCGTGCCTGGTGTTCAACGCACTGTCTACGCTGCTGCCGGCCTGGATGGCGGTACACCGCAACATTTCATACACATTAACGGGAGGAGAATAAGATTATGTGGAGACAAATATACAGACAGATGTGGAACCAGCGGCGTGTCAACGCATGGCTGTGGATAGAGTTGTGTGTCGTAACCGTACTGCTGTGGTATGGCATCGATTTAGTGTATAATTACGAAGGAGCCTCCTGGCAGCCCAAGGGTTACGACACGTCGTGTGTGTTCGATCTGACCGTGGAGGCCAAACCATTGGAAGTCATCAGCGATGCCGATAACCAGCGGGCGGGGAAAGATTTCGCTTACCTGTACAATCTGATTAAAGACTATCCCGGCGTGGAGGAAGTCTGTGCCTATCACGGCAGCATTCCCTATACGGGCGATGCAATGTTCGAGGGATATGCCTCTCATACCGATTCGGCACATGTGGTGTCGTGTTTCATCCGTTATGTCACGCCTTCTTATTTCAAGGTGTTCCGCCTGAAGCCCATTGCCGGACAACTGGATGAAGCGCATTGGTCGCCGGCCGAATATCCCATGCCCGCCCTGATGAGTGTAGACTTGGCAGATTCCCTGTTCCATCAGCCCAACGTGGCCGACGCTGTAGGCAAGACCTGTTTCAATCCCTACTGGCTGAAGCGGGACAATCCGGTGACCAATTATCGGGTAGCGGCTGTCCTGCCCCGGCACAAGCTGGGCGATTACGAGCGCTACGAACCGTTTATCTATCTGCCTGCCCAGCAGGCTTTCTGGTGGCAGCACGTGGCGATACGCGTTGCTCCCGATCAGGTAGCCGGTTTTGCCGAGCGTTTCCGCAAGGATATGCAGCCGGTGTTCGACCGGGGTATCTTCTACCTGAACACCATCCGTTCGTACGATGACATGAAAGAAGCCTACGACATACAGCAGGGCACGGTGAACTACCTGAATACGGTCTATGCCGTGGCGGCCTTTTTCCTGTTCAATATCTTCCTGTGCGTGTTTGCCACTTTCTGGTATCGCACCCGCAAGCGCCGTTGCGAAGTGGCCCTGCGTATGGCTATGGGCAGCAGCCGTCGCACGGTGATGGGACATTTCCTGCTGGAAGGTCTTGCACTTCTGCTGCTGGCAGCCGTTCCGGCCTTGCTCATCGCTTTCAACATTCAGCTGGCCGACCTCACGGTACATACGCTGGTCGATGTTTCGGCTACCCGTTTTGTGGGATGTTTCTGTGCGGCGTTGCTGCTGATGGCACTGATCATTCTTGCCGGTATCTGGTATCCTGCCCGTCAGGCGATGAAAGTGCAGCCCGCTGAAGCGTTGCACGACGAGTAGTCCACGCAGATAAGGAGGGCGTTATTTTTTCCCAGTTAGGAAAAAAATTCCCCAGTTAGCAAAAAATTTTTTCCTAACTGGGGAATTTTTCTTTCTTGTTTTCAGGAGTTATATCTCATTCCGTCCGTTTGCAGGCATTCACCTGGAAGAATTCGTTGAATATGGTTTCGTAGTTGCCATGCAGCAGGATGTGATGATTTCCCAACGGGTTCTTCAGGAAATAATCAGCCGGTGAGTTCAGGCGGACACGTACCTGTGTGCGGCACATGTTGATGTAGTTGGTATTCTCGGTCAGCGTACCGGTAGTCAGGTAGTATTCGTCCAGACATTCGCCTCCGCACTTGACGATGGTCACGTCGCCCGTAGGCAGCAATCCCTGGATGCCGATGCTCTGTTCCGTTTCGAAATGGCTGCGAAGTATGAATTTCTCGGTCTGTTTCAGTCCTACGGTGCAGTGGGCCAAGACAATTTCGTTGGTACGTGCGTTGATCATGGAAGGGTTGGCCATGAATGCCCCTTTTCCCGTAAGGGTTTTGACCACCAGCATGGTGAAAACCGACTGCAGGTCGCCTTCGCATCCGGCAATGATGCCTTCGTCGTTCAGCAGCGAGAGGGCCAGACAGCCTGTAGCCCCTGTCATCTCTATCAGCTTGAAACAGCTCAATGTCAGGGCCGAGAGCTTTTCTTCTTCTACGATGCGCTTGACGGCCTGGTATATCTTCATGGCTTTCAGCATGTCGTCGGGCGATGCTTCACGGCAGGCCAGTGCCTGTCCGGCCAGCTGGGCAGCGGCTTCGCCCACTTCGTCGTCGGTAAGTGCATTGAAATATTCAACGACCCGTTCCAGCGGGATGTCTACGTATTCGATGCCCCAGCGGCGTTTGGCCAGCAGATAATCCACATTGCTGGAGATGAGCCAGCTTGAAGGCGTACCGATAACACCGATGCGCGATCCGGAGATTTGATGTTGCGCCTTGAAGTTATTGTACATGACAAATATGCGTCTGACGATTTCCGTCAGTTCGCCATGCAGAATCTCGCTTTTCATGCCTCGCGTACGGAGCCAGGATGATATCTCAAGAGCTGCAGCCAGCGAGTTCTGCATTCCGTCGGCTAAAAATACGGCCGGGCGGGGCAATGATTCAAAATGCTGGATAACCATCCGTTCTACTCCGCCGGTAGCGATAAACAACAGGCAGAAATCGTCGGGAGATATTTTGTCTATATCTTGACAATCGATGAATTTGAGGGTGAAATATTTTTCCAACTCGGTCAGTACCGTTTTGTGAGAACTGCGGATGGAAGCTTGCTTGTGCAGTGGAGATGCAAATGTAATCAGATTGAGGACCATGATATTATTTTTGGTTTTAGCTATTAACGGTTTAGTAACTCAAAGGTAAGGCTTTCTTTTTATTTGGCATAACGTTTTTAATATAGATAAGGTTTTTAAAGTTTTTATGTCTGCTGTTTCCGTTGATTCCAAATAAATCGCTACTTTTGTAGCTTTAAACAAAAAGAATGCAAATTGTTGAATAATAGAAGAAGATTTTAAAGTTCGAATCATGCCTAAAATATCTATTCGTGGAACAGAGATGCCCGCTTCGCCTATCCGCAAGCTGGCTCCTCTGGCAGATGCAGCCAAACAAAGAGGAATACACGTCTTTCATCTGAACATCGGACAGCCCGACCTGCCCACGCCGCAGGTGGCGATCGATGCGATACGCAATATTGACCGGACTGTCTTGGAGTATAGCCCGAGCCAGGGATACCGCAGTTACCGCGAAAAGCTGGTGGGCTATTACGAAAAGTACAATATACACCTGACTGCCGACGACATTATCATTACGTCCGGTGGTTCCGAGGCGGTGCTTTTCTCGTTCATGGCCTGCCTGAACCCGGGAGATGAAATCATCGTTCCCGAACCGGCGTATGCCAACTACATGGCATTTGCCATTTCGGCGGGTGCCAAGATACGTACCATTGCAACGACCATTGAAGAGGGATTCTCGTTGCCGAAGGTGGAGAAATTCGAAGAACTGATCAACGAGCGTACCCGTGCCATCCTGATCTGCAACCCGAACAATCCGACCGGCTATTTGTATACCCGTCGCGAGATGAACCAGATACGCGACCTGGTGAAGAAGTACGACTTGTTCCTCTTCTCCGATGAGGTGTATCGTGAGTTTATCTATACCGGTTCGCCTTACATCTCGGCTTGCCATCTGGAAGGTATCGAGCAGAATGTGGTGTTGATTGATTCTGTTTCCAAGCGTTACTCGGAGTGCGGTATCCGTATCGGTGCTCTGATTACGAAGAACAAGGAGATACGCGATGCTGTGATGAAGTTCTGTCAGGCACGTCTCAGTCCTCCGTTGATTGGGCAGATTGCTGCCGAGGCTTCGCTCGATGCCGGCGAGGATTACTTGCGCGATACGTACGATGAATATGTAGAACGCCGTAAATGTCTGATCGATGGTCTGAACCGTATTCCCGGTGTTTATTCGCCCATTCCGATGGGTGCCTTCTATACGGTAGCCAAACTTCCGGTCGACGATTCCGACAAGTTCTGTGCCTGGTGTTTGTCCGAGTTCGAATACGAAGGGCAGACAGTGTTCATGGCTCCGGCTTCGGGTTTCTATACCACTCCGGGAGCCGGGCGCAATGAAGTGCGTATTGCCTATGTATTGAAGAAAGAAGACCTGACCCGTGCCCTTTTTGTACTGCAGAAAGCGCTTGAGGCCTATCCGGGGAGAGTAGACTGATGAGTCTTTCCTTGTTTCTAGCCAGACGTATTTATCGGGGAGACGATGCCGGCCGGCAAGTCTCCCGTCCGGCGGTGCTGATTGCCATGACAGGCATTGCCATCGGGCTGGCGGTGATGATTATTACTGTGTCGGTGATAGTGGGCTTCAAAAGTGAGGTACGCGAAAAGATAATAGGTTTCGGTTCGCACATACAAGTCACCAATCTGGAACAGGCCCGTTCTTACGAGACTTTTCCGGTAGTGGCCGACGACAGTCTGTTGGCCATACTTTCCGACTATCCCGAGGTGAGCCATGTGCAGCGCTATTCCACCAAAATGGGAATGGTAAAGACAGCCGAGGCTTTTCAAGGTATGCTGCTGAAAGGCATCGGACCGGAGTATGACCTGTCCTTCTTCCGGCATCATCTGTTGGAAGGGGAGTTTCCGCAGTTCAGCGATTCGGCTTCGTCCAACAGGGTGGTTATCTCGAAATCGCTGGCCGACAAACTGAAGTTGAAGCTGGGCGACAAGATTGATACGTATTACATACAAGACGATATCCGTGCCCGTCGGTTGAAAATTGTGGGTATTTACCAGACCAATCTGGCCGAGTATGACAATCTGTTTATGCTGACCGACTTGTGTCTTGTGAACCGTTTGAACAAATGGGAGTCTGACCAGGCGAGCGGCATTGAACTATCTTTGCGCGATTACAATCGTCTGGAAGAGATGACCTACGAGATTGGGGACGACCTGAATGGGGTAATCGACCGTTTCGGACAGGAATACTGTGTGCGCAACATCGAACAGCTCAATCCTTCCATCTTTGCCTGGCTCGGCATTCTGGATGTCAACATCTGGGTGATTCTGGTGCTGATGATCGGTGTGGCCGGCTTTACCATGATTTCGGGCCTTCTGATTATCATTATCGAGCGCACTTCGATGATCGGTGTGCTGAAGTCTTTAGGAGCCAACAATGATACCATACGCCGACTGTTCCTGTGGTTTGCCGTCTTTCTTATCGGGAAAGGCATGCTGTGGGGCAATGCTATCGGGCTGGCTTTCTACTTCGTACAGCGTCATTTCGGATTGTTCAAGCTCGATCCCGAAACCTATTATATGGACACCGTCCCTGTATCCTTCAACATCTGGCTGTTTCTGCTGCTGAATGTGGGCACGTTGCTGGCTTCGGTGCTGATGCTGCTGGGACCCTCGTACCTGATTACGCGCATCCATCCGGCCAATTCCATGCGTTACGAATAGGAAGTTCTATTGTACCCGCTTGCATTTTCCGCTGAACCGACGGATTTCCAGTTTGATGATTTCAGTGCGATGAAAAGATTTCTCTGCATATTTCAGCCCAACGGTCGTATCGTTGGGCGAATATTTTTGTAGCAACAGCTGTAAGGCATGTTTCCGCTCTTCAGCCTCCAGTCCGATACGAGCCTGACAATCCAGCACAATACTTTCATAACCGGTAGTGAATTTGTTGGAAACAACATGCGTAGCTCCGACTACGCAGAATGAAACCTCCGGATGAGCAGCGATGCAGCGTAGCTTTCGGCCTTGCGGAGCACAGTGCAGGTAGATGGCATCTTCGCCGTCCCATACATAATTGATGGGGATTCCGTATGCGGCTTTCCCCGCTTCATCGGTCATGGACAGCACTCCGTATTCTCCTTCTTTCAGCAAGGCGTATGCACGTTCGTTGTCCAAAAGGCGATCTTGTCTTCTTACTGCTTCGTTTGTATATTCCATATTGTATTTTCAGTTTGCAGGATTATGTTCAGGGGGCATTTATTTCTTTTCGTACATGTCCTCCAGCAGTCTGATGCCAGTCGGAGTCCGGAAGATGCATTGTTTTATTATTCTGATGTTTTCAGCCGGCAGTTCGTCTTCATAGATGTTTACCAGAAAGTCGGCTTCCACCAGAATCTGGTAGTCTATTCCTTCGATATCCTTATAAGTATGGTGATGACCTACCAACCAGCAGACGCGTTCGATCTGTTCTTCCGTATAGTTGCCTGTTGTAGCCAGCAGTTTTCTGGCTTCGGCAGGTCCTTCCAGTTCCTGATGTTTTCCGTCGCACATGTGGTATTTCTGTTCGCAAATACGGATTCCTATATCGTGAACGATGGCAGCGGTTTCCAGCACGAAGAGGGTTTCTTCGTCCACCTGTTCCAATGTACCGATCACGGAGGCCAGTTGGAATACTTTGATAAAATGCTGGATGCGTTTGGGATCACCGGCATTGTATGCTGTCATGAGGGCAGTCAGTTGGGCATGTTTCCGATTCATATTGTTGTATGAGTTCTATTTGTTTGCAGATTGTTTCTTTTTATTTTCGCAGGAATTCCCGCTTGTCGCGGAAAAGGTAAAACAGCTTCCAGCACAAGGATTGGAGTGGCTGGAGGATGTCAAACAGCGGGAGTGTCAGCCGATAGCGATATTGCTCGTTCAGCGACTTGGCCGTGGAGTTTATTACCAGTGCCTGGACGATGAAGCGAACCAGGAAAAGCAGCACACCGATTCCGGCAACCAGCCAGTGGAAATGAAGAATGCCCCACACAGTCATAGCGATCCATGCCGCATAGAACAACAGACGACTGAGGGTTTCGAAACCTGCCAGCCAGCGTTGCAGGCCTTTATATTGGCGGGCTGTCGAAGCATACCCTATTTTTTCCTCACGCCAGTCTTTGCTTCTGTAGACGGGTTGCATCCGTACCGTAGCTTCTGGGGCCGTTTCTACCCGTGTATTGTCACCGTTGGCTACCTGATTGACGAAGAGGTCGTCGTCGCCGCGTCGCAGGTTCAGATGGGCAGAAAATCCTTTTTGGTCGTAGAAGAGCTGTTTCCTGTAAGCCAGGTTTCGCCCGATGCCCATATACGGATGTCCCCCCAGGGCAAATCCCAGATAGCGCATGGCGGTGAACAGACTGTCGAAAGCTGTGCAGCGGTGAAGCCAGCTTTTTCCGCGTTCGTATCCGCTGTAGCCCAGTACGACTCCGGTATGCGGTGTAAAGTTGCGTGCCATCAGGCGTAACCATTGATTGCTTTGAGGTTGGCAGTTGGCTTCGGTCAGCACCAGCCAGTCGTAGCGCGAAGCACGGATGCCAAGGGTGACAGCCAGCTTCTTGCGGCTGATGTAGCGCGACGAGTCGGGTACAAAGCTGTGGTATAGGTTACGGTACTGCTCTTCGAGTTGCAGCAGATAGTCTTCGCTTTCGTTCTTCTCGCCGTCGTTGATGACGATCACCTCAAAATCCGGATAGTCCTGTGCCAGTATGGCGGGCAGGTTGCGGCGCAGATTCTCCACTTCGTCGTGTGCACAGATGATGACCGACAGAGGAGGAAGCTCCTGAGTAAAGTGAAGTTCGTTACGTTGCTCCTTGCGGTTGCGCCGCCCGATACGGCTGTAGAGGACAAGGTAGTAGATGATCTGAACGGCTAACAGAATGCCGGCTGCCATGAGCAGATATTGTTCGGTAGAATTGATGGCAAATGTTTCCATTGAGTTTGCGATAGTTGAATAATGTAACGTGCAAAAGTACAAATTTTCGTCCACACCTTGTACTGCCTGTCCTTTCTTTTTCTTACTTCGCCGTCAGTACGGGCACCGTCAGAAAACGGCAAGCAGGGAAGTGACGGGTCAGGTAGCGTTGCAGGTACTGCTGGGTATCTTCCTGAATGGTGGTGTCCTCGATGGTCGGGTACAGGTTGTAGAGTACGGTATGCAGTTCGATGCCCCGTCGGGCTATGGCTTCCAGACTCAGCAGGGTGTGGTTGATGCTGCCCAGCTTGCCCGAGGTGACAAATACCAGCGGATAACCTTTCTCGGCAATGTAGTCGATGGTCAGATACTCGTCTTTCAACGGAACCATCAGGCCACCAGCTCCTTCCACCAGGACGGTCTCGTAGCGGCGGGCCAGTTCCAGCGTGGCTTGTTCTATCTTGGCAAAGTCAATAGGACGCCGGTCGATGCGCGAGGCCAGGTCGGGCGATGCCGGATAGGAGAAGATTTCGGGCATGGTCAGTCCTTCCTTGTCTTCGGGCAGGTAGCCGGTACCCATCAGACGGCGGTGCAGGTCGATGTCCTCGCTGTGGCCTACGTTGCCTGTCTGGATAAATTTCTGGGTAATGACCCGTTTACCTTCCTTGATAAGCTGCTCCGCATACCAGGCGGTGCAGTATGATTTTCCGGCATCCGTATCGATGCCGCTGACGAAATAGATGTTGTTCGTATTCATAATTGAATGTTTTTAAGTACTGAGTTACTCAAGTTTCGCAAGTTTATTAATAGGTTGTAGTTAAGGAGTTAAGAAGTTAAGTAGTGAAGCCAATACCTTTGTGAAAAGGATACCGGCCATACACTCAATCTATCGGCTTTAACTCCTAGCCCACCTTGGTGGGCGATAACTCCTTTTAACTCCTTTAACTCCTGTTCTTTATTGCTTGTATCGGCAAATCACATAAATCGGCTGGTACGTCAGGCTGACTCCTTCGGCCGATCCGAAGCGGTTGCGGTATTCGTCGCAGAACGTTTGCAGGCGTCCGCGGCTCCAGGTGTGCTTCTCGGTTCCCGTGACGCCGGTCATGCGCAGGTGGTGCAGCACGTCGATAGGCGTGGGGAAGTGCAGCACAGCTTCCTCTTCTTCGAGGTACAGCACTTCGTAACCTGCGGCTTCCAGTTCCTTTTTCAGCTGTTCGGGGGGCGTGTATTCCAGTCCGTTGCCGGTCAGTGTACGTATTTCGTGCAGGTTGCGCAGCCCGAATGTGCTGAATGCCAATACGCCGCCGGGACGAAGCAGGGCGGTGCTACGGCCGAAGAAATCGGCTGGCGCGACGAACCATTGCAGGGTGGAGCACGAGGTCAGCAGGTCCAAGCGGTCGGGCAGGGAACAGGTTTCGGCATCGCCTGCTTCGAAGCAGACACCGTTGTTGCCGGTCAGTTCCGTCAGACAAAAGCGCATCTCCGGGCACAGGTCGTTCAGATGCAGCAACGACGGATGCCAGGTGTCGAATAGCAGTTGCGAGTAAAGTCCCGTACCGCAGCCGAACTCGGCAATGCGGTCGAAGCAGGCATCGGGCACGGTGTGTTGCAGCAGGCGAATCATCTTCTCGGCTACCTGTTGCTGTACGCGTGCTTCGCGGCTGTAAGTGGCACGGGCACGGGCAAATCGTTCGGCGATCAGTTGTTTGTCCATCGGTCTTGCAAGTAATGTTTAAAGAGTGATTCCTGATAATGTGCATCCTCGGTTTGCATTGCCGCAGTGCCCAGTTCGTTCCAGGCATTCAGCTGATTGGCAGGCGGGATGATACGGTCGTTGCTTCCTACGATGGCTTCGGTCCACTTCAGCGTGGGCTGTGGCTGTCCGGCATATTGCCGTGCGATGCAGTCCAGCTCGTCGCGTACCTCTTCCAAAGGCCGGCGGGGAGTACGGCTCAGGAAGTCGCGGAAAGCAGCACTGTCGGCACACATGCGTCGCAAAAACTTGTGGAGCGAAGCCCCCGTCAGGCCTTCCAGTGTTCCCCGGAAGATGACAGGCGGAATGCCCCGCCGTTCGTCGATGGGGAAAGGCGTGCCGTTGATGGCTGTACTGCTGCCAATGTTCAGGCCGAGGGTGGGGACAACGTGCGATGCTGCCCATACGCCCATCGACCAGCCTACGACGTGTATCTCGGCGTAGCCTTGGAGCAACGATGCGTCGAAGTTCAGTGTCCGGTAGTCGTAGCACAGCATGAAGTCCATGCCCTGCGGACGGTAGTGGCTGAACGGTGTCTCGTCTGCCGCCCATCCGGCAAAGAACAGCAGCAGCTTCGGATGGTTTTCGTGGATGATATATACTTGTTTCATTTCTTGGTTGAACTTGTAGGTTGATGATCTGAATCAGGTTGCAGTGACTGTCACTGTCCGGTTTATTGGAGGTTATCCGCAGTAAACTGACAATTTATCGCCTTTAAACTCACAGTTTACCGGCTTTAAACTGACAGTTTATTGCCTTTAAACTGATAATTTATCGCCGTTAAACTGGAATAATCTCCGTAGCTTCAGAGAGGAATCCGGTCGATTTCCTCTTCCGTCAGTGCAGCCGTCAGCGAGAAGCGGATGCGCGAAGTTCCTTCGGGCACCGTAGGCGGGCGGACAGGCAGTGCGTAGAAGCCGTGGCGTTGCAGGTTCTCGGCTCGTATCACGGTGTCGGCACTGGGCCCTACAATCATGGGAACAATCTGGCTGACGCTGGGCGTGGTGTATCCCTGTTCTGCCAACCGGCTGCGCAACCGTTCGCCCAGGTGCTGTACATGTTTCCGCCGTTCGCTCATGCCTGCCAGCCGCCGGACGATAAACAGTGTCCAGGCTATGCAGACCGGAGGCAGGGCAGTTGTGAAGATGAAAGGACGCATGCGGTTCACCAGGTATTCGCGTACCGTACGACTGCACACTACGTATGCCCCGGCCGATGCGGCTGCCTTGCCAAAGGTGCCTACCAGGAAGTCGATATCGCCGATGCAGCCTTCTTCTTCGGCACATCCCAGGCCGGTAGGGCCGAAGACACCGAAGCCGTGCGCTTCGTCCACGTACAGCAATATGTTGTCGCGACTCTGCTTCAGTCGTACCAGTTCGCGCAGGTCGGTACGGTCGCCGTCCATGCTGAATACGCTTTCGGTGACAATGATGATGCGCCGGTATTCATCGCCATGCTGGTTTATGAGGCGCTCCAATTGGTTCAGGTCGTTGTGGCGGTAGCGGATGCAGCGGGCGGGTGTCGCCAGGCGGATGCCGTCTATCAGGCTGGCATGTACCAGCTTGTCGGCCAGAATCAGGGTCTGACCGTCGGCCACGGCAGGCAGGATGCCCGTATTGGCATGGTAGCCGCAGTTGAAAACCAGTGCAGCCTCGGTGCCGAACAGTCGGGCCAGTTCGTCCTCCAGTTCGTCGTATATGTGGAAATTTCCCGTCAGCAGGCGCGATGATGACGATGTCGGCAGAAACGTTTCCGGCGTCAGTGTCTCCAGAAACTCTTTCCGCAACTCGATGTCGGCCGCCAGTCCCAGGTAGTCGTTCGACGACAGGTTCAGCATCCGCTGCCCGTTGGTGCAGATGTAGCGTCCATCATGTTCCAGGGCAGGCAGTCGCCGCAGGTTTCCTTTGGCTTGCAAGGCATCGAGCTCTTGTTTCAGTTCTTGGGTAAAGTTCATATATTTCTTTTGTTTTTCCTTATTTCATTTCCGATACGATCTTCAGCAATCCTCCTGTCAGTCGGCTCAGCTGTTCCGGTTCGATGACGAAGGGCGGCATCAGGTAAACCAAACGTCCGAAGGGGCGCACCCAGATGCCTTCTTCCACAAAGCGGCGCTGCATCCAGGCCATGTCCACGGGTTTCCGGGTTTCTATCACTCCGATAGCACCCAGCACCCGAACGTCGGCCACCTGTGGCAGTGCACGGGCAGGCTCCAGTTCCCGGCGCAGCTGTGCTTCAATGCGTCGTACCCGTCCCTGCCAGTCGTACTCGGGCGAGGTAAGCAGACGCACCGAGGCGCAGGCGCATGCACAGGCCAGCGGGTTGCCCATGAAGGTAGGCCCGTGCATGAAACAGCCAGGTTCGTGGTTCGAGATGGTGTCTGCCACTTCGTTCGATGCCAGCACCGCCGACAGCGTCATGTATCCTCCCGTCAGTGCCTTGCCGATGCACATGATGTCCGGTTCCACTCCGGCATGTTCCCAGGCAAAGAGCTTGCCCGTCCGTCCGAATCCGGTTGCTATTTCGTCGAAGATGAGCAACAGACCGTACTCGCGGCACAGGCGTTCTGCCTCGCGCAGGTATTGCGGATGATAGAACCACATGCCGCCGGATCCCTGCACCACGGGCTCCAGAATCAGGGCTGCCAGTTCGTTGTGATGCTGTTCGATGACCTCCTTCAGCGGTACGATGTCTTCCGGATTCCATTCGCCGTCGAAGCGCGAACGGGGTTGCGGCACAAAGTATCTCACAGGCAGTGCACTGCCGAAGAGCGAGTGCATGCCGGTCACGGGGTCGCATACCGACATGGCGTTCCATGTATCGCCGTGATAGCCCGAACGGATGGTGACGAAGTTGTTCTTTTGCTCCTTCCCTTTACCGAACCAGTACTGTACAGCCATCTTCAGTGCAACCTCTACAGCTACCGAACCTGAGTCTGCGTAGAATATCTTCTGCATCGACGGCGGGACAATCTTCAACAACAACCTGCCTAATTCGATGGCCGGATCGTGTGTCAGTCCGCCGAACATCACGTGCGACATTTTCTTCAGCTGTTCCTTTACGGCACGGTTCAGTACCGGATTGTTGTAGCCATGTACCTGGCACCACCACGACGACATACCCTCTACCAGCGTCTCGCCCGTCTCCAGTGTGATGGTAGCGCCCTGCGCACTCTTCACCTTATAGACCGGCAGCGGATGGCTGGTCGATGTGTAGGGATGCCACAGGTGTTCGCGGTCGAACTGCGAGTCGCACAGCCGATACCCCGCTTCCCGGATCAGTTCCTTGTCTTCGGCCACCTTCGATCCGAGGGTCGTGAGCAGATCGCCCACGATGGCCGAGTTTATTCCTATATACAATGCTTTCTTCACTGCCTCACGGCTCAGTTGGGAGCGTCCGCCGGCAAAGCGCAAATAGGCTGTCGGATTGATGAAACGGAACAGGGCAATGGTAGTCAGTATCTCTTCTTCGGACAGGGGTGCCTGGTGTTCCAGCGGTGTCCCGGGGATGGGACTGAGCAGATTGATGGGGATTGACTGTACACCGAGCCGTTGTAGGGTGAACGCCAGTTCGATGCGTTGCTCCATCGTCTCGCCCATGCCGATGATGCCTCCGCTGCACACGTCCATGCCAATGCGGCGTGCAGCCTGTAGTGTCTTGATTTTCTCCTCTTGCGTATGGGTCGAGCAGAGGGTGGGGAAGTAGCTGGGAGCCGTCTCCAGGTTGCAGTGATAGCGCGTCACGCCCGCTTCGTACAGTGCCCGCAGTTCGTCTTCATCAGCCAGTCCCAGTGAGGCACAAAGCTGGATGGACGAGTGGCGGCGCAGGTAGCGCACCGTGTCGCAAAGCTGTTCAATCTGTTTTTTCGAGGGTTTTCGTCCGCTGGTCACCAGCGAGAAGCGGTTGACGTCCTGCTCTTCGTTGGCACGGGCGTGCCGCAGGCATTCTTCAGCGGGCAGCAGGTCGTAGATGTCGGCCTGAGTGTGGTAGTGGGAAGATTGTGCACACCATTTGCAGTTTTCCGGGCATCGGCCCGACTTGGCATTTACGATGGAGCACATGTCAAATTCGCGTGGAGCGCATGCCACGGTGATTTCGTGGGCAGCGCGATACAGCGCCTCACGGTCGGCCAGTCCGGCCAGCCACGACGCTTCTTCGGGCGACAGGGCCATGCCTGCCAGTACCCGTTGTTTCAGTAAGTCAAGGGTCATAATAGATGATGATATAGATGTGTGAAGAAGATTGCCTGCCGCCTTCACCTGTTTGCGCAGCGAGCTGTCGGCCGCCTCTTTTCGCAGGCAGCCTATGGTGACAGTCCGCCCTACACTGGCAAAAGCCGCATAACTTTTGCGGCTCCAGCGCCTGAAGCGTATGGCGTTCTGATGTATTCTTTTCTTCTTCACGATGGTTTTCTTTCTCTGTTCAGGTGGAACAAAGATAGTGCAAAGTTGTCGAAATGCAAAGCAAATGCCAGATTCTTCCTGTGCTTTACTCCCAACCTGTTTTGATGCGATAAATCGAGGTGTATTTTTTCGCTCACTATCTTTCATTGAAAAAACTATCAGCATCTAACTTCCTTTAACTTTTTATTGCCTCGTTATTCTATCATTTATCGTTCTTTTGTGACATTTGGTCACATTTTTATCGGTTGGCAAATCTTTGAAAAACAAAAAAAGGAAAATAGATGTTGCTTCCTGCTATGGAATCTAGGCTCTTTTATGTGGCTATGAGATTTATATTGAAGTTATAAAAGTCAAGGATAATTATACGCATATTCATCTATAAAATCATAGTTATATGGCAACAGTTAAAGTTAAGTTTCGTGCATCTTCCGTCAAGACGAGGGAAGGCACATTGTATTTTCAGGTGATCCACAACAGGGTGGCACGGCAGGTAACTACCGACCATAAACTTTTTCCGTCTGAATGGGACAGATTTCATTCCAGGATTTTACTTTCGGAATGTATGGATGACCAACGTCGTGAGTACCTGCTTTCTTTGAACGGACAGGTTAGTCGTGAACTAGCCTTTCTCAAGTCTATCATATTCCGGATGGAGGGTAGTGGGACTCCGTTTACTTCCGATGAGATTGTCAAAGCCTATCAGCAGGCGTTCGACGGAAACGGATTCTTCTCTTTCATCCGTCAGCAGATGGAGCATCTGGAGAAAATCGGGCGTCGTTCAGCTCTCGAAAAGCTTAGATCCGCCTTCAACAGTTTCCTTTTGTTCTATGGCAAAGATGATATGCCTTTCACTGATGTCGATACGGTCCTCATGGAGGAGTATGAAAGCTTTTTGCACGAAAAGGGTCTATGCATGAATACGATTTCCTTCTATATGCGTATTCTCCGTTCTGTGTATAATACAGCCGTGGCTCGCGGTCTTACGATACAGCAATATCCGTTTAAGTCCGTATATACAGGTATTGACCAGACTGTAAAAAGAGCCATATCACTGAAAACAGTCCGGCGGATACGTGGTCTGAATCTGACTTCATCCCCTGTCATGGAATGGGCGCGCGATCTGTTCATGTTCTCCTTTTACACCCGTGGCATGTCCTTCGTCGATATGGCTTATTTAAAGAAAACAGATCTGCAAAATGGTGTCCTGGTATACCGTCGGCAAAAGACCAATCAGCAGCTTACCATTAAGTGGGAGAAACCTATGCAGGATATTGTCAATAAATACGCTAGTCCCGAAAGTCCCTATTTGTTACCTATTATAAGAGATACGCATACCGACGCCCGGCTTCAGTACAAGAATGCCATTCATCTGGTCAACAACAAGCTGAAACTGATTGGTAAGGAGATAGGGTTAGGCATTCCATTAACTACTTACGTGGCCCGTCATGGTTGGGCGAGTATAGCTAAACATAAAAATATACCTATTGGAATTATCAGTGAAGCTCTCGGTCACGATTCCGAGAAAACAACCCGTATCTATCTTGATTCGTTGGATACTTCAGCTGTTGATAAAGCCAATAGCCAGATTTTAAATTCACTTTAATATCTCCTGATACGGATTTCTCTATAAAGGAAACACAATAAAATGCGAAATATTGACAAATATTATAAAATAACAGTAGTATATGTGAATGCTGATGTATGAATATGCATATTTGAAGATGTGAAAATTGTATTATGATATTCTGACACTAAAACAGTAAAATAAGTAGTGTCTAATGCGCTTTGGAGTGGTTTATCTCTCTGTAAGAGATATGTTAACCGTTTACTATATTTATAACTTCTTGAAACACGAGCATAAATAAGTTCAACCAACTTCCGATTAACTCAACAAATGTTGAGTTAATCCTTTTAATCAACATTCTTCCTCCAAAAGAAAATAGCAAATCAATATCTTTTTATTTACCATTTTTTTGCCATAAATCTTTTTTTCGCTATATTTGCACCGTCTTAATACATCTCTTACAGAGAGATGAAGCAATAGTAAAACAAGTAGACTTATTTTGTTGAGGATTATAAGAGGGTACTATTGATAAGAGATGAATAAAAGGGATTTTATCCCGGAACTTTTTTATAGACACATTGTAACTGCTTGAAATATAATGATATATATATACCAGCAGGATTAGAAGTATTACCTTTTATCAAATTGTGTATTCAGAAAAAATATCTTTTAAAACAGCTTTTCACCAAGCTGATGACGGGCTGTTGCAGGAGCCGGATGCTCCTAAACATTGGTATGTAATGCGCGATCTGAAACGATTCAATGCCAAACTGCCAGCTTATAAACAATTGCAGACCGAGGATGTAGAAGTTTTTACGCCTATGCGTTGGAAACTGACTGTAAAACTGGGCAAACGGATGCGTGAAAAAGTCCCTTTCATTCAGGATTTGCTGTTCGTGCACGATACTCGAAAACATCTTGATGCTTTCGTTGAAAAAATACCGACTTTGCAATACCGCTATCAGAAAGGTGCGGGATATTGTGAGCCGATGATAGTTCCCGATTCCGATATGGATCGTTTTATCTATGCTGTAAATGGCATGGATCTTCCCCGTTATTACCTTCCGGAAGAGTTGACTCCTTCTATGTTTGGTCGTAAGATCCGCATTATCGGAGGCTACCTGGACGGTTACGAGGGGTATCTGCTCACCACCCGCGGGTCGCGTGTCAAGCGTCTGCTGGTCGATTTACCCAATTGGATTACGGCTGCTGTCGAGGTTAATCCGGAGTTTATACAGTTATTGTAATATTTACTTAAGTTTAACTTCGTTGATTTTCAATTCGCAAGTGCTCAACTTATTAGTTGACAAGGCTTCAGTTAACAAGTCTACCAGGCTGGAATTCCCTGCAACTGCAACTTGAGCTTGCGAATTGAAAATCGACGAAGTCAAAGTTGAGATATTTTATATGAGCGAAATATTGTCCGATAAAGCTTACCCTTCTTTACAGTTGGCCGAGAAAGAGCGGGAGTTGTTTGAGCAAATACATCAGACGATTGTCGAACAACAGTTATTTTTAGATCCCGGTTTTTCTCGAACCAAATTCATAAAAATAGGGTTAGTCAATAAGAATAAGGTAGCTCGTATGCTCCAGCAGTATGCCGGTACCAATCTGAACGGATATATCAACGGCATGAGGCTGGAATATGCTGCTCGGCTGTTGCGCGAACATCCAGCCGATCCTATCAAGGCCATTGCAGCCAACAGTGGGTTCAACAGTGTACGTACTTTCTATCGTCTTTTTTCTGAAAAGTACGGGATGAGTCCTGTCGAATACAAAGAGAAGTTATGAAATTACAGATTGCCGACTGGTTCATGCAAGTCGATTGTGACGATGCCGTAACCGGACAACTGCCCAACTTGTGTCCGTTCCTAGTATCGGACCCTCTTTCTTCCGATGCCGATATCCTGTTCCGTTTACAGATGGGCGTTTCTCTGTCTCCCGAAAAGACAGTACCCGTACTGGTCAACGAGTTGGAAGGCCGTACCCTGCGTCTGTGGCTGATGCCCGATCATTGCAGTATCTCTCTGACATTGGCTGATTCCCGGCAGACCTACTGGTTGCGTGCCAGCCGTGATTGGAAGCAGATCGTTTCCGATTGGAAGCCCGACTATCCCGGTTCTTATTCCGTCCTGAACGATTTCCTGATGATTGCTTTCATCTACAGTTCTGCATTCCGCGATACGGTTCTTCTCCATGCTTCGTGTGTGGCGGTCGGATCGGAAGGCTGTGCTTTCATAGGGCCTTCCGGAGTCGGCAAAAGTACGCATTCCCGTCTGTGGTTGGAACATATCCCCGATAGTCGCCTGCTCAACGACGACCAGCCCGTACTGCGTCGGATGCCCGATGGCAGCATGCGTATATACGGTTCGCCCTGGAGTGGCAAAACGCTTTGCTACCGCAACGAGGGAGTCCGTCTCAGCGCGTTGTTTTTCATGGAGCAGGCAGCAGAAAATCGTGCCATTCGTCTGGACGGTATTCATACGTTCTGTCGTTTGCTCGAAGCCGCATCGGCCATCGGGCGCGACTCCAGAACCTTTTCGCCGGTCAGTGAAACGCTGGCCTGGGTAGCCGGAACGATACCAGCTTACCTCCTGAAAAATCTTCCTGAGAAGTCGGCAGCACTTCTCAGTGCGAAGGTGGTTTTTGAATTAAAAGTTTAGGGTTTATGGTTTAGGGTTTAGGGTTTAGGGTTTATGGTTAATGATTAATAAATTCTTCATTCTTCATTCCTCATTCTTCATTTATTTTGTTCTTCATTTATTTTGTTCTTCATTTTTTTGTCTCTATGATTATTGCAGTCGATTTCGACGGAACCATCGTCGCACACCGCTATCCGGCCATCGGTCCGGAAATACCGTTTGCTGTCGACACCTTGAAACTTCTGGCCCGCGAGCGTCATAAACTGATTTTATGGACCGTTCGCGAAGGCGATTTGCTCAACGAGGCTGTCGAATTCTGTCGCAGTCGTGGTTTGGAGTTTTATGCAGTCAATAGCAATTATCCGGAAGAAAAGCCATCGCATAGCGGTTATTCCCGCAAGCTGAAGGCCGACCTTTTCATCGACGACCGCAATCTGGGAGGCTTGCCCGATTGGGGACTTATTTACCGTATGATTCAGGAAGGGTTATCTTTCGAAGACATATATAGCCATCATCTTTCACAGCCTCCGATGCCGGCAAAGCCGCTGGGCTTTTGGGAAAGGCTGAGGAAAATTAAAAGCTAATAGTTAAAGATTAAAAGTTTATGGTTTAGGGTTTAGGGTTTAGTGTTTAGCGTAGTTTATCTATTGGCTTAACTCCTTAACTTCTATAACTTCTTATCTTCCAAAGAAATCTTCAATTTTAAACTTAAATATCTTATAAAACATTTTTCATTCTTACCATGTTTTCATTCAGACGTTATCTGTTAGTACTGTTGCTTCCGTTGCTTTTGGCCGGATGCGCTTCTTATAAAAAATCGGTGTATCTTCGTCACGACCAGGTGCTCGCTGATATTGAGCAGCAAGGTAAGCTTTACGAATACCGCATCATGCCCAAAGACGAACTGATTATCGTCGTCAGTACGTCCGATCCCGCCTCCTCCGTGCCCTTCCTTCGCAAGCTGGGGCAGAATAAGGAAATGAGCCAGAACTCACAAGGCACGGGCAATGCCAAACTGCTGAATTATCTGGTCGACAACCAGGGCTGCATCGACTATCCCGTTTTGGGCAAGCTTCCCGTTTCTGGCCTTTCCTGCCGTCAATGCGAAGACCTTATCCGTCAGAAGTTGGAGGCCTACCTTAACGAAGTCCCCAATGTCACAGTCCGCATCGACAATTTCAAAGTCAGTGTATTGGGCGAAGTCAACCATCCGGGAACGTTTACTGTCACCGACGAACGCATCAACATCTTTCAAGCCCTGGCCCAGGCAGGCGATATGACCCTCTTTGCCGATCGCGACGATGTTCAGCTCCTGCGCGAAGACTCCATCGGTCGTCGTCAGGTCATTCATCTCGACCTTACCGAGGCCGGCATCGCCCTTGCTCCGGAGTACTATTTGCAGCAGAACGACATAGTCTACGTCAAGCCCACCAAGGCCAAGGTGCGTTCCAATACATTCAGCAACAACGCTTCCATCTGGATTAGTCTGCTGAGCCTGGCCTCTACTCTTGCTTCGCTGGTCATTATTGCACTGCAATAAACTAAGGAGTTAAGAAGTTAAGAAGTTAAGAAGTTAAGAAGTTAAGGAGTTAGGGAGTTAGGAAGTTAAGGAGTTAAGAAGTTAAGGAGTTAAGCCGATAGATAGATTACTCTAAACGCTCAACTCTAAACGCTCTACGCCCTCAACGCTATTAATTTTTAACTTTTAACTTTTAAATTTCAACGTTTTTAATTTCCCAACGCCCCATTATCCATTATCCATTATCCATTATCCATTATCTATGAGCGATTCCACCTACAACGATATTTTCAACGACGGCGGCAAGCCCGTCGATTACAAGGCACTTATTTTCGAATACCTGCTCCATTGGCCCATTATTCTGGCCTGTCTGGTACTGGCTTTGGGTGGTGCATACGTCTATTTGCGCTATCAGCCGCCTGTCTACAGCATCAGTTCCACCATCCTCATTAAGCAGGGCGACAAAACCAAGTCTTCTGCCATCGGTCAGCTGGCTGCCATGCAGGATTTGGGAACCGTGTCCATGGCCAACAATTTCGACAACGAAGTCGAGATTCTGCAGTCCTATTCCCTCATCCGGAAGGTTGTCGACCGCCTCGGCCTGTACGTCGAATATGCAGCCGAACGGAAAGGCGGTTACGACATTTCCCTTTATAAGAACGTGCCCGTCCATGTCTGGATGTCGGCCGATGATGCCGACCGTCTTCCTTCCGCCTTGCAGGTTCAGATTAACGGCACCGCCGGCGCTTCCCACGAAGCCGTCGTCAGCTATCAGCTCGATGGCGACAAGCATACACTCAGCAAGACTTTCAAGCAACTTCCGGCTGTCTTCATTACTCCCGTCGGTACACTCAGCCTGACAGCCGATAGTGCAGCCGTTGCCGGTTCTTCTTATTCGCTTCGGGCCACAGTTACGGCTCCCTCTGTGGTAGCAGCCCAATATAAATCCCGCCTCAGTGCCACCCCTACCAGCGAATATACGTCCATTGTACGTCTTACCGTCAACGATACCAATATTCCTCGGGGCGAAGATTTTCTGAATACGCTTGTCACCATTTACAACGACGAAGCCAACGACGACAAGAATCAGGTAGCCATGCATACCGCCCAGTTCATCGACGAACGTATTGCCGTCATCAACGACGAACTGGGAGTCACCGAGACCGAGCTGGCCGACTACAAGCAGCGGGCCGGCATCACCGATCTCAGTACCGATGCCCAGCAGGCTTTGCAAGGCAGTTCCGAGTACGAGCAGAAACGCGCCGACAACACCAATCAGCTTCGCCTTGTCGGCGACTTGCGCCGCTATCTGGAAGATCCTGCCAATCGCGACGAAGTCATCCCCGCCAACGTCGGTCTTGCCGACGACGGCCTTTCCAACATTGTCAACCAGTACAACGAGATGATGATCGAACGCAAGCGTCTGCTGCGTACTTCCAAGCCCACCAGCCCGGCAGTCATCAGTCTCGACGAAGCCATTGCCGCTACCCGTACTACCGTTCTTACCACGGTAGCCAATGTCGAACGTACTCTTCAGATCACCCGCAACAACCTCGATCTGGAGGCAGGCAAATACCGTACCCGTATCAGCAATGCCCCCCGTCAGGAGCAGGAGTTGCGCAACATCAGCCGTCAGCAGGAAATCAAGGCCGACCTCTACCTCATGCTCCTTCAGAAGCGCGAGGAGAATGCCATTACCCTGGCCGCCAAGGCCAATAACGGCCGTATGGTCGAGACACCCCGTGTGTCAGGTCTGGTCGCTCCCAATGGCCGCAACCTCTATATGATTGCTTTTGTGCTTGGGTTGGGTATCCCTGTCGGAGGCATCTGGTTGTCACGTCAGTTGCGCTTCCGCATCGAAGGGCGTACCGAGGTCGAACGCATCACCGATGTGACTGTGGTAGGCGACATTCCCCAGGTGAAAGAAGCGGATAAAAAAGGACCGATTGTCATCAGCGAAAACCGCAACGAAATCATGGAAGAAGTTTTCCGCAGCCTGCGTACCAATCTCCAGTACATGCTGCAGGAAGGTCAGAAAGTCATTCTTTTCACCTCTACCAGTTCCGGCGAAGGCAAATCATTTACTGCTACCAACCTGGCAGCCAGCTTTGCTTTTATGGACAAGAAAACCGTCATCGTAAGTCTCGATATCCGCAAACCTACTTTAGATCATATCTTTTCGTTGGACAAACACTTGCCCGGCATCACCCAGTACCTCGCCGCTCCCTCCGAGCACGATTTGTTGTCACTTTGCCGTCCCAGCACAGTGTCTCCCAATTTGTATGTCTTGCCCAGTGGTGCTTTGCCCCCCAATCCTACCGAACTGGTGGCCCGTCCGTCTTTGGAGACAGCCATTGGCATCCTTCGCCAATATTTCGATTACGTCATACTCGACACTGCCCCTATCGGTATGGTCACCGATACCCAGCTCGTAGCCCGTATCGCTGACCTGTGTGTATACGTCTGTCGGGCAGATTATACGCGCAAGAGCGAGTTTGCTCTCATCAACGATATCCGTCACGATAAGAATATTTCCAATCTTTGTATACTTATCAATGGTATTAATATGGATAAGCGGAAGAACGGATATTATTATGGGTATGGAAAGTATGGGAAATACGGAAAGTATGGGTATGGACGGAAATATAAATATGGCTACGGTAAGTAAAAATAATTTTATATTAAATAGAACCTAAATGAAAGATCATAGAAGTTTGTATGAGATAAATGTGCAAGATCGTAGTAAGTTTCGTTATTTCATGGGGCTAATTGTCCGTTGGAAGCAGAATTTGAAGTATGAACGTGCCAGAAAAATAGCTCGTAAACGTGGGGCAGATATTGGAGAAGGTGTAATTATGTCTATTGAGTTTGCTAAGCTCGCCAATCGAAATCTTACTATTGGAAATCATACATCCATTCAAACAAATAAAATTGATTTACGTAGTCCTGTTACTATTGGTAGCCATGTCATTATCGGTTCTGGTGTTGAAATCATCACTACTTCACATCAAATAGATTCACCTGATTGGGAACATAAACATTATGGTATTCAGATTGATGATTACGTATGGATAGCTACTAACGCTTTAGTTCTTCCATCTTGTAGAAGTGTGGCTTATGGTGCAGTTATTGGTGCAGGGAGTGTAGTTGTAAAAAACGTGGAAGCTATGGCAGTGATGTCAGGAAATCCTGCACAAATTATCAAATATCGAAAACAAGTACATGCTGATTTGATAGTGGAGTCTTTATTAGGTGGAGATTATATGATGTATAAAAAAGTAAGAAAAAAAAGTAATTAATAGAAAAAGCAATTTTTAGAAAATGAAAATATTAGTTGAAAATTCTGGTTGGGGTAATGTTGGTGAAGCTTGGTATAGAATATCTTTATATGAACTACTGAAAAAATTATATCCCAATGATGATGTTTACTGTGGAGAAGGACCTATTTACCGATCTTTTCGAGTAAAAAATAATTGGGAAAAAAATAATGGTCTTAATTTGTTTGATTATCAAAGTGCTGATGTATATATATATTCGGGTCCCATATTACCACAACAATTGTTGTCTATTTATGCTAATAGGATTAAACAAATTATTTTACAACAGAAATCCTATGCCCTTATTAGTGTGTCTGGAACAGCACTTAGTCAACGGGAAATTTCAGAAATAGGCGATTTTTTACAGAAATATCCACCATTGTTTTTTTCATCAAGAGATGAAGAAACTTATAATGCATTCAAACCTTATGTGAAGAATGCTTATAATGGAGTTTGTACAGCGTTTTTAGTGGATAAAACTATAGATATACATCCTTTTAAATTAGATAAAGAGTTTTTTATAAGTAGTTTTTATACAGAGTTAGAACCGATATATAGTATTCCTACTGGAAAATCTTTTAATATAGAGAATCTTTTATTGGAACGTCATAAAACCATGTTTGGATTACCTTATGATTTTGCTAGGCACCTCAATTTCTTGAGAAAGCAACAAAAGGAAATTGATGGTCATTTAATAGTACGAACTGTTCAAAATCTTAATACAAAATATAATCATGTGAATTTTGCAATGCCTAATAGTTTTATTAGTTTTAATCCTATATCTTATTTAAATGTGACGAAATCTGCGGAGTTTGTAGTGTCAGATAGGGTACATGCATGTGCAATAGCATTAGCCTGTGGAAGACCAGCTCGTTTTCTTTTCAATACTCCAAGAGCTGGTATATTTGATAGAATGGGGTTCAATTATAAAAAGAATAATGGTATTATGTATCCTAATATGAATCGGATTGATGAAGAAAAATATCTTTTGGAGCAAGAAATCAAAAAATATATTTAATAACATTTATATAAATTATTCGGCAAAATAATCTTTTATTTTTCTTTGTGATTGATTGTTTTAGAGTAAAAAATGGTAATATGGGTGATCATAGTATTACCAAGGGGATTATCAGCAATGGCCTTGCAAACATTATTCAGAAGTCTGTTCGGATTTTGGATCAATTGTTGTTAGTTCCCTTTTTTTTGACATCTTGGGGAGTTGCATATTATGGAGAATGGTTGACACTCAGTATTATACCCAGTGTCTTGGCTTTTGCTGATTTAGGTTTTGGTTCGGCTGTTAGCAATAGTTTCGTGTTGGCATACGCAGCTGGTGATAAACAGCGGGCAGCAAATCTTAACAAGAGTGGTTATCTTGCCATTTCTCTATCTGTTGCTTTAGGTATTTTATTGACCGTAGCTATTTTATTGTTTGGTGACAGTTTGCAATTGTTTCATAAGTCATTGATTCCGGCTCATGAAGCTATACTGGCTGTTAGTCTGATGATGACTGCCCGTTTATTGGGATTTTATAATCAGCTGGTAGAAGGTTATTACCGGAGTGCCCGTAAGGCTGCTTGGGGTAGTTTATTAGATTCCGGATTACATGTCGTCAATATTCTTGTAGGATTGGGCGTATTGTTAGCTGGAGGTGGTATTGTCGGATATACCTGTTCACAACTGATTGTATCTGTCGTATTTACCAGTCTGTATATTTGTATGGGCAGGCGGTTAATTGATTTATCCTCTTTTCGAGGTAGAATTTTGAAAGAAGATTTGAAACAGATTACAGTTAAAGGTTTGGGATATCTAATGACTCCTATTTGGCAAAGTATCTATTTCCAAGGAGGTACTTTTGTCGTCCGGTTGACGTTGGGTGCAGAAAGCGTTGCTGTTTTCAATACCGTGCGGACGGTATGTCGTTCGGTTAATCAAACATACTCCATTATCAATGCAAGTATCTATCCTGATTTGCAATACGAATATGGAAGAGGAAATATGCAGACGGTTCATCGTCTATTTCGGATAGCTGTACTTTTTAGTATGTTGATTGGTATTATAGGAACAATGGTTTTAGTGTTTTGGGGCTTTGAGCTTTATGAATGGTGGACTCAAAGTGTGTTGTTCACTCCAACAAATGTTTGGTGGGTCTTTATGTTTGGTATTCTGTTCAATGCCGTTTGGTGGACGTCGGTTGTTGCTTATCGCATGACCAACCAGCCTTATCATTTTGCCATTATGAGCACAGTTGCAGCCTGTATCTCGGTGGGATGCAGTTATTTTTTGTCTCTGCTTTGGGGCTTGTTGGGAGCTGCTGTCGGGGCGGTTATCTATGATGCAATCATGATGTTCTATGTCCTTCCAGATAGTTGCCATTTATTAGGAATGAAAGTAAAGGATTTATTTGGTCATATTAATGAGGATAGAAGTTATCTTTTAAAATGCATTTTTAAGTATGGAAAAAAATAAATTTGAAGACATAAGATTATTAGATGGGAAAAATAACGGAATGAAACAAAAGCATATAAAAGTTATATTGTCTACATTAGGACCTTTGCATTTGATCAAAAGCGCAGAAACACTTTCAAATTTGGTAGATATAAAGGTCATTCAAGGATGGATACCCGAATGGTGGAATCGTTGGATTTTGTTGATTCTGAATAGAATGGTGGGGTATAAACTCACTCAAACGGTAAAAAAAAGGACACCGGAGTGTTTGAAAGGACGGAATATTGGAATAGGAATACCGGAGTTTTATTCCCACTTTCGTAGAAGAGTGTTGAAAGACGAATTAGCCAATGTAAAAGCGGCGGTTTTATATGGCATATTAAGTCAAAAATATTTAAAAGATGCGGATATCTTTCATGTAAGAAGTGGCTCAGGTATGGGAGGAGCCATAGAGAAGGCTAAAGCTTGTGGCATGAAAGTAATAGTGGATCACAGTATTGCACATCCTGCATTTATGGATCAGCAATTGAAAAATGAATTCGAGAAAAATGGGGAATTATATGCAATGGGGATGAACAATCCTTTTTGGCAGGGGGTTCTTTCCGATTGCGATAAAGCAGATCTACTGTTGGTAAATTCTCAGTTTGTAAAAGATACCTTTGTAGAAGCCGGATATGATGAAGAGAAGATTCGGGTAGTCTATTTAGGAGTTCGTACTGATTTCAGTCGCTTGAAAACTGATTATACCATTGGTCAACCCATTAAACTGCTCTTTACTGGTAGCTTTGGTTTCCGTAAGGGAGGTGAATATCTGTTGAAAGCTATGAATCTATTGAATGAGCGCAATGTACCATGTGAGCTGACTATTGTTGGAGGAACTAATGGTGCTACCGAAATGTTGAACCGTTATGCTTTACCCAATGTAAAGTTGGTAGGAATGGTGCCACAGAATAATCTGAAGGGATATTTTCAAAGTGCCGATATGTATGTGTTCCCCACTTTGTGCGAAGGTTGTGCTCAAAGCGGAATGGAAGCTTTGGCTTCTGGCTTACCTGTTATTACAACTCGCGAAAGCGGCTTGCCAGTAGTACATGGGCAGACGGGCATCATCATACCGTCCAAAAATGAACAGGCTATAGCCGATGCTGTAATGAAGATTGCTGTTGACAATGAGTTACGTACTAAGATCGGTCAAAACGCAGTTGAGAGGATGGCATGTTATACTTGGGGTAATTATGCTAAGGAAGTTTGTAAACTGTATGAATTGCTTGTGAAAGCTGTTTGTTAAAAAAGATAGTTTTTGATTATTTGTTGTTATGAAAATTGCTTATATAACAGGAGGGGATCCTTATAATAAGAATTCGTGGAGTGGAACCGATTTTTATGTGAGGAAGGCCTTAGAAGATCAAGGCTGTAATGTTTACTGTATCTATGGATATAAGTGTTATAACTTTAGTATGGTTCTCCATAAAATATGGGCTAAAGCGTTGAAGAAGAATTATCAGGCCATGCGATCTATTTCATGTTCAAAGAAATGGGCAAAGTACATTTTATCTAAAATAGAGCCTGATACAGATGTTATTTTTTCTTTAAGCACTATTCCTGTGGCTTGTTTGAATATAAAGACACCAATATACATCTATATTGATGGTATTTATGAATATATGCTTACTCAAGGATTTAAAAAGATTCTTAATGATATAAAAGAAGCTCACCAAATTGAAGAGATGGCTTTAAAGCGTTGTACAAAAGTTATTACTTCTTCCCGTGCTTCAGCAGAAATGATTTTAAAGTATTATCCGATACTCCCGCAAAAGGTTGCAGTTGTACCTTTGGGAGCAAATTTCGATGTCTATCCAAGTCGGGAAGATGTGAGGGATAATATTTATCATAAGACTTTTGACAAATGTCGGATTTTGTTTGTGGGGGTGTCTTGGGAGCGGAAGGGAGCACAGATTGTGGTTGATACGGTAAAATTGCTTCATGAACAGGGATTTCCGGTGGAATTACATTTGGTTGGTTTGCATGAAATACCAATTGATTTACCTTCATATGTAGTTAATCATGGTTTTATCAGTAAGATGGAATCGAATGGTTTAGAGAAATTGGCAAGTCTTTATCGGGATAGTCACTTTTTATTTGTCCCTTCTTATGCCGAGGCTTATGGACTTGTTTTTTGTGAGGCAAGTGCTTATGGATTACCGTCTATTTCGCATGCTGTAGGAGGAATAAAGACAATTGTGGAAAATGGTGTGAATGGTCAGTTGTTCGAAGTGGGCACACAGCCCGTTGTTTTTGCAAATTATATAATGGATACATTCAACAATGAAAATTCGTATAAAAATTTAGCCTTGAATAGTTATGATAGATTTGCAGAAAATTTAAATTGGACTATATCAGGAAAAAAACTTGTAGCTCTTATGTAAATATCGACAAGTTTGGAGTATGTATAATTTGTAAGTTGGTAGACCGTGTCAATTAAAACCTGTATTCTTTTATTTTTGTTTGAATTAGGCTTTGGTGTAAATTTCAACATTGTAGGACGAATCTCGATAAGTGAATTATTCCTGTTGGCTTATACCCCCTTTATCATTGCTAGAATTCGTTGGCTGAAAGCTAAGGAGTTGCGGACCATTACGATAGCATATATCGTTTTGTTAGCTGTACAGATTTTCTCGGAAGCATTGGTCAGTAACGGATTAGCAAACAGTCTGAAAGGATTGGCCATTACAATAGTTTCTTATTTACATTTCATTTTTCTTTTTTACAATCTCACGAAAAATAAGCGTTTCATCTTGGTGATTATCCTTTCCCAAATAGCTATGAAATTGTTTTTTGGCACCAGTTTCGAGGAGCAAAGTGCTGAAGACATTTTGGCAGGTGAGGCGGCTACTTACCTTAAATTTTACATTGCTCCGCTTACCATATTAATATTTTTAGCTATTTCTGTTATTTATAAAAATCGGAGTTTTCCTATACTTTTTTCTTTGTTAGGGATCGTATTTATTCTTTTGGGGGCTAGAAGTAGTGGAGGAATGGCCTTGTTTGCTGGTATGGTGGCCTATCTGATGGAACACAAACAGTTGATTCCCAATAAAAAAGCGCTGATTGCTGCTTCTGTGTTATTGTTGTTGGCTGGCTACGGTTTTTATGTCTACTATGTAAACAGAGTTATAGCAGGAGAAATAACCAGTGGCAACAGCCAACAACTTTTGGTCTGTAAGAATCCTTATAATCCATTAGAACTGTTGATGGCAGGAAGAAGTGAAGTATGGGTAGGATGGCAGGCCTTTATGGATCGATTCTGGTTTGGGCATGGTGCTTGGGCTTACGACACAACGGGGCATTATCAGCGATTGATGTATACATTGTCTGATAATATTTTAGCATTAACAAAAGATAAAGTTAGTTATCACTTTCTTATACCTTCTCATTCGGTTGTCGTAGGATGTGGAATGATGAACGGCATTTTTGCTTTTTTATCAATGATCTATATAATCTTTTATTTTCTCAAAAGGGGTTTTATTACTTTGGGATTCTGTGAACGAAAGTATTTGTTAGTATTGGCGTATTATGAGTATAATTTGTTTTGGAATGCATTGTTTTCTCCTCAATCTCATTTTAGACAAACATTGCCAATCGCGTTTGCTATAATATTGATACTATATTTGAGTGATAGGAATCAGAAGAAGCAAATATCATCTAATTAATTTATTATTTTGCTTATGCATATTTGTTTTATAACAACAGGAGATATTAAGTCCATAGCTACGGCAAAAAGGGCTTTAGGATTAGCTAATCATCTTTCCGATTTAGGTTGGAATGTATCTATTATTATGGATGATACAGAGGAGAATCGTCACAGAGTAGAGCTTGAATGTGATGAAAGAACAAAAGTTTATTTTCTGTATTATCATTCTGCATTTGATGAATTAAAAAAGAAAAATACACTTATTAAACAGATCAAGCCGGATGTACTTTATATCTGCGCTTTTGTTTTTAGGAATATTGTTGCACTTCGCTATAGATGTATTAAACTGGTTGAGCATTCGGAATTGCAATCTGGGATGCGGAATGTAAAAGGGTTGTTTCGATTACGTGCTGTAATGCAGGAAATGATGTCGGTATTTTATTCAACTGGCTTATTGAATGCTAGTAAGTTTCTACAGAACCATTTTCTAAAATTGGCAAAGAAATTAGGCCGAGAGGGATTGCCAATGTTATATTTTCCTTATGCCTATAATAAATCGGTCTGCCAGTTTGTTAGAAAAGAAAATCTGATTAAAAAGGAAGATGGGGATAAGTTTTTCGTTTATTTAGGTAGTTTGGCCGAAAATTATGGAGCATTTACGATGATAAAGGCATTTGAGTTGATTCATGAACGACATCCGTCTTTTCATTTATTGTTATTAGGTAAAGGACCTGATTATAAAAAAGTTGTTCAGTACATAAAAGTAAATGAACTCCAAACTTTTATTCATACTCCAGGATTTGTGGAAGAGGAAGATATTTCTGCATATTTTACATTAGCAGATGCATTCATTTCTCCTATGAATGATACAATTCAGGATTGGGCCAGGTGTCCCAGTAAGTTGTATATGTATTTACCTTATAGGAAGCCAATTATTACTTGTAAGATTGGAGAACCTTATGAGGTATTAAAAGAAAATGGTGTTTATTTCAAGCCAACTTCAAAAGAGTCTTTAGCACAAACTATTGAGAATATGGCAGATGATGATTCATGGAACTTAAAAATTGATCCACTTATGCATGAATGGAATATACGGGCTAAGGAATTGGATTCTTGGATAAAAAAATGTTGCAAATGAATCTATTGTTTTTTCAAAATTGCATAAGCCCACATCAAATCCCTTATATCCGTGAATGCGCTAAAGATGAACGTGTAGAAAGAGTACATCTTATTGTGCCGCGTGCAGATTACGTATTGCGAAAAGATATGGGCTGGGATAGTACGCATTTGTTGGATAATACTTCGGTCCAATTGTGGCTAAAGCCTACAGATGAACAGGTCATTCAGCTTCTAAAGGAAACGAAAGACTCGATTTGTTTGTATACGGGTGTTCGTGCAGATGCTGATGTCTTTCGGTGGCTTAAATTAAGTTTGAATTATCCTGTGAAACGGGGAATTATTACTGAACCACCTAATGTATATCCTACCAAACCATTGTGGTTGCATTACATTCGATTCTTGCTTCAGGATTATGTATATGTGAAGTACATTCATTATGTGTTTGCCTTTGGAAATCTGGCTGTCAAGTATTATCGGTTCTGGAGTAAGAAATGGTCTGTGATTCCATTTGCTTATTGCACAGATAATGCTCGTGCAATAAATTGTAGCTGTCCGTTAGTAACGGATAAGTTAAGATTGATATTTGTGGGTAGCTTAACGCGCAACAAGAATGTAGTATCTGTTTTAAAAGCATTATCTGCCATACAAGATGATACTCTATTTTTTGATATTGTTGGGGATGGAGAGGAGCGTAAACATTTGGAAGATTTTGTGGTGAAAAATCAGGTGCGAAATGTGACTTTTTATGGTTATTTGCCGATGAATGGGGTCTCTTCTGTAATGAATCAGGCGGACATTCTAGTTTTGCCTTCACATTACGATGGTTGGGGAGCCGTGGTAAATGAGGCTTTACAATTAGGCCTATATGTTATCTGTAGCAAACATTGTGGAAGCAAATCTCTTCTAGTGAATGACCGCATAGGATTTATATACCATTCTTATCAAGAACTCCGTGATAAAATACAAAATGTAATTCTAAATAGAGAACAAATAAAAAAAGAGCGTTTGTATAGAAAAAAATGGGCTGATGCAATATCTGGTGAATCAATTTCGAAATATCTGATAGACAATTTATGTAATTCCATTGGAAATGAAATAGTTGAACCTTGGAAACGGATGTAAAATGTTTGATTTTAGTAAATTTATGCGCATCCTCCACTTCATCCCCAGCATCGACCGCTCCTCCGGCGGTGTAGGTGCCTACATGCAACTACTTGCCAAAGAGTTGGGTAAGCTGTGCGACCTGACCATTGCTACGGTAGCATCGGAACATCCGTTGTCGATAGAGAACGCACGGGTGGTTACGTTGCCAGCGGGCTTGTCGCAATATGGTGCTTTGAAGAAGGCATGGCGGAAACTGCTGGATGAGACCCGCCCAAACGTGGTACACGTGAACTGCTGCTGGATGCCGCAAAGTGCTTGGACACAAAAGTGGGCGCAACAGGCCGGATATAAGGTGGTACTTAGTCCGCACGGCATGTTGGAGCCGTGGATCTTGGCACGGCATTACTGGACGAGAAAAGTACCGGCACTCTGGCTCTATCAGAAACAGGCAGTGGTGAAAGCTGACCGCTTGCATGCTACTGCGGAGAGTGAAAAACAGAATCTGCTGAAGCTGGGTTATAACAATCGGATCACCGTAATTGCCAATGGCATTGATGTAGAGCAGATTGATATAAAAGCTGGTTGGGAGCGGAAAAAACAGATTCTGTTCCTTTCCAGAATCCATGTGAAAAAGGGAATTGAGTTCTTGCTGGAGGCTGTAGCGGCTTTGAAGGAGCGGTTGGAGGGGTATACCGTCCGCATTGCGGGTGAAGGGGAAGTGGAATACATCGAACAGCTTCGACAAAAAGCTCTTCAGCTGGACATCCAAGATAAAGTGGATTTTTGCGGAGGGGTATACGGTGACCGGAAGTGGGAATTGTTCCGGGAGGCGGATTTGTTTGTATTGCCTACGTATTCCGAGAATTTCGGTATCGTGGTGGCGGAAGCCTTGGCTTGCGGAACTCCTGTGATAACAACCACCGGTACCCCCTGGGAGGAACTGAATACCCGGCATTGTGGCTGGTGGACAGAGATAGGAACCGAACCGACCATTCATGCATTAAACGAATTTCTGGATTTATCGGGAAAGGAACTGGAACAGATGGGACGTAACGGCCGCCGTTTAGTAGAAACACAGTATTCTTCTAAAAAGGTGGCAGAGGAAATGGTGAGGATGTATGAGGTGTTGAAGGTTTAGGGTTGAAGGTTTAGGGTTGAAGGTTTAGGGTTGAAGGTTTAGGGTAGTCTGTCTAATGGCTTTTCCTATAAAAAAAAAAACGACTGTGTAATTCTGTGTCCTCCGTGGTGAATGAAGTTTAAATTGAAAACTTTGGTTTTCATTTGCTTCTGTGTTTACCTTTTACTATCTTTGCTCAAACAAAAAATATTCAGCTATGGCACTGGAAGGACTTCAAGAACGATATGTAAATTTCTATACGGATTTCGCTTTTAAGAAACTGTTCGGAACCGAGGTGAACAAGGATTTGCTCATCAGTTTTTTGAATGCGTTGTTGTCGGGTGAGGAGGAAATCAAGGATCTGACCTATTTGAACACCGAACATTTGGGTGAACACGAAGAAGAACGAAAAGCTGTTTTTGATGTATATTGTGTGAACGAAAAGGGAGAGCGCTTTCTGGTAGAGATGCAGAAAGCTGAACAGCGTTTTTTTAAGGATCGTAGTGTCTATTATTCTACTTTCCCTATTCGGGAGCAAGGTCCCAAGGGGAACTGGAACTATGAATTGAAAGCTGTGTACACCATTGGCATTCTGAATTTTAGTTTTGATGACAGCGATCCGAACTACTATCACCATGAAGTCAAGTTGGTAGATATGAAAACAATGAAAGTATTCTACGACAAGCTGACTTACATTTATTTGGAAATGCCTAAATTTCGCAAGACGGAAAATGAACTGGAGAATCTTTTTGAGAAATGGCTTTATGCCATCAGTCATTTGCCTGCCTTGATGGAACGTCCTAAAGCCTTGCGTGAAGCGGTTTTCGAGAAGTTTTTCCGTGTGGCTGAAATCGCCTGCTTTACCCAGCAGGAACGTGTAGCCTATGAAGGAAGTCTGAAAAATTATCGTGACTGGTACAGCATAGCCGAAACAGCGGAATACCGGGGCTGGGAACGCGGCCATAGCAGAGGCTTAGCGGAAGGACGTGCGGAAGGACGTGCGGAAGGACGTGCGGAAGGACGTGCGGAAGGTCGCAATGAAGAAAAGCGGTTGATAGCCGAGAATATGATAAAGATGGGAATGACAGTGGACGATGTTTGCCGCATTACGGGATTGTCTATGGAGGAAGTGGAAAATATTCGCCCATGAAAAACACAGATTATCGCAGAATAAATAATCTGCGATAATTTGCGTCTATCTGCGTTTCATTATCATACAATATCTGTGCGCCTCTGTGCCCTCCGTGGTGAAATGCCCGCAGACACGTCGTTTTTAATTATTCATTATTCATTTTTCATTCTCCAAGTATCCGAACACCGCCCTCGTATCCAGGCAGGGACAGGCTTTGGGAGTGACGCCGGGCAGGTCTCTGTGGCCCACCAGACGGGCATGTGGAAAGAGCTTCCGTAGTTTCAGGAAAAGGAGAATCAGCTGTTCGGTCTGTTCGGGGGTACGCGTGTCGGCGGGGTGCCCGTCAGCATCCAGACCTCCTTCGTAGCAGACACCGATGGAGCAGCGGTTGAAAGGACGGCAATGGGCACCGACTTCCAACAGGCGGCGGTGCTGGCTGATGCTGCCGTCCCGACGGATGTAGAAATGATAACCGATGGTGCGAAAGCCACGGGCTTTGTGATCGCGCAAAAGCTGTTCTACCGGATAGTCGCGGTTGCAACGGGTGGCGGAACAGTGCAGAATGATGTAGCGTACGGAGTCGATGGAGTCCATCAGCAGACCGCTCTCTACCTGGGTCAGAAGGCTGCGTTCGTCCGGTATTTCTTCACCGGCAATGGATAGGGGGAAGGTTTCTTGGATCATAGGTTTTGAGGTTTTAAGTTTTTAAGGTTTTAAGTTTTTGAGTTTTTGGGTTTTAAGGTTTGAGGTTTTATGTTCTTTCAACTTGAAACTAACACTCCATAAACTCAAAAACTTAAAAACTCAAAAACTCAAGTTACATAGAGGCTTCTTAAAGCAGGGCTGCACAACTGGAAACGCCGAGGGCTGTGAGGGCGGCAACAATGGCTTGGACAATGGCGTGGAGGATGGTTACCCAGGTAGATTTTTTCTTGGTTTCGGACATGGTGGGAATTAAAAATTAAAAGTTAAAAATTAATAGTTGGGGGATTAGGGTTTAGGGTTGAGGGTTTAGGGTTGAGGGTTTAAGGTTTAGGGGTTAGAGTAGTCTATGTATTGGCTTAACTCCTTAACTTCTCTAACTTCTTAACTACTTGAATAGTTTATGGTTAGGGGTTCTTATTAAACTCTTCCTACTTTCATCTCCCCTCCTTGCGGGGATGTGTCAAATTAAGGAATTGCTTTCCTTTAGGCACGGATTACACGGAATTTCGCGGATGATTATTCTTCTTTCT
>ENA-ORSS01000114-ORSS01000114.1-human-gut-metagenome-genome-assembly--contig:-NODE-114-length-102904-cov-5.054877_pt1 | contig 102904 bp, 85 predicted proteins | sample MGYA00241899_ERZ509162 | MGnify/ENA primary metagenome ERZ509162 (study PRJEB26280, sample SAMEA2338641) | human gut metagenome | biome: human gut; feature: human-associated habitat; material: faeces... | reverse complement strand
CCACTGGTCGAGGGAGTGTAAGGTATCAACCCGGGTAATATTCCGGTCGGCACACCAGCGAACAGCCCGGTTTTCGCAGAGAGCGTAGTTAATAACAGGAGCCACGACATTCGTGTCCGCGTATATCTCGATACGTTGACGTCCCCCTCCTATACTGAATACGGGATCTCCATAAGGGTTGTTCAGAGAGAGTCCGCGGGTTGGTATTTTGGCAGGGAGACGGAGTAACACGTCTTGGATGGCAGGTAAGCCATTTGTATCAAGGATTTCCGCTTCATGACCACTAAGAATACCGGTATTTGGTTGAATCGTGGAATTTATGATTCTCCGTATGATGCTTTCACCAACTACATGAATATTTTGGGTGATTTTATAAGTCGTGTCAATTCGTTGTATCCGGTGGATATGGATAAATAATTTGGTTAACATGGTTGGTTAGTCGATATCGTCTGTTTTCTCGTATTTCTTTTTCTTCACGGTGATGTCTTCTCGTTGGTGTTTGGTGGCGAATTTCACGTGTTGGATGAAAAGTTCCTGTATGGCAGGGTATTCCCCCAACCCTTTGAGTAGTACGTTTACTTTATAGCCTTTCTTTTCCAGTTCGTCTTTCCAGTCCCCTGCGATGTCATTCTTGGCATGATCTCCGGCCACGAACATGAAGGGTACTAATGTCACTTCTTTTGCTTTGTTAGATTCGAGTCCACGAATTACATCGTCTATCGTGGGGTAACCTTCGATCGTTCCCACGTGGTAGTTCTTATGTCCTTGGGCTTTCATCACGTAGTCGAGCATTCCGTAGGTTGAGTTTGCCGGGTGGTAGGTTCCGTGGCACACGAAGACGCAATCCCCTTTTTCCTTTCCTTTGAGAACTTCGGCAATCGCTTTGACGGTTGCTTGATAATCTTCGGGCGAGTAAAGGAGGGCATTACCTAAACGGATGTCCTTGAATTTTTTCTGGTACAGTTTCACCTCCTTGCGCAGGGCCTCCATCTCTATCCCTTCAATAATGTTCGTGGGTTGAATGACGAGGTGGGTATAACCGTCGGCAATCAGTTTATCGACCTCTTCCTTCGACATTGTAAGTGAGTTACGCATCGAATTACGAGTAGAAGCATCATACTGGAAGTTTGGAATTTCCTTTCTCTTGGCCTCCAGTTCTTCCGGAGTATCGAATGCGATATAAGCCTTGCCGTTATCAAGCAGTACTTTTACATATTTCTTGTAAATATCACGGCGCTCCGACTGACGATACGGACCATAATTTCCGCCGAAACTCACACCTTCATCAAACTTTATGCCCAACCATTTGAAGGATTCGATAATGTACTCCTCCGCACCCGGAACAAAACGGTTGGAATCAGTATCTTCAATACGGAAAATCAAATCTCCGCCGTGCTGACGCGCAAACAGATAATTATACAAGGCAGTGCGCACACCACCGATATGCAATGCACCTGTCGGACTCGGTGCAAAACGAACTCTTACTTTTCTTTCTGCCATAGTGGTCTTTATCTAAAAATACGCCGCAAAATTAAGCTAAATTTCCCGTTTTTTTCTTATTTTGCACGCAAAATATCCTAACACATGAAAAGTTTCCAGACAGAAAGACAGTTTTCATACAAGAAACTATTGTATAAATGTGCCATTTTCCTGGCAGCAGTTGTGGTGATTGTGTATTTTTTACCCCGGGAAGGCACTTTCAACTATCAGTTTGACATCAACAAACCATGGAAATATGGTCTGTTACAAGCATCGTTCGACTTCCCTATCTATAAAGGAGACGAAGAAGTCCGCCGGGAACAAGACAGCATTATGACAAACTATCACCCTTACTTCCTGCTCTCGGAAAGTACGGGAGAAAAAGCGATCAATCAGTTCAAAGAGGACTATAACAAGAACCTGCGCCGAATTATTCCGGACCCGACTTATTCCCACCACATAGAACGCATACTGAAGAACGTATATGAAAAGGGAATCATCCCGGTAGAACAACTGGGAAATTTACGGAAGGACAGTATGCGGAGTATCTATATTATCAAGAACAATACATCTATCCTGCAAAGCACCGGTGAAATATATACCACCAAACGTGCTTACGAAGAGCTCATCTATTCGGATACACTGCATTACAACAGAAACTTATTGCAGCGTTGCAACTTGAATGAGTATCTGACTCCGAACCTTATCTATGATTCCGAAAAATCGGAAGCTGCCAAAAAAGATATTCTGTCGGGCATCTCATGGGCGAAGGGTTTTGTCATGAACGGACAAAAAATCATAGACCGTGGAGAAATTATTGACCAACGGACATTTGATATATTGAAATCGCTCCAAAAGGAATGGGATAAAAGAGGTGAAACCATTACGGAGAAACGTCTGACTCTGGTAGGACAAATTTTATTTGTTTCTATCCTGATAGGATGTTTCATGACTTATCTCGCTTTGTTCCGATACGATTATTATCAGAAAAAAGGAAGTCTCGGGTTATTATTTTTCCTGATCATCTTCTTCCCCGTGATATCGGCTATCATGGTTTCACACGCTTTCATGAGTGTATATATCGTACCGTTTACCATGCTCCCGATGATCATCCGTATTTTTCTCGACTCACGTACGGCATTTATGGCACATATCATCTCCATTCTGCTCTGTTCCATCTGTCTGCGTACACCACACGAATTTATCTTGCTACAGACCATAGCAGGTATGGCAAGCATTTACAGCTTGCGGGAACTCTCCCAGCGTTCACAATTATTACGGAGCGCCCTCATCGTTGTCGTAGCTTATTCGGTTTTGTACTTTGCGCTCGACCTGATTCATATAAACGATATTGCACAGCTTAATACATATATGTATGTCAATTTCATCATCAACGGTATTTTGCTGCTGTTTACCTACCCGTTGTTGTTCATTCTGGAAAAGACCTTCGGCTTTACATCGAACGTAACCTTAGTCGAGCTTTCTAACATCAACAATAAGCTGATGCGGGAGATGTCGGAAGTTGCTCCAGGTACTTTCCAGCATTCGCTCCAACTTGCCAACTTGACGGCAGCGGCAGCTAATCGGATCGATGCCAACAGTCAGCTGGTACGTACAGGAGCCATGTATCATGACATCGGAAAGATGCTGAATCCGGCTTTCTTCACCGAAAATCAGACAGGGGTCAACCCTCACGACCAGTTGAATTACAAGCAAAGTGCACAGATTGTTATCAATCATGTAATAGATGGTATGAAGCTGGCAGAAAAGAATGACCTGCCTCAGGTCATCAAAGACTTTATCCGTACCCATCATGGAAAGGGACTGACGAAATATTTCTACATATCTTATCAAAACGAACATCCCGGTGAAGAAGTCGATAAGGAAGCTTTCCGCTATCCGGGCCCCAATCCGTTTACCAAAGAACAGGCCATTCTGATGATGGCAGATTCTGTAGAAGCAGCCTCAAGAAGTCTGAAAGAATACACCGAAGAAAGCATATCCGGACTGGTAGACAAGATAATCGACAGTCAGGTACAAGAAGGATATTTCAAGGAATGCCCGATTACCTTCAAGGATATCGCTACTGTAAAAAGTGTATTCAAGGAAAAGCTGAAAACGATGTACCATACTCGTATCAGCTATCCTGAGTTGAAAAAATAAGTTATGGCTGGGCAGTCAGACTGTCGAGCAGACCTTTACAGGCATCTTCAAGGATATCGAGCACATTTTCGAATCCTTGAGCGCCTCCATAGTAAGGGTCGGGTACATAATCTACCACCTTCGTCTGGCAATAATCAGTCATCCAGCCGATTTTCCGTTCTGTTTCCACATCCGGTGCCTTTTCTTTCAAGGCATCGACGTTGTGGTCATCCATGCCCAATATCAGGTCGAAATCATAAAAGTCATCGGTACGGACCGGACGTGAACGGTGCGTTATATCATACCCGCGACGAATGGCATGCGCACGCATTCGGTCGTCGGCTCGTTCTCCTTCGTGATAGCTACTAATACCAGCTGAATCAACTTCTATTTCTTTCTCCAGACCAGCCTGTTTGATATAAGTACGCATAATCTCCTCAGCCGATGAGGAACGACATATATTGCCTAAGCAGACAAACAAGATTCTCTTCATACCTTAAATATCCAAATACTTTTTAAACTTATCCACACTCGTATTCATAATCAGTTCTTCTGGAAACTCCGCTTCATTCACCAGTTCCAATGCGTAATCGTACGTAGCAATGTCAAATGAAATATGCGCATCGCTACCCAAAATAACCGGCACCTCATAACGGCGGCACAGTCTCAATATTTCCAGATTATTGGAGCGGGCATCCACTTTGCCCCGGCAAGGCTTCAAGGAAGAATTGTTTATCTCCAGCAGCGTATGATGTTCCTTCGCCGCAAGCACAATAGGTTCAAAATTCAGTTTAGCCGTTCCGTCGCCCGGATGACTGATGATATGAATATAAGGATTGGAAACAACCTGTATCATACCATGTGTATTTTCTTCAGGAGTACCTTGTTTATAACAAAGTGAATGAATGCCTGCTATACGCAAATCGAGCATCTTCAAATAAAACTCATCCAAATCAAGGTTACCATCACCGTCAAGAATATTAATTTCCGCACCCAATAATAAATCTATCCCATACATGTGGCGAGGCACCACATAAAGATTACGGAAATAAATCGGGTTGCACGTACCCGGTATACTTGGAGCATGTTCTGTGATTCCAAGCAATTTCAGTCCTTTGCCGGCAGCAGCCTGTGCCATTTCCTGCAAGGAGCTGAATGCATGACCGCTTGCTACGGTATGCGTATGTACATCCAGTTCTACTTTCATATCCATAAATTTTACATCGGATCGACATCATAATAAACCAGCAAGGAACGAAAACGTTCATCCTCTATGATGGCTCGTTGTACTTGCTGGAGATACTCACGCACTTTCGACATCGAAGCCTGTTGTTCTATTTTCACTACTATTTTTCTAATAAACAAAGTCTGTATACGTGATACCGGCGGACGGTCTGGTCCCAATACCCGGTCCCCCAGTCCGTTTCGCAGATACCCCGCCATCAGGTCAGCCGCCTGTTCGAGCACTCCCTCCTTCCGATGCTTCAGATAAACATAAATCAGTCGATAAAAAGGTGGATATTTAAACAAGCGTCGTTCGTCAATCTGTGTTTGATACAGACCGTTATAATCGTTTGCAACGACCTGATGAATCAGCGGAAGGTCGGGAGATTTGGTCTGCAACACCACCAGTCCCTGCTTATTCTTTCTACCGGCACGCCCCGCCACCTGAGCCATCAGTTGAAAGGCCCGTTCGTACGAACGAAAATCCGGATAGTTCAACATCGAATCAGCATTCAGGATTCCCACTACACTGACACGATCGAAATCCAGTCCCTTTGAAACCATTTGTGTACCTATCAGGATATCTGTTTTCCCTTCCTCAAAATCGGCAATGATCCGCTCATACGCCGTACGTGTCCGGGTAGTATCCAAGTCCATACGTGCCACACGTGCCTCCGGAAAAATCAACTTAATATCGTCTTCTATCTTCTCAGTACCAAAGCCACGGTTCATCAACTCTACTCCACCACAGGCTGGACAGGACTTAGGTACCTGATAAGTATAGCCGCAATAGTGACAGGTAAGCTGATTCAATCCTTTGTGATACGTCAAACTGACGTCACAGTTCTTGCACTTCGGCACCCATCCGCACGTACGGCATTCTATCATGGGGGCAAACCCTCTGCGATTCTGAAAAAGTATCACCTGTTCTTTCTGATCCAGCGCTTCACGTATCTTCTGAAGCAACAAAGGAGAAAACTGAGCCGTCATCCGTTTCTTTCGGGCCAGCTCTTTGATATCTACTACCTCGATATGAGGTAACTGAATCTGCTGATGACGCTCCGTCAACTGTACCCAACCATATTTCCCGTTCACGGCATTATAATAGGTTTCAATACTCGGAGTGGCTGTACCCAACAGCGTCTTTGCACCGAACATGGATGCCAGCATGATGGCAGCGTTACGTGCATGGTAACGTGGAGCAGGCTCTTGCTGTTTATAGGTATTTTCATGCTCCTCATCCACAATAACCAGTCCTAACCGCCGAAAAGGAAGAAAGACTGACGAACGTACTCCCAGTATCACATCATAATCCTGATCGGTAAGTTGTTTACGCCATATCTCCACACGTTCGGCGTCCGGAAACTTGGAATGATAAATTCCCAGTCGATTTCCAAACACTCGCCGCAAACGTTCGGTTATCTGGGTAGTCAGGGCTATTTCAGGCAACAGATACAATACCTGCTTACCTGCCTGAATGGCCTGTTGTATGAGGTGAATGTAAATTTCCGTCTTTCCGCTTGCCGTTACTCCGTGAAGCAAACAAACATTCTTCTGATGGAAATGTGCCAAAATCTCCGTATAGGCTCGTTGCTGAGCCATGCTCAACGGATTCAAGCCGACTGTTTCAACAGGACCTTCGGACAAACGTCCGATTTCGAAAGTATAAGTTTCAAAAATATGTTTTTCCACCAGCCCGTTAAAAACTGAATTTGTTGCTCCCGTAGCATCCAACAAAGCTTTACGAGAGACTTCTTTGGGATTTTTCTTCTCGCCGCCCCATCCTGACAACTCAATATACTTCATCAGTAAAGCCAATTGTTTCGGAGCACGTGCCAGTGTTTCGAACAGACGATGTACAGTTTCTTCCGCCTGCATACCTTCAGTCAGGCGTACCCGCACCTCAACACGCGGTTTGTAGCTTCTCTTCAGCTCCTCTTTTACCCTGATAGCTTCCTTCTCCAACAAAGATTTGATTACTGGCAACAGATTCTTTATGCCACTTGCCTTCTCCAATTGGGTAATGCATTGTTCCGAATCATCGGACAACAAATCAAGAATGCGCTGTTCTTTCTCGGGCAGAGGCTTGTCTGCCTCAAACTCAGGATTGGATACCACGAGCGTTTCGCTTTCCAGTTTCATACCCGAAGGTAGAGCGGCCTTATAGACATCACCCAATGTACACAAATAGTAATCTGCCAGCCATTTCCAGAAATCATACTGGCGTTTCAACAGAACAGGGGATGTATCAAGTACTTCTACAAGATCTTTTGTTTCATAAGTTTCCTGAGCACTCTGATGTACGCTAGTAACAATTGCCGTATAAAACTTCTTACTTCCGAAAGGAACAACAATCCGGCAACCCGCCTTCACTTTATCTTCCAGATCAGCCGGAACAGAATAAGTATATTGTCCGGCAACGGGCAAAGGCACTATGACATCCACGTACTTCTTCATGGAGGCAAAGTTACAAAAAACAAGGCTATCCCGTTGGAACGTCGGACAAACTTTTATAGTTTTGTAAAGAAACTCTTAATCCATTATCAACATGAAGATATATAAGATAGGTATAATAGGTTGTGGAGGCATCGCTAAAAAAATGGCAGCAACACTTGGAAAGATGAAAGAAGTGCAACGTTATGCCGTAGCATCCCGCAATCAGGAAAAAGCACAAGCCTTTGCCAACGAATGGGGATTTGAAAAAGCATATGGCTCTTACGAAGAACTGGCAAACGACCCGCAGGTTGATCTAATCTATATTGCTACACCACATGCCATGCATTATGACAATGCCCGCATGTGCATCGAAAAAGGGAAACCCGTATTATGTGAAAAGGCTTTCACAGCCAATGCCCGTCAGGCAGAAGAACTACTCAGCTTTGCCCACGAAAAGAAAGTATTTATTACAGAAGCAATCTGGACCCGATACATGCCTCTTTCACTAACCATACAAGACTTACTGAAAAAAGGAGTTATCGGTACCCCTTATACGCTGTCAGCCAATCTCAGCTATCCGATAAGCGACAAGGAAAGAATTATCCGTCCGGAACTGGCAGGAGGAGCTTTACTCGACATCGGAGTATATACATTAAACTTTGCAGCAATGGCATTTGGTGATGATATTGCCGAAACTCATTCTGCATGTCAGAAGACAGCGACAGGAGTCGATGCTCAGGAAAGCATCACACTCTTTTATAAAGATGGAAAAATGGCAACTCTGCAATCAAGCATTTATGCACAGAGCGACAGAATGGGAGTCATTTCAGGCGATAAAGGGCACTTGATTGTAGAAAACATCAATTGTCCGGAATCAGTCCGTGTAGTCGACAGGGAATATAAGACAGTAGCCGTTTATCAAGCTCCGGAACACATCACCGGTTACGAATATCAGGTATATGCATCCATTGAAGCTATTGAAAAAGGATGGCTGGAATCTCCATACATGCCTCACGCCGAAACATTAAGAATTATGAGGCAAATGGACAACTTAAGAAAAGAATGGGGAGTAGTCTATCCATGTGACTGATTTCGCATCAAAATAAGAAGGAGATACCTGCCCAGGCATCTCCTTCTTTATTGCTGATTTATTAATAAACACCTTTCTGTTTTCAGAACATATATGCCACTGAAATCTGCCAAGTATTTCGTTTCATTTCGATAGTCATCGCATCATCTACAGCTTTTGCCATTTTACTCAGGCCAAAATTATAATTCACTCCTGCTTGCAGATGTCCCAATAATTTAAGACCTACTCCAACATTGAACGAAGTATTGCAGGATTTCATATCAAAATTCTCAGTAAAATGTCCGCTTCCCACATTAAAGCCGAACTGAGGACCGGCAGCTACATAAGCTCCCAGCGTACTTCCCAGTCCAAGTGTCCACTTCAAGTTTACAGGAACTTCAATTGTCTTAAGTGTTTGGTCTACTTCTTCTCCCCCACTGATAGCCTTTGCTCCAGACTGATTATACAAAGCAGCTACATCTACACCTAATCCTACAACCGGAATGGTAAACTCAGCCATCGGACCAATAAAGAATCCGGTACGGTTATCACTCTTTACAATATCCTTTGAGAAAGTCAATTTCGAAATGTTCAGTCCCCCTTTCAGTCCAAACTGCAATTGGGCTTGTGCTGGCACTGCTAAAAATAAACAGGCCACAATCATTAAGGTTGATAAAATCTTCTTCATAAATACACAATATTAATGTTTACAGAAACAAAAATAAGGAATAAATAGTAAGAATACAAATAGTCTGTGCTAAAAGATAAAAATGACAATCTGTCCATTTTCAAGTCGAATTGACACTACGCTATGTTTATCAAAGTTTAAAATCTTCACCACTCGTTCAACGAAGGTTAAAGCAATCTACCTTTCTGTCAGTCAAATTATTTGGCACAGACTTTGCAAATATAAGGGTGAATCGCGGAAGCGAAAGGAGAAGCGGTTCAGAAGAAACAAGATAAAATAAAAAACTAAAATATAGGAGATTACAACTATGATGCCGACTAGAAGAAATTATAATCAGAATTGGTTACCAAGTATTTTCAATGATTTCTTTGATAACGATTGGATGGAAAGAGCTAACGCTACTGCCCCTGCAATCAACGTAATCGAAAACGAAAACAATTACAAGATAGAAGTTGCAGCTCCGGGTATGACGAAAGACGATTTCAATATTCATCTTACCGAAGATAACCAGTTGGTTATTTCTATGGAGAAGAAAAACGAAGTAAATAACAACGATAAAAAGAAATATTTGCGTCGTGAATTCTCTTACTCTAAATTCGAACAATGCATGATTTTACCGGAAGACGTTGATAAGGAAAAGATCAGTGCATCTGTCGATAACGGTGTCCTTAACATTGAGTTGCCTAAGATGACACAGGAAGAAAAGAAACAGGCCAACAAAGTGATTGAAATTAAATAAACAATTCTAACTGTAAAATCCCCGCTCCGGTCAGTTCCGAAGCGGGGATTTTTTTATTTATAACTATGAATAAACCTATCGTTATCATGAATTTTACAGGAGTATATGATTATGAATCATTCTCCCACAATCCCAAATTTGCATGGATAGATTGCACCCATCTTCAAGGGGTAGAATGCTACTGCGATAAAGACGGAGCCAGTGCACTGAAAAAAGTCATCGAAAACTATCCGGCAGAAGGAATTCATTTCATTGATTCCGGCAACTATCATTATCTGACCAAATTCTGGACGGATAAAATACATCAACCTTTCTCACTAATTGTATTCGACCATCATCCCGACATGCAGCCTCCATTATTTAAAGAAATGATTTCCTGTGGAAGCTGGGTAGAAGATGTCATCAAAACCAATCCTTTTTTAAAAAAGGTCATTATTATGGGAGCCTCCGAACAGCTAATCAAGAGTGTTGCTCCTCAGTATCAGAATCAGGTTGAATTTTACAGTGAACAAAGTCTGGAACAAGACACTACCTGGAAGAAGTTCTCTGCCGAAGTCATCAGTACGCCCGTATATATTTCTGTAGACAAAGATGTACTCAACCCTCAGTCGGCCGCTACCAACTGGGATCAGGGATCTTTTACACTGAAAGAATTGGAGCAATTGTTATCTATCATTCTGAAACATGAACAGACAATAGGCATAGATATTTGCGGCGAATGTCCAACCACGCTTAATATCTTTGAAGAAGAAAAAGAAGCGCAGCTGGACAGTGCCGCCAACAAAGAGTTACTCAAGTTCTTTCTAAGTACTCAATCTCATGCCTTTCAACAAGCATTTAAAAAGTAAGTTGTATGGAAAAGCCCATATTACGCAAGCTAGGCAAGCGGAAATAATCAATACCCCGCATATCATTTCCCATGCTGGCGGTACTCATCGGATCGAAAGGAGCTTTATTATACAACATAACCAAATTTCGTCCGACAAAAGAAACCTTTATATGCTGCATCCAGTTTACCCAACGATACATCGGGATTGTATATCCTACAGTCAATTCCGCCAAACGAATATTGGTCGCATCGTATATATAGAGATCACCGATTCCCGACAAGCCTGAAGTTGCTGCATAATATCGGGAAACGGGAATCTTCTTTTCTCCCATCCACACTCCGCCTTGATCGCGTGCGTCTGCTGTAGCCTTCGAAACGCCATATTGGTCAAGCATCGATTGCGTCATTGACAGGCCTTCTCCTCCGAAGCTGCCTTGCAATACAAATCCCAGTTCAAGACCTTTCCAAGCAAAGTCATTTGCCCATCCTAGCATATAATCAGGAAAAGCATTTCCCGCATACTGATATGTATCATTACGTTCCGGCAAACCTGTCTGTGCATTGAAAATCACATTACCAGCTGCATCTTTCTGAAAGGTACTGACGTAAATATCACCTATGGAACCTCCAGAAACCAGTCTTTCTTCTGCAAGCTGACCATATGAAGCAAGTTTCAAGTAGTCGACCTTCATCACTTCACCAGTCATTGGATTTACTATTTCAGAAAAATCCTGAATTCTATTTTTATTGAGAGTGTACGTCAGGCTAGAATTCCAAGAAACAGGTCCTAAATCCTGATTCAGTCCTAATGAAACTTCCAACCCTTTATTCTGTATTTCTGCTTTCACTGAATAAGTTTCCATTGGAATCTCATTATCCGTAGAAGTCGTATACATGGTAAAGGATAGATTCAACTTATTATTAAATAGTCCCAGATCAACCCCTGCTTCATACGATTTTGTCTTGTCACTGAAGAAACTCCCTTGCACCAATGCTGTCATATCTCTGTTATCGTTAGGCAAACAATACTGATGGAAATTACCACTCTCTGCATAAGCCAGACGCAACTTCAAGAAAGACAATACATCCGAATGCGAAATAATGGAAGTTGGAATAAACGAAAGCCCTGCCGATGGATAAAAAACATCATCGTAACTTTCTCTTGTCCCTTCCTTCCATAAATACTGCCATTCTTTGCGTCCTCCCATATTTATATAAAGGAAATCTTTGTAACCTACTTGCAAAGACGCAAACAACGCATCACTACGGTCGTGCAAATCGGCATTCCAATCTTTTCCTTTCGTACTATCCAAATTGTCAAGAGAAAAAATATTTGGTTGTACCAAACCGCCTCCCTGTAAACCATATTCATATTTTCTATCGCGAAATGCCATCCCCAGCAAAGCATTAAAAGAAAAGTCACCTGTCGTTTTTTGAAGATGAAAAGCAAAATCAGCATAAACCTGACTTAAATCAGCGTTTATCTTTCCATATTCACCCAAAGAAGAATAGCCGTACTGAGTCAGTAAATAACTAGTCGAAGCGTATAATTCTTGAGTTTGTACCTGTTTGTCTTTATCATAGTTGACATGTGCTGTAACATCCAACCAGTCAGTTAATGCATACCGGAATCCCAGTCCTGCTCGTATGCGATCTTTAGTATTCACAAACAAATTACGTTTTTCCGTCCAATACGGATTCTGCCAGTTGGCATAAGGCCAATACTGAACAGCATAGCCTTTATCCGGATCATACCGCTCGAAACAACTATATTCATCTTTCTCACGTAAGATTTCCGGCAGCAGATAAACCGGTACAATTGGGTTGAAGTAATCACCTTGTGCCAGCATATTACGTTCTTTAGTACGGATATACATCAAACTGGCATCAATATTCAGCTTTCCATCCAGCAAGTTTGTCGTATTACGGAACGTCAGATTATAATGATTACTACTATTGTTATCAAGCAATCCGACTGCATTTTGAGTCATCGCAGAAAAATAACTTTGATTTACTTCCGTACCACCCGATACCGTTACAGCATTGTTTATGGTATGCCCCGTACGATAAAAGTCGGAAGGATTCCAATCGAATGAGGTTCTCGTGTCTGATTTCCAACTTTCATAGACATGCTGAAACTCTGGCATCACAAAAGGCTTGGCAAAGGTCGTGGTATTCGATACCGTGATAGAAGGCTTATGCAGTTTCTGCCCCCGTTTGGTTGTAATAAGAATGACACCGTTGGCAGCGTCACTCCCATAAAGGACCGAAGCAGCTGTGCCCGACAAGACAGACATACTTTCTATATCTTCTGCGTTAAAGGAAGCAATACCATCTGCCGATAAGCCATAACCTTTATAAATGGAATAAAATTCTTCAGCAGAAAGCTGGGGAAACGGAACTCCGTCAATCACAAAAAGTACATTATTATTTCCTCGCAGGCTCCTTTCCCCTCTCATTTCAATCTTCACTCCTCCCCCAGTTCCTATCGAACTTGGCTGGATAGTTGCCCCCGCTACTCTACCAACCAATGCCTGAAGGAAGTTTGCATCTTTTGCCTTGGTAAAAACAACTCCTTCTATTTCCTGTAACGAACAAGCTTCAATCGGAACTTTTGTTCCCAACGTAGTTCTTATCGTATCCACTGTTTCTACTTCTTCAGCGCATACAGCAGTTACCGATAAATTCAATGCAACCCCCAGCAACAAAATAAAATCGTGTTTCTTCATAACATAAAACGGCTAACTTTTTAAACGATGCAGAAAGGTATTAAAAATATTTCGTATCTCAATGATAAGTCTAACACAAAATACACGTCACATAAAAATATTCACTCAACGTAATGTTACATCGCTTTTATGATATGATTGATAAAGAAAAATATTAAATTTGCATATTTATAATATAAAGTAGTCTATTTCTCTTTTGCACGATAGACAAGAAATATGATAGAAGAAAGATCACTGATATTATCCGTAAAAGCAGGCTCCGAAAAAGCTTACCATACTCTTTATGATATGTGGGTTTCAAGATTATACCGATTTGTATATCAATACCTGAAATCAGAAGATGCTACCGATGATGTCGTTCAAGAAACATTCTGTCGTATATGGACCAATCGTGAAAAACTGGACCCAGACTCCTCTTTTAAGGCATACCTGTTTACCATAGCTTATCATTTCTTAATAAAGGAACTCCGCAGGCAGTTGAACAACGCCTCGATGGAAGAATTTGTGGAATACCAATACATAAAGGTATCAGGAGACGATGCGGACAAAGAAATAGATTTCGACCAGTTTTGTCAGGCGCTCCAGAAAGCCAAAAGCAACTTATCTCCACGTCAGCGTGAAATTTTTGAATTAAACAAGGAGCATAATCTGTCTGTAGCCCAGATAGCAGAACAGCTATCCATAAAGGAGCAAGTTGTGCGCAATCAACTTTCGGCAGCATTAAAAATAATTCGGACAGAACTTCAACAATATTCATTTATACTTCTTCTTTTCTTAAACAACTTCTAATTATATGTTTTCTAACATATAGTTTTCTATGTTATATTTCTCCTGTTTATAGATATTACCTACAAACAAGGTTATAGTTTTATGAACACAAACATACAGAATGAGGTAAAAAGCTTATTAAACAAGTACCGGTCGGGAATCATCTCACCGAAAGAATTTAAAACGCTCACATCGGACATGAACCAATTATCCGATGCGGAACTAAAAAATCCGTTTTACGAAGAATGGGATAACTTTACAAACTACAAACCACTATCACAAGATAAAATAAACGCTTTATACCCAAGACCAGAGAAAAAGTCCCGTATATCACCGTTTATAAAAGCGAAAAAATACTGGTTGCAAATAGCAGCTTCTATACTTTTAGTAGTCGCCTGCGGAATTACGACCTTATACTATGCACAAAATCAGGATATGAAATACCTTGCCGAACAGAATATCGTAATAAACTCTGGAGAATACGGTACTTCATTGGTTACATTACCCGACGGAAGCTTGGTTCACCTGAATGCGAAATCATCGCTTTCGTATAAACAAGACTTCGGGCACAATGAACGTAGAGTAAGCTTATCGGGTGAAGGATATTTCGAAGTAGAAAAGAACACAGACAAACGCTTTATCGTATCCACCGACGTAATGGATATAACCGTTACCGGAACCAAATTTAATGTTTATGCATACGAACATAAGGACTTTGTGGAAATGGCGCTTGTAGAAGGTAGTGTAAACGTCACCACCAAAGATCCCGGCCACAACACCTTAAGTGTAAAGCCTAAGCAAAAAGTTATTTATAATAAGCTAACCGGACAATTAAGTCTTGAGGAAACATCCAACCAAATAGAAACTGCCTGGCTGACCAAAGAACTTACTTTCCGCCACGAACAAATGAAAAATGTTTTTCGCTGCCTGGAACGTAAATTCGGTGTTGTTTTTGAAATAAATAACCCTCATATACTACAGGATGTATATACAGGTACATTTAATGATGAGAATATAGAAAGTATACTGAGAATCCTAAAAATACATTATGGATTTGAGTATACGATAAACGATGGAATCGTTACCATTGAATAAATCCTTATAAACATTAACCTTAAAACAATGAAGAACAGATGAAAACATGAAAAAGAATCCCCGGACAATCGGCACATTATCCGGGGAAATGGCTCAGTCCATAAGTAAAACTATGTTGGCGCATAGTCAAACCGAACTTAAAACCTAAATTTATTACGTACTTATGAAAATCAAACAACAATTCATTGATTTGCACAAAGATAGTAAAAAGCGTGGTAAGATTTGCCTCTTATGTGCATCTTTGTGTTTATTTACATTTACCGGCGGTTATGCACAGACTGGTAAAGTCAGCCTTAACCTGAACAATGCATCGGTAAAAGAATTATTTAATGCTATCGAGAAACAAACTTCCTACCGTTTTTCATACCGGGATGCGGAAGTAAACGGAAAGACGGGGGTTTCTGTTTCTGTAAAAAGCGAAGAACTGAAAAACGTACTGACCAGTGAGCTGAACAAGCAAAATCTGTCTTACAAAGTTTCAGGTAATAAAATCATTATCACCCCCCTAAAGAAAAAATCCGAAAAAAAACAGCAAAGTAATATATCAGGTAGGGTTGTTGATGCCAATGGAGACCCTATCATCGGTGCAACAATCAAGGAAGAAGGTACCAGCAATGGTGCCATTACCGACCTTGATGGTAACTATTCTCTTACCGTATCGAGTCCCGATGCTGTATTGCAGTTTTCTTATGTAGGTTATAAATCCGTAGAGTTCCTGGCAGATAGAGGAGTTATCAATGTGACCATGCGGGAAGATACAGAGCGTCTGGATGAAGTTGTCGTTACGGCATTAGGTATCAAACGTGCAGAAAAAGCCCTGTCCTACAACGTACAACAGGTAAAATCGGAAGAGCTCGTAAGAGTGAAAGATGCCAACTTCGTAAACTCTCTGAATGGTAAGATTGCCGGTGTCAGCATCAACAAGAGTGCCAGTGGTGTAGGTGGTGCGACCCGTGTAGTAATGCGTGGTGCAAAATCCATCGAAGGTGACAACAACGCGCTCTATGTAGTAGACGGTATTCCTTTGTTCAATACCAACATGGGAAACACCGACAGTGGCATCATGGGAGAAGGAAAGGCCGGTACTGAAGGTATCGCCGATTTCAACCCCGAAGATATTGAAAGTATTTCTGTACTAAGCGGACCGTCGGCTGCTGCACTGTATGGTAGTAGCGCTGCAAACGGTGTTATCCTTATCACTACTAAAAAAGGTAAGGAAGGGAAACTGCAACTTTCATTCTCTTCTTCTACCGAATTCAGCAAAGCATACATGACTCCTGAATTCCAGAATACTTATGGCAATAAAAAAGACATGTATGAAAGCTGGGGTGAAAAGCTTGCCACACCGTCCGATTATGATCCCAAAAAAGATTTCTTCAATACAGGAACAAACTTTATCAATTCAGTAACGTTAACCACAGGTACCAAGCAGAATCAGACATTTGCTTCTATCTCGTCAACCAATTCCGATGGTATTGTTCCCAACAACTCATACAACCGTCTGAACTTTCCCATCCGCAACACTGCAACGTTTCTGAATGATAAGCTGCAACTTGACTTAGGAGCATCGTATATCAAACAGGATGACAAGAACATGGTGTCACAAGGTCAATACTGGAACCCGGTTATGGCAGCATACCTGTTTCCAAGGGGAGAAAACTTTGAAGAAATCAAGACTTTCGAACGTTTTGACGACAGCCGCAAAATTCCTGTTCAGTACTGGCCGATTGCAGAATCAACGTATGCCTCTCAGAACCCGTACTGGACCGCTTTCCGCAATGTTTCAACCAACAATAAGAGCCGCTACATGTTCAACGTCGGATTAACTTACAAAATAACCGACTGGATCAACGTGGCTGCACGTTACAGAATGGATGATACCTATGTGAAATTTGAACGTAAGATTTATGCTTCTTCCGATCAGGTCTTTGCAGAAGGAACCAAAGGACATTATGAATACAGCAACTATAACGACCGTCAGGAATATGCTGATTTTATGGTGAACATCAACAAGCAAATCAGAAACTTCAACATTTCAGCCAACGTAGGATGGAGTTATTCTAACTACTGGGCATTGGAAAGAGGTTACAAAGGAACTTTGCTGAAAGTGCCCAATAAATTCGCCGTTTCCAACATCGACCCTTCCAATGGCCGTACATCGGAAAAAGGAGGTGACAGCCGTATCCGTAATCATGCGATCTTCGGTAACGTGGAACTGGGATGGAAGAGTATGCTTTACCTGACCCTGACCGGACGTAATGACTGGAACTCACGCCTGGTAAATACCAACGAAGAATCATTCTTCTATCCGTCTATCGGTTTGTCCGGCATTATTTCGGAAATGATACAACTTCCTGAATTTATCTCTTACTTGAAAGTACGCGGTTCGTATACAGAAGTTGGTGCGCCGGTTTCTCGTTCCGGATTAACTCCCGGCACAGTTACCACGCCAATCGTCGGAGGTATTCCGTCGCCGACATACATTTATCCGTTCACCGACTTCAAGGCAGAACGTACCAAATCTTATGAAGTGGGAATCAGCCTGCGCCTGTGGAATAAATTCAGTGCCGAAGTTACCTATTATAAATCGAACACATACAACCAGACTTTCTTGGGCGATTTGCCTGAATTTACCGGTTATCAGAAAATTTACCTGCAAGCAGGTAACGTAGAGAACAGAGGATGGGAAGCCTCTTTCGGTTATAACGATAAGTTTAAAAACGGTCTGGCCGTTTCATCTACATTTACATTCTCCAAGAATATAAATGTGATCAAAGAAATGGTAAAAAACTATCACACGGACCTGATGGAAACTCCTATCAATATACCTGAAGTATTAAAAGACAATGGTCGTGTTATATTGAAAGAAGGTGGAAGTATCCATGATATCTATGCAAATACATTCTTCAAGAAAGACAGTCAGGGATATGTTGAAGTAAAGAGTGACGGTACATTCGGTTTGGAAAGAGGTGAACCTGTATACCTCGGTAAGACTTCTCCAGACTTCAACATGGGATGGAACAACGCTTTGTCATACAAAGGATTCGGATTCAGTTTCCTGATCAACGGACGATTTGGCGGAGTGGTTACATCTTCTACCGAAGCTATCCTCGACCGTTTCGGAGTATCTAAACGTTCGGCAGAAGCCCGCGACGCAGGAGGAGCATTGCTGCCGGGACAAGGCAGAGTAGACGCCAAAACATATTACCAGATGATTGGTACAGGAAATTACGAGACATCCGGATATTATCTGTACAGTGCAACCAATATCCGCTTGCAGGAAATGACATTCAGCTATACCATGCCCGATAAGTGGTTTGCCAATATACTGAAAGACGTAACTGTTTCTTTCATTGCCAGCAACCCGTGGATGTTATACTGTAAAGCTCCTTTCGACCCAGAGTTAACGCCATCAACAAGTACTTACGGACAAGGGAATGACTACTTCATGCAACCTAGCGTACGTAGCTTTGGCTTTGGCATTAAATTTAAACTATAAAAACAACTCCTTTTGATTATGAAAAAGATAAACCAATATAAATTTATAGCAGGTGTATTTGCCGTATCACTGCTGGCATCATGCAATTACGAGGAAATAAACACCAATCCGTTCGAGCTGACCGATGAAGAAGGTATCATGGACGGAGTTGCTGTAGGTGGTCTGATCACTACCATCGAACGAACAGTCTTTCCTGTCGGAACACAGGCCGACGACACGGATATCATCAATCAATACCAGACTGATTATCATTTGTCCGCCGACAGCTGGAGCGGTTTCTTCGGGCAAAACAATACCTGGTCAGGCGGAAACTGTAATGTAAACTATTATCTGACAGACAGCTGGATTTCCGGAACGTATAAGCGTGCATATACCAATGCCCTCGACCCCTGGAAGAAATTGAAAGCAGCAGCCGAAAAAAATAATACTCCGGAGGTATTTGCCCTTGCACAAATCCTAAAGATTTCAGCTTGGCATAAAGCATTGGAGTGCTTTGGCCCGATGCCTTACTCGCATGCAGCCGATCCTACCACCAATATTCCATTCGACTCTGAAAAGGATATTTACACCGCGATCTTCAAAGACCTGACAGATGCCATAGCAATTCTGACGGAGAAAGCAGAAAACGGTGTGGAAGTCATGAAGGAATACGACGTTGTATATGCAGGCAATTCTACCCAATGGGTAAAATATGCCAATTCTTTGCTCCTCCGTCTGGCAATGCGTGTCCGTTATGCCGATGCAGCCCTGTCAAAACAATATGTTTCGCAAGCGTTGAACCACTCCATTGGTGTGATGACAACTAAAGACGATGAAGCACAGATGAGCACAGGAGCCGGATATGTTTTCCGTAACAACATCTACTGGCTCTCCGAACAATACGATGAATCACGTATGGGCTCGTCCATGTTCTCTTACCTGCTGGGATATGAAGACCCACGATTAAGTGCCTATTTCTTACCTGTAGACTCAAAAAGCACAAAAGGACAAGAAGCTTTCGACGGCAAACTGTATCAGGCTGTTCCGGCAGGTCATCTGTATGGGAAAAATGATGAATACAAAATGTTCTCCAAACCCAATATACAAGCTTCCACTCCTACTTACTGGATGCGTGCTTCCGAGGTTTACTTCTTACGCGCCGAAGCTGCTTTAGTATGGGGTGGTGAATTTGGAAATGCCGAAGACTGGTATAAACAAGGTATTGAGATGTCCTTCCAGGAAAACGGTGTCAGCTCTTCTGTAGATGCTTATATGAACTCAGGAAAGACTCCGATCAAACACGAAGTAAGCGGAAAATATCCTTGCAGCTTTGCAGCTCCCTGTACAACAACTGTAAAATTTGAAGGAAACACAGAACAGAAACTGGAAAAAATCATGATTCAAAAATGGATTGCTCTCTTCCCCAACGGACAAGAAGCCTGGACAGAATGGAGAAGAACCGGATACCCCAAACTGAATCCCGTCATGGCAAACAGAGGAAGCAGTCAGGGAGTCACAACGGAAGGAGGTATACGCCGTATGGTCTATCCTACCAGTTTCTATCAAACGGCAGACGGACAACTCATTTACAACGATGCTGTAAAGATGTTAAGCAACGGACAAGACTTGCCTAGTACACATTTATGGTGGGACTGCAAATAATAACCTATAATTAATACAGTAAGAAATGAAAACACTTAAAAAATTATTATACATCGTACCCTTGCTGGGAGCTATGATGGCTTCCTGTACCGATGTCGAAAACATAGAAGTAGAACACATCGGCGGATACAATACATTAGGAGATAGTGAATATTATGCCAATCTGCGAGCTTATAAAGAAACAGCCAAGAACTACGGACGACCTGTCGCTTTCGGCTGGTTCTCGAACTGGGCTCCATCGGGTGTCATGAGAAAAGGCTACCTGTCTTCCGTTCCCGACAGTATGGATATCATTTCCATGTGGAGTGGTGCTCCGGGAAGATATGAGATTACCGAAGCTCAGAAGCGAGACAAAGAGTTCGTACAGAAAGTGAAAGGCATCAAACTGCTGGAAGTTAGCCTGTTGTCACATCTGGGAAAAGGCAGGACTCCCGACTATATTTATGAAGACATTGAAAAACAGGCCCAAGAAGAGGGATGGACAGAATCTGAACTCAATGCAGCCAAGAAATATGCACGCTGGGACTTCTGGGGATTCAAGTCGCATAATTTCGACAATACAGAAGAGTTGAATCAGGCTATAGCAAACTATGCCAAAGCACTTTGCGACTCATTGTTCGTAAGCGACTGGGATGGCTTTGACATTGACTGGGAACCGGGAAGCGGCTTTAATGATTCCGATGGTACTCTGAATGGTACAACCATCCAGGTACTGGTAAAAGAGATGGGAAAATATATCGGTCCAAAGAGTGATCCGGAAAAGAAAGGGCACAAACTGCTCTGCATCGACGGTCTTATCAACTATTTCTCAGAGGAAATGGAAGAATATGTAGATTACTGGATTACTCAGTCATATGGTAGTTCTTCTCCACACTATTACAGTCCCGGCAACATCCCGGAAAAACTGATTATAACCGAAAACTTTGAATCCTATGCCACTTCAGGAGGTGCTCTGTTACGGCAGGCAGCCTGGATGCCAGCAGAAGGCTACAAAGGAGGAGTCGGTGCCTACCGCTTCGACAATGACTATGACAATACACCTGATTACAAATGGATGCGTCAGGCAATCCAAATCAACCAACAGGTTTTCAACGAATGGAAAGCCAATCAGGGAAAAGAATAATACGAATCTTGAAATTCTAAAGATATGAAACAACTATTGAAATATTTGGCATTTTGCGCTATAGCTGTCTTGCTGAACAGCTGTAACGACAGTGAAAGCGATTTGCTGGAAGCAAAAGTTTACTTCGAAAGCAAAGAACACACAATAGAAGCTCTGAACGAACAGCCTATCACTTACGAATTGCAGTCCAGAGTTTCTTCAGCATGTTCTTCTCCGGTAGAAGTCCGCTATGAAATTGCAGGACAAAATGAAATAAATGCATACAACCAGAAATATGGGACCAATTACGAAACATTCAATGCCGCCAATGTAAAATTGGGCAGTAATGCGACAACCATTCCCAGCGGATCCATCTATTCAGAAAAGACTCCCATAGAGTTCACAAACCTGGAGAATATGGAAGAAGGTAAATCTTATCTGTTGCCGGTACGTATTCAGTCATCTTCACTTCCAGCTATCGCCGGCGGTGATATTATTTACTTTATCATTACCAAGCCTGTACAGATTAAGAAAGTCGCTCAGTTCCAGAGCAACTACATCCGTATCCCATTGGCAAGCGGTACGATGTTCACATCTGTTACCTACGAGGCCCTGATTTACATCAACCAGTTCGGTAGCAACAACACCATCATGGGTAATGAAGGTATTCTGATTCTCCGAATCGGTGATACAGCACTACCGGGCGGCCACAACGACTGGATTCAGATTGCGGGAAGCAAACAATACCACTCTACTCAGGCATTCGAGAAAGGAAAATGGTATCACGTAGCCTTTACGTACGACCAGCCGTCTGGAAAGACAGCTATTTACATTAACGGTAGCAAAGCCGCCGAATCGACATGGGATACTCCAAGCTTCGATCTGGCATCAACAGGTAGTGGGGGATTCTTCATCGGTAAGGTCGCAAACTTTATGTGGGGCGAACGTCCATTCTATGGCTACATGAGTGAAGTCAGACTCTGGACCGTTGCACGTACAGAGAACCAGATCAAACAAAACATGCTGAATGTCGATCCAAACTCAGAGGGGCTGGCTGCTTACTATAAACTCAACGGAACAGACCAGTTCGAGTCTGATGGCAAGAGTTATGTAAAAGATGCCTCTCCTAAAGGAATGGATGGTCTGGCCAACGGAGGTTCAAGACAGCTAACGATCAAAGAACTGGAAACTCCGATAGCTATAAAATAAAAATTACCTTTTTTTCCCCTTCACGCCCTTCACAGCCGTAAAAAAACAACAGGCGTTGAGGGGTAAAAAAGAAAAAAACTGCTTTTATTACTAGATTCAGATCGAGAGGCTCGGATAAAAAGTTCTCGATATTTTCTCAAGATTTGTACAAAAGAAAAAAAAGTTTGTACAAAAAACCGTCTGTATTCGCAGAGATTTGCGCATACAGACGGAACTCTTTCAATTAATACTTATTCATATTTTTATTTTGATCTCATACGACCATAAATTTTTATTTGTAGCATTGTTTCAACCAGTCGTGAAACAAGCATAAAAACACAAACCTAATAAACAGTAACAACCCAAAAACTAGTTTTCATATAGGATGAAATAAAAAAGAGGTTGTAAACATTTAGTTTACAACCTCTTCTTTTTGTGGACCAGCCAGGGACATAATTTGAAACTATATAAATACAAGTTTATTCTATATAGTTCTGGTTTATAGTAATTTACAATGATTGTGCCTCTTAACAGGAGTTATAAAGTGTCAACAGAATTGTTGTCTGTTGACAAAAATTGACCTATTTCGTCAACAGGAATATAGGTAGGAGAAAATCTATTTTTTATACCCTATATATCTCCTAATCAAGGAAATATTTTTTTCTCATTTTCGTGGCCGTAAAACTTAAAAAATATGGCAACGATTAGAATGAACTTATCCAGTAAACAACAAAAAGGAAATGAGAAACATGAAATCCTTTTGCGTATTTCATTAGCTCGCAATAAAGTTTTCCGAGCTAAATCAAATCTATATGTACATTCCAAATATTGGGACACTAAAAAAGAAAAAATTATAGTGCCTCGTATACATGTAAAGGAGCAAGGAGAATTGATTACCCTACAAAAACAACTTGATGATTTATGTACCTTTATTTTAGATAAAACAATTAAGGTTTCCATTGAAAAAATTAGTAAATCATGGGTTGAAAGCATTGTACATGAATTCCATTTTGGTTCATCAGAAATAGAAAAAAGTAGTGAGGGAGACTTTTTCGAAATCGTGCAAATATTTATTTCATCAAGAGTTAAACCCGGAAATCGTGCTGCACAATTCGGAACACTAATTAGATTACTAAAAAGATATGAACTATATCGTGGAAAAGGATTCATGCTAAATTTAGACAATATCACAGACATGGATTTAGTCTATTTTGAATCTTTTCTGAGAGCTGAACATACCTTCTTTGACAAAAACGGAGTATGTATTAAGTATAAAAACATATATCAAAAATATCCTGAAGCTCGAAAACCTAAGGCGAGAGGTACTAATGGTATTCACTATATAATGAAACGTTTTAGAACTTTCTATAATTGGGCTGTAACAACTGGAAGAACAACCAATAATCCTTTCAATAAATATAAATTACCTACTTGTGTTTATGGTACGCCTTTTTTTATAACAACAGCAGAACGAAATAAGTTATTTGAATATGATTTCTCGGATGACCCACTGCTTGCAATACAACGTGATATTTTTGTTTTTCAATCATGCATTGGAATCAGAACCGGGGACTTTTATCAACTTACAAAAAATAATGTTGTAGGTAACTCTATTGAATATATACCAAGTAAGACTATAGATGAATCTGGAAAGACAGTCAGTGTACCTCTTATTTCCCAAGCCCAAAAGATACTTGTGCGCTACAAAGATGTTGATAGAGATTCACTATTCCCCTTCATTTCAATACAACATTATAATAAAGCTATTAAAAAGATGTTGAAAAAAGCAGGTATATCAAGAATTGTAACTGTAATCAATCCAATAACCAGACAAAATGAGCAGCATCCGATTTATGAGGTAGCTACTTCATATATGGCTCGTAGAAATTTTATCGGTAATCTATATAAGGAGGTAAAAGATGCAAATTTAATAGGCAGTATGACCGGTCATACTGAAGGAAGTAAAGCTTTTTCCAGATATAGAGCAATAGATGAAGAAATCAAACGGTCGGTTGTCAGTCAATTGGAATGATTCCCTCACATACTAGTGAGGGAAAACTAATTTTTTTAATTACATATATCTCCCGGTATGACATTTATGGGTTACATAAATTTGCAGCATAATTATTTAATAAGAGAATTATGGAAGAAAATTTTATCAACTTTTTGAATTTGATGGCTGATAGAGTAGCCAATAGAGTTACTGAGCAAATAAAACATACGTTTGACAGTAATAAACAGGAAAGTTCTAGTATGAAACTATACACGGTAAATCAGGTTTGTGATATGCTACACATATCTAAATCTAAACTCTATCGACATAAAAAAGAAGGACGATTAGTTCCTGCTAAATACACTGGTCGTAATCCTTTATTTAGTCAAGAATCGATAGATACATATTTAAATAGTTTTAATTACTAATGGATAATAACAACCAAAATCCTGTGACTGAAAATACAGAGCAGGTAATCACTTACGCAGTGGAGGGACAAGCAATTCTTGGTTCAATGGAACCACAGGCAAGCATTACATCTGATAGTAATTGTGATGCACAATCCAATTATACAGACAGTGTCCCACTTGATAAATGTTTATGTGGGACATATGTAACTGGGACAAGAACTGGGACAAGAACTGCTAATTCCAACCTTAAAGAATGGGATGGAAAGCCGTTACAAGAGGGTGTCGTATATCACAGAAATGAAATGTTGGGTTTACCAGAATGTACAATTCTAGAAAACCGTGATGTTCAAAGCCGTGCAAAGGACTGGCAGAAAATCTGTAGGGAAAACGGAATGACTAATCCTGCATTGTATGCTAATGCAAAAATCGCTAAAAAAGCAGGTTTTACTCCAGTAATATTCCTAAATGATACAAAGGAATTGTGGTTAATACCAGAACATTTAGTCGGACATTATTATATACGTTTAGATGGTAACGGACGTGCAGCTGGTCATGACCTAGAACTTAAAGAAGCCACAAAGAATCCATCATATGATCCGTTTGACTATGAATTCGTTTTTAAGAAATATGATGACCCGAATTTATTATACAAACAGTATATATCAGCTAATCTTGATGTCAAGAAGACTACCAAGTCAGAATTACTTAGTTATTCCTTATGTCGTAACAAAGAATCAAACATAACCAATTATTATACAATGATGGGAGAAGGATTTGTGGCTAAATCCTCATCATATTATAATTTTGGACGAGAACTGACCAAGGAGGATGTTAAAAAGGCTAGTAAAGGACAAGATATTACAGTAGAACAGGAACTGGTTGATTGTATGGATACGTTACTGAAAACCTATAGTAAGGTCTTCTCTGGTAACGCATCCGTAAAGATACTTAAAGGTGTTCCACTTGCCAGATGGAGTTGTGAGACCTTAAAAAAAGCTGATGATATGAAAGCTATGGCAGATAAAATCTCAGATAAATTCTCAAAGATGTCGCCAGAACATCTTACAAAACTTCAAGATGCAAAGGGGGTCAAAGGCGACAGAACCAAGACAACAGAGATTATTCTAATAGGTATATTCAATGAAATTCTGAATAACTAATCATTAACAACGGAAGGTAGTTTTGTGTACTACCTTCCATAAAAACAAGAACCTAGTATGAATATTGAAACATGTACATTAAGATGTATTCTAAATAACCCCGAAAACTACTCTGAAGAAGAGAAAGTTTACGGTAACTACATAGTTCAGGGAGACCTAGCTGTGGTTGCCGGTGATACTAACTCAGGAAAGACGCTTCTTGCCAGTGATATTGCTTTAGCTAATAATGATAACCTATGTTATTGGGATGAACAAATGAACAATAAACAGCGAAAAGCGATTATCATTGACGGAGAACATAACGATTCTCAGATAGCCAGAAGGTATGAACATCTTTTGACATGTACATCTGGTGATCTGATAAGAGGACGATTCACTGAGACTGAATATGACGATTGTATTGAAGATAAGTTACTTGCCATTGAGAAACTGATACGGAAGAATAGTGATGCTAAACTACTTATCGTTGATAACTTGATGTGTGTGTTGAATAACGGTAACTCTGTAAGACAAGCTCAACAGTTCATACAGGGTCTAAAAAGAATAAAGGAAATGAATGATTTGACTATAATTCTAGTCGCTCATTTAAGCAAACGTAACAGCAAAAATCCTATTGAGATTAAAGACATCTTCGGAAGTTCTGTTATCACTAACTATGCAGACAGTATTATTGCTGTTGGGAACACCTGTGAAGGAGACCATATAAAGTATCTGAAGCAGCTGAAATCCAGAAGTTCAATTAAAATGTCTGAGGTAGCAGTCTTGGAAATTGTTGAAGAGCCATATCTGCATTTTGAATTTCGTGAGTATGATATGGAAGAGAACCTCCTCCCTAAAAAGGTTGTAAGTCGTAGCTCCATTTCACTATCAATGGGTGAAATGATATATAAGCTTAGAGAGGAAGGACTAACTGTTAGAAGCATTGCAGAGCAATTAAATCTATCAAAAAGTGCGGTTGGTCGCTTTCTGAAAAACTAATCCCATTAATAAGACTTGAACTGATAATTAAGAATTGACGCCAGTTTTAGTTATCATTTTGATGGGCAGAAAGAACGAAAATTCTTCCTGTCAAGCCCACTCTGTATTCTATGGATTCCATTTGTAAGGTGTCAGGGATAATTAAAAATTAATAAACAATTTAATGTGTAAATTATGAGCAAAATAAAATTATTATTTAAGAATGATAAAAAAATAACAGGTAGAACCTCCAAGAAATATCCTAAACAACTTCAAACTGATGAAACTGTTTATGGTATTGAAGTTGAATCAGGTACCATGATTCGTGTTGTAAAGATTGATAAACTGGACAATAATCATTCACATCTTTACTTTATTACTAAAAAATCAGTCAGACTACCCAAGGATAAAGAAATTTACAGATTCTTTCTGGCTTTAGATGATCGCATGTACATTGATTCATACGATTTCTTTGCTTTTGATACACGTAATCTATCGGTAAGTCAGATTTCTATAATGGAAGAAGGCTTATGCTGGTATCTGATGAATGAAGATACGGATGATGATGAGTACATTGATCTGGATATTTTGGAGGAAGTGACTCGAAAGCACTTTAATCTTGATGAGAAAGTTGAATTTATGGAGTATTTTGAAGTGGAGGAACTAGTATGGTAAAACGAAACTATCAATCACCTAAAAACATTAACGGTAGATCCATGAGATATAGCCCTAAATATAATGTTTGGAGTAATCAGGAAGGAAGCTATGTTTACCGTGAGTATAATAATCCAAGTTTAAATTCCGCACTGGTCATACATAAAAGAACTGATGGCAGCAAATACCTAAATACTAAATCCCCTGGTATCATTAAACTGGATGAACTTGTAGCTGACTGTTTTAAACCAATGCCACAAGACGGAAAGAAATATGTTCTGATGCATAAGGACGGTAACTTGAGTAATTGTAGTGCTTTCAATCTGGAATGGAAACAGGTAGAAAGGTTCTCTCCTGATGATGATAAACGTAAATTGGTTAACGGACTTACTGTTACATTTGAGGGAAATGTATATGATGGCAAGAAACTGCTCCCTATCGTAAAATCAATTGGAGATGCTGATACGGATAGAATTGTTGCTATTGATCCTTACGTTGAATACTACAGGAAAAATCAATACAAAAGTATGTCAAGAAGAACAGCTTATCCTGATGATCTAATGGTTGAAGCAGAATTTGTAGATGGTAATCCTTCCATTATGAAACGTCCAAGGGTATTGCATAAGGATATGGATTATCTGAACTTCAGTTATGATAATCTTGAATGGGCTGAAGAAGATAGTCAGGAATATCAGGAATATCTCAAAAAGAAGCAGTCTGATATTGATGAACTGACCATACATCTGAATCCCGGACATCCTAACCCTCTCATGAAATAACTATTGAGAGCCATAGGAATGATTATATCCCTATGGCTTTCATCTTCAAATCAATTTGCGATGAAAAAACAGAAAGATATATTAACTGAAATACTTGCTCAGATAAGTCAGACAGACTTTAAGGAGGTTTATGCAGCCAGCTTGTATAGTAGGCTTGGGAATGAGAAGGAAAGTGAGGTAAGACATCTTATCGAGGACAGGATTCATTCCATCCAGATAACGGAAGAAATAAAATCCATTATTACCGTTGAGCATATTCTGGAAGCTGCCGATGGATTGGGCTATGGTCTGGCGGTTAATCAGGATAAGGGGATATTCCTTTACAACAAAACCTATTGGGAAAGTATATCAGAATTGGACTTCAAACATTTCCTAGTGAAGTCATTACAAAAGATGGGTGAAGACAAATATACTACCAAGAATGTAAGGTTTATAGAAAAAGTTTATACCCAAGCTCAGTTCTCCTTATATCGTTCAATGCAGGATGCCTCAGGAAGCATAAAGATAAATCTTATGAATTCTACACTTGTAATCGATATGGAAGGTAATGTTACGGAGGAGTGTCATAATAAGGAGGATTATTTCTTTCATGTATTGTCCTATAATTATAATCCGAAAGCTGAGTGTCCCAGATTCAGAAAGTTCTTGGATGAAGTCTTACCAGAGAAGGATGTACAGGGTGTATTGCAGGAGTTCATCGGATGTTGTCTTAATCCAAGTATCAAGTTGGAGAAGGTATTGTGTTGTGTCGGCTCCGGGTTCAACGGAAAAAGTGTGTTCTTTGAGATAATACTTTCACTTTTAGGCGAGGATAACGTATGTTCCTACAATATCAACTCCCTTTGTGATGACAAGGGTTACAGCCGGGCGATGATAAAGAACAAACTGCTTAATTACAGTAGTGATTTTGGAGGTAAGATATTTTCCAATGGTATCTTCAAACAGCTTGCTAGTGGTGAACCAGTCGAAGCCAGAAGATTGTATAAAGAACCTGAGATTGTAAGAAACTATGCTAGACTAGCCTTCAACTGCAACTCCATGCCTTTGAGTGCTGATACATCTTTCGGATTCAGGAGAAGGTTGTTGATTGTTCCTTTTAATGTAAAGATAGACAAAAATAAAGCTGATCCTGATTTGGCTAAGAAGCTGAAAGATGAATTACCAGGTATTCTAGTCTGGGCTATTGAAGGGCTTAAGAGATTCATAAGAAATGGAAAGAAACTGAGTCATTCCGATACTCTTGATAATCTTGAGCAGGCATATAAGGAAGATACGGACAGTGTAGTTATGTTTTTGGAAAGAAAAGGATATAAGCCTGACAATCAAAATAAAACAGGATTGAATACGTTGTTCTATGAATATAAGACTTTTTGTAATGACAATAACATTAAACCAGAAACAAGAGAGAACTTTAAGATGAAACTGAAAGGTGAAGATTATGTAGTGGATGATAGTGATAAAAAGAAAGGAGTGAAAGTAGGTATAATCAGTTCTTTACCTAAAATAGTTTCACCATTTGATTAAACAATTTCTTCTTTTCCTCCCCCGAAAGAGAAAAGTCGGGGAAAGCGCGTCGGGGAATCTATAAAACTTATTTTTTACTATATTCTTGATTATGATACAATGAAAAAGTTAATAAAAATAAGCCTTTTCCACTACTTTCCCCGACAATTCCCCCCATTTCCCCCTTTTGGGGAAGGAAAGAAAAGTATATACTTAAAAACAATTATTATGTATACGATTACTATCTTCAAAGGATTACCGTTTAAACAGGAATGTATTAATCCGGTAACAGGTACTAAATACTATAAGATAATGGAATATCCACCTTTCCATGAGGATATTACTATGGTTTTTGATATAATAAGACAGGAAAAGTTCAAATCACAGATAGACCTGATGAGAACTTTCCATGATACCGATAAATCTAAGTATGATGAGTTGAAACATAAACTTCCAATATGTCTTGTCACCGGAAGATACAGTAATTTCAGTATTTCAGGACTTATCGAATCCTCTAATCTGGTTGTGATTGATTTTGATAAGATACCACTAAATGATATGTCCAGCCAGTGGAGTATAATCACTAAAGACCCTTATACTTTTGCTGCTTTTGTTTCTCCAAGTGGAAAAGGATATAAGGTAGTAGTAAAGGTAGAAAACAATCCTGATAATATGACACACTCAGAATATTTGAATGCCCTTAAGGCCTATTACAATTCTCCTTATTGGGATAATAATTGTTTTGGAATATCAAGAGCCTGTTTCCTTAGCAGTGACCCTTCTATTTATGTAAACTGGGATAGCTGGATATGGACTAAAAAAATACCATCTTCTCAGGCTACCGTTCCATCTTATGTTCCTGTTAAAATCTATGCTCCTACTTCTGAATATGAGAAGCTGATAAACTTTTTGGATGGTGGATTTGACAAGTTCCCTATGACACCCGGTAACAGACATGATTCATCTTTCAGAAGAGCCAGAGAATTAGCAGAATGGGGGATTCCAAGAGATACGGCTTTCAGATATTTATCCCAATTCATAGCTCCTGATTTTAGGGAGGATGAACTATTAAGGCAAGTCAGAAATGCTTATGGATGGGTAGAGAAAAGAGGTACGTTTGGCAGCAAGTATCGTAAAATATGATAAGTAAAAAGTAGCCATCAATTGCTGGTGGATCCTCATTTTTTTGTCCCAGATAATAGTTGATAATTATGGTGGGAACATGGGACAGTGGGACAGCTATGTTGTAAAAATAGATAGTTGTTTTTTCTAAGTGAAGGCACCGATTGTACCGCCTACTGTGATTTGACTTAAACCTGTAGATATTATTTGCAAAATTTTGGATGATGTCTATGGATTGTATTATAGTCTTTATCTTCAAAGATGCTATATTGGTATGTTACAACACTGACAAATTATACCAAGATGATGTTTTGTCTGAATGAACAGCCGAAGACCAATGATATATCCAATGGCTTTTACCGGAGATTCCTAATTGCGCCGTTTAATGTACAGATTCCAAAGAGTAGAATTAATCCTAATCTGGCGAAAGATATTATATCGCATGAACTCCCTGGGATTATGAACTGGGTATTTGAAGGCAGGGAAAGGCTGAGAGTGAATAAAAAGTTTACAGATTCTCCGGTGATGAACAAAACACTGGAGGAATATAAGAAGATGGGGCAGAGAAAGAAGAGGAAAATCCAACTCTGGCTTCCTCCTTTCAATAATTGATAATAGAAAAGGAGTCATCAATGAAACTTATCACTGGTGGCTCCTTTTACCATGTTTCTCTTTCAAAATCAGAGAACAATTACAGAACTATTTTTTCTGAAAGAAGAAATAAGATTTAAAATGAGACGTCCACTCTCTGTCTATAAGACTTATCACTCTTTACTGCATCATCCTTAATAAATTCAATAGCATTACTTTCAGAAATTTTACTATCAATTCTTTTTTCTGATATTTTAGACACATAATGAATTGATAATTTTGAATGTGGAGATTCTAATGAAAAATGGTCAACAGTAAGCCAGTAAATACTATCAGCATACACTTGTACATTATTAATCATATTGGTACTAATAAGCAATGAACGCAAAGAATTATTAATAATTACATCAATATTAGATAACTTATTAGCTCCTAAATAAATATTCATTGTCTTATTGCTAATTATAGCTGACCTCTTAAGATTCCCTGAAAAAAATCTTACAGTAGTAAAATCTATAAATACTGCACCTTCAGTATCACAATCTGAAACTGCTACACCTTTTTTTCCTATAAGATTTACTTCCTTAAATTTGCATTTGTAAAATTGCACATCATCAGCACAACAAAATAAAGTTATATATGTAAAATCAATATTACGGAATTTGTCTTGCTTACCAAAGACAAAAGGATTATCTTTAGAAAACAATAAAGAAAGTATAGTCTGATAAGACTTCTTATCTTGTTTATCTGTATTATCATTAACGTAATTACAAAAAATATTAGTAATGATAGGTGCATATCTTTCATCTTCTTTAGCTAACTGATAAAGTGCATATATACCGCCTATTACAATACCTTCATTATCATTATTAAGATTTTATATTGGACAATAGTTTAGGCATTTTTTTATTATATTTGCAAAAGAATAAAACTAACATATAAATTAGATCATACCAGTAGCAAACCCTTGCATGTGCAAGCAGAGGAGGTGTTGAGAAAACTTATCGAATCAGAAGAATATAAAAATGGGAAATTACTTCTTAATGAGGTTCAATTGTCTGAACAATTAAATATATCAAGGAACACACTTCGTCAAGCTATCAACAAGCTTGTGTTCGAGGGATTATTAGTTAGAAAAAGAAGATATGGCACAAAAGTTGTAAAGAAAGGTATCGTTGGAGGTGTGAAAAATTGGTTAAGTTTTTCACAGGAAATGAAAATGCTAGGTATCGAAATTAAAAATCTCGAACTGCATGTCAGTTTTAAAAAAGCCATTTGATGAAATCTGTTCTTTTTTCAATATAGACCCTGAGAAAAGTATAAAATGTATGGTATTGGAACGAGCACGTGGAAATAGGGAATACCCTATTGTCTATTTTATCTCTTATTTTAATCCGAGTATACCGTTTACCGGAGGCGAGGATTTTTCTCAACCACTTTATGGAATACTTGAAAATAAATATGATATCATTGTAAAAAATAGTAAAGGGGAGGTCTCTGCGCGTTTGGCTGGAGAGTCCATTGCAGAAAAGCTTGATATCAAGTCCAGTGATCCTATATTGGTAAGAAAAAGATTCGTTTCTGATATCAATGGAGTTCCTATTGAGTATAACATTGGCTATTATCGTGCAGAAAGTTTTACCATGGATGTGAGATATGTTCATTAAAAGAAGTGTGGCAGTTATTTGTCTGAGATTAAATTTCTGACTATTTTTGAAGATATCTATGCTGTTGCAATTTTAAGTTTATAAAATAGCATAAAGATTTTTTTAGCAAATACATATTGGTGTTTTAGATTGTTTTTATTTGATTTGTCTAACTTTAATTCTGTAGTATAGAAGGAATGAATAAAATAACGCTATCGGATGTTTGTTCAGAAATGAATTTTGGAACTTTCTATGCAACTTATTATACACGTTTTATACGTTACGCCTATTATTATGTGAATAACTCTTCTACATCCGAAGATATTATACATGACGCTTTACTTTACTTTTGGGAGAACAAATGCAGTATACCCCAAGAAACGGATGTAATAGGCTATATCTTGTTAACTATTAAAAATAAGTGCTTAAACTACTTAAAACATTTATCAATCGAGCAAGAATATAGCGAGCACTGCGCCAACTTGCAGGAATGGGAAATTACTATCCGTATTCAGACGTTGGAAAACGACAGCTATGATTCAATCTTTTTGGAAGATGTTCAAAAGATTTTGAAACAAGCATTGGCCAAGTTACCGGATAAAACTCGTGAAATCTTCGTACTGCACCGTTTGAAAAATAAGCCACGAAAAGAAATTGCAAGTATTTTAGGCGTATCTCTGCAAAAAGTGGACTATCATATCAATAAGGCTATCAATTTACTATCTTATGAGTTGAAAGATTATTTACCATTGATGATATTTCTACTATATGATTATTGATGAATGAGTTGTAATACTATATATACCTTATTCTATTCCCTTTACAAAAGCCATCAGTCGGTGGCAAGACCTCCCCTTTCATACTTTTCTGTAAATAAAAGACAAATAAAATATAAAAAAATAGGGTCACTGTTTGGGATTTTGCAAAGTTGAGTTGCTCTAATTATGAATCCCCCAAAAAAATGAAGATGGAAAAAGACATATTATATCGCTATTTTGAAGGAATAGCCACTGAAGAGGAAAAGAATTCTATTCATCAGTGGATTGAGGAAAGCTCAGATAACCGGAAGCTATTCATACGGGAACGAATTCGTTTTGATGCCACATTGCTAATGGATGAGAAAGCCATAGCAACTTCGCCGAAGCATATTCGCCTCTCTCAATGGATGATTAATACAATCAAGATGGCTGCTTCTGTACTTGTTTTGATTGGCTGTTTGCATTTCTTTGAGCTGTATCATCAGGATAAACAATCTAAAAAAACACAAATGGTTTATGTACCGGCTGGCAATCGAAGCAAATTATTGCTACCAGATGGAACTACAATATGGTTGAATTCTAATACTCGCCTTCAGTATCCTTTGCTTTTTGCAGATGGCAAGAGAGAAATAATGCTGGATGGAGAAGCCTATTTAAAAGTTGCCAAAAGTAAGGAGCCTTTTATTGTCAAGACCAATAAATATAATGTTCAGGTATTAGGAACTACGTTTAGTGTTACAGCCTATGCTGCAGATTCGGTTTTTCAAACAAGTCTCTACGAGGGACGAATTAAAGTTTTTGATAATAATAAAGCATCAGTATATTTGTCTCCGGGTGAGACTGCATATTCCCAAGGTGGTTCATTGTATGTTACGAATACAAAAGATTCAGATGAATATCGTTGGACAGATGGATTGATATGTGTAACAGATAAGCAATTCTCTGAAATAATTAAGATATTCGAACGGACTTTTGATATACAGATTGTAATAAACGATTCATTACTTAGTAAACTAAGATATAATGGTAAATTCCGTATATTAGATGGAGTGGAACATGCCTTGAAGGTGTTGCAGAATGATTTTCCTTTTGTTTACCGAAAAAATATAGATGATAATGTGATTTATATAGAAACAAAGAAATGACATTTTTTTTGTAATTGTTCAACTCATAAATAAAATAGCCTATGAAATAATAAAAAGAGAATTTAAATGAAAGAAAAAGTCGGTAGATGCTGCAACATTTACCGACTCAAAAAAACATTAGATAATGCTAGTCCTAGCATTAAAATTAATAATAATAGCAAATATATGAAAAACATGCATTTAAGAGAATACTTTTGGAATAAAGAATGTGTTTTTAATAAATTTAGACATTCTTTATCAATCGCCATGTGCTTATTATTACCTTCATCCATGGTGTATGCAGAGAATTTACAAGATCTCAGAATTGAAATTAATAAGAAAAATTTAAAACTATCTCAGTTAATCAAAACGGTAGAGAATCAAACAGATTATTTGTTTGTTTCAAATAAATCTATTGATTTGAATATGACTGTAAGTTTGCAAAATGGTAAAGGATCCGTGAAGGAGGTACTGAATGATGCTTTGGAAGAATTAGGTTTAACGTATCGTATAGAAGGAGTAAATATTATCCTGATTCAGAATAAACAAACGAACTCTACCGGTAATAAAAAGATAAGTGGTACCGTGGTTGATCGTAAAGGAGAGGCAATCATTGGAGCTAACGTAGTAGTAAAAGGTAATGGAGGTATTGGAACAATTACGGATATGAATGGTAATTTTCAACTTAATGTTCCTGAAAAATCTGTGCTTACTATTACTTATATCGGTTATATACCATATGAGGTAAAGGTTGATAAAATTTCCAACCTACAAGTTGTATTACGTGAAGACTCTAAAAGTTTGGATGAGGTAGTTGTAATCGGTTACGGTACACAGAAGAAAAGTGATATTACAGGTGCTATTACTCAGGTGAAAGCGGATGATTTACCCTTGACTGGTAATGTTTCTTTGGGACAAATGCTTTCAGGTAAGGCTCCTGGTATGCAAATTACACTTAATAATGCCCAACCGGGTGGAGCTGTTACTGTACAAATCCGTGGTAATGCTGCTGGAGGTGCAGGAAATCCCGGACCTTTGTATGTTATCGATGGCTATCCGATGAATGTGGATAATATGGAACCAGGAGGCGGTAAGTACGATGGCGGTAGTAAATCTCCATTGAATAATTTAACCCCTGCCGATATTGAGTCAATTGAGGTGTTAAAAGATGCTGCAGCTACTTCTATTTATGGTGCACGTGCTGCTAACGGTGTCGTCTTGATTACTACTAAACGAGGAAAAGAAGGTGCTGCGCCTATGGTGAAATACTCAGGTTCTGTTTCTTTATCCAAAAGAGCCAAGCATGAAAAAATGCTGGATGCAGCTGGTTTTATGACGGAACACAATCGAATTGGCTATGAAAATTGGTTAGCTGATAATAAAATTTACCCATATGGTTCTACAGACCCCAATAGTGTAGCTCCTTATGAGAATAAATATTCTAGTGATGATATAGCTAATGCACAGACTACAGACTGGCTTGGAGCCGTAGAGAGAGATGCCATTATGACTCAACATAACATTTCATTAACAGGTGGTACCAATAAGACATCTTACTATGTATCAGGTAGTTATTTGAATCAGGAAGGGGTTATCAAAAGTACGGGTATAGAGCGTTATTCTGGACGTTTCAATTTCGATCAAACATTTAATAAATATATTAAGGCTGGAGTTAATTTCAGTATTAGTCAAAGTACTAATGATAATGCCCCATTAACAACAAGTCAAAATGAAAATGCTGGTATTATTCGTGCGGCAATGACTGCAAATCCTACTTTACCAATTTATGATGAAAACGGTGATTATATGATAGACCCTCAGCAACCATTTCTGCCTAATCCAGTATCTTTACTGGAAGTGGATGATGAAAGTCATAATTTAGAGTTGCTTGGTAATTTTTACCTGCAGGTTACTCCGATAGAGGGGCTGAATATCCGTATGAATGCTGGTTTTCAAAAAGATAAAGGAGAGCGTAATACCTATATGCCTAAAACTACACTTTATGGTTTTAAGGAAGATGGTAGAGCTACTCGTTCCTTTATCAACCGAAACAACAATGTATTCGATATTACTGCGACTTATGACAAAACATTTGCGGAGAAACATTCATTTAGAGTGATGGGAGGTTATTCTTATCAAAAGTTTTTCACAGATGGACTAGATGCTTCTAATAGTAAATTCTTGACTGATATCTTTAAGTGGTATAATATGGGTGCTGGCGAATCAGCTAAACCTACTGTCGGATCTTATGGCAATGAGGAAGTTCTGGGTTCTGTGTTTGCACGTTTGAACTACAACTATGATAATCGCTATCTGATTGCAGCTACATTTCGTGGTGATGCTTCTTCCAAATTTGCAGAAAACAATAAATGGGGATTTTTTCCATCAGTAGCTTTAGCATGGCGTGTCAACAACGAAGCTTTTATGCAAGGCCAAAATATAGTATCTGATCTTAAACTGCGTGTCAGCTTCGGTCAGACAGGTAATGCGAATATTGGTAGTAATGCCTTGGCTTTATATGATACAGGGCGTAACTATACGTTTGGAGATCAGGTTGCTACTGGTGTAACACAGACTCAATTAGCTAATCCTAACTTGAAGTGGGAAACTACCACCGAATTTAACTTTGGTGTTGATTTTGGTTTTTTCAATAATCGCATTGTGGGCTCCATGGAATATTTTACCCGTAGGGTGTCTGATTTATTAGATACCAAGAAGCTAATGTCTTATAACCCGATCAATACCATTGTTGCTAATATTGGTGTGAAAGGCAGTAAAGGTTTCGAATTAGGTTTGACTACCCGTAATCTGATTGGAGAGTTTCAGTGGACTACAGACTATGTTTTCTCCTTCTATCGTGATCGCTGGGTAGAAAGAAGTCCACAATGGAAGAAGGCTATTTATGAGAATGAACATGATATGCTGAATGCACGTTACCTAATGCTCTCTGACGGACTTGTACAACCTGAGGATATGAATCCTGACGGAACTTGTAAAATACCTCATATGCCAAATGCAAAGCCAGGTATGATTAAGTATAAAGATTTGCATGGACGTGATGAAAACGGTAACCTGACTGATGGTCCGGATGGTAAGTTAGACGAGGCTGATATTGTATATAAGGGTACAGCTACTTCTAAATTCTATGTAGGATTTGGTAATACTTTTACTTATAAAGGTTTTGATTTGAATATTTTCTTTTATGGCTACTTGGGTAGAAAGTTAGAAAATCCAGCATATCTTTCCTATTTGAAGGGGTCGAATGCTATTTTAAATGGTTCTAACATGTTAGCGGAAGTAACAAATCGTTGGGCGCATGACAATCCTAACGGGAAATTCCCCACATGTTTGAACAGCCCATATGATAACTTCAGTACGGACTTTTGGCTGGAGAACGCAAACTTCTTGCGTTGTAAGAACATAACACTAGGATATACTCTTCCTAAGTTAGGTAACTTCAGTAAGTTCGTGAAAAATTTGCGTTTATATGCTGATGTTCAAAATCCGTTTGTTATCACTAAGTATAGCGGCATCGATCCGGAGATGAACGGTCTTGCAGCTTATCCGACTCAAACAACAATGTCTTTTGGAGTAGATATAACTTTTTAATTAGATTTTAATATGAGACTTTTGAATAATATAAAACAGATTACATTGGTAGTCTTGTTAGGAATAGGCATGGAATCTTGTTTAGATTTAGATCCTGTAATATATGATAAGATTATTCCTGAAAATTTTTACAAAACAGAGTCTGATGCCAAAGCAGCAGTAACAGGAATTTATAGTCCATTAGGCTCACCTGGTGATATTTATGGTGGTTGGACGGAAACATTTTGGATGATAAATAACTTGTGTGCAGATGACACGGGTACACAACGTGATGATTATGAATTTATGGAGAAGTTTCAATGGAATTCTACAACATATGCAGCGTATAAATTCTATAATATGTTTGTAAAAGAGGCTAATCGGGCCACTTTGGTCATAGACGATTTGCAAAAATCTCCTATAGATGATGATGTTAAGAAACAATATATAGCAGAACTGCAGTGTATTCGTGGTCAATATCTCTTCTTCTTATATGATTTTTACGGAACTGCTAATGTGACTACTGATGTTGAAATTCTGCGCCATCCAGAAAATGAGATAATTTTGGAGCGCTTACCGAAAGATGAGTTTATTAAATTGATTGAAACTGATTTGAAAGCTGCTGCAGAGATTTTGCCGGTATCTTATGATGATTCTGAATACGGACGGCTCACTAAAGGCGCTGCCTATACCATTTTGGAAAAACTTTATATGCAGGAAAAGCGTTGGGCAGATGCTGAAACCTATTGCCGAAAAATTCAAGGGTTAGGATACAAGTTACAGCCTACTTATTCATCTGTATTTAGCATAGAGAATGAACGCAATAATGAAATTATCTGGGCATTACCTTGTCAATCTGAGACAAATGGTAATGGGAATACCTGGACTACTCATGTGCTTCCTCCTGAACTTCCTTCTTTCTGGACGAATAGCAAAGTGCAAAGATGGAATGTATATAATATGCCATGGAAATATTACGATCACCATTTTCAACAACCAGGAGATGAACGTGCAATGGCACCTTCACTTATTACAGAATTTGAATATATAAGCAATGGTGAAACGAAATTAGCAAGCCGTAACAATGGTTATCCCAATTTAGTAAAGGGAGCTTTGCCTGTCAAGTATCCTGAAGACCCGACACAGATTTCAGAAAAAGCAGGTAATGATGTAGTGGTATATCGTTACGCTGATGTCTTGTTGGAGTTAGCCGAAGCTATAAACGAACAGAAGGGTCCTACACAGGAAGCTATTGGATTGGTAGAGCAGATTCGTGCCCGTGCTGGTATACCCAATACTATTCCAACTACAGCTACAGCTAGTAAAGAGAATTTCCGTGACTTTATATTGGATGAACGCGGCCGTGAATTATATTGTGAAGGACATCGTCGACGTGACTTAATTAGACATGGAAAATGGATACAATCAGCAGTAGACCAAGGATATATTCCAGAAGGAAGAGAGGCTGATTATAAGCATATGGTACTTTTTCCTATTCCGCAAGAGGTAATAGATGAGTCAAAAGGTAAAATTAAGCAAAACGAAGGGTATTAGTATTATATATTAATCAGGTAGTCCCTATATTTCGTGGTATTTCCCTAAATACAGGGACTTCTATTTTAATCAGAACTTTCAATAATTATTTGAATATTCTAACAACATAATTTTGGAAGTAAAAAACAAACTATTATGATAATTTTTAAACGAATAAGTGTTTTCCTGACAATTTTTGTCTTGTTGGGATTGTGTGCTTGTAGTTCAAGCGATGGAGTTTCACAGGAAGGAGATGTTTGGTTTATTGAAAATAGTCATTTGAAAGTAACCATTCAACCTACCGGGGTATTGAACGTGTATGATAAAAAAGGAAATCGGGAGTGGCAACAAGTAGCTTCAAAAGAAAAAAAAATAGAGAATGTTAGTGAAGTAAGTACTGCTGATAAATGGGCGATAGCATTCGAAACGGAAGTTAATAATTATCCGTTCTTAATAAAACTGAGTCTTCCAAAAGCCTCTGCGGACTTGGAGATAGAAGCTGATATGGAAAATCGTGATACTCCGATAGAGGATATTCCTTTTTTTGATCCGTTTTTGTTGGACTCGGAACATTGCTCCATAGCTGTAGCTGATTTCTGTAACGGGCATCTTTATCCAGCCGATCTTCACCCGTTTCCGTATAAGCGTTATACTACCGCTTTATTGGACATGCCTTGGATAGGTGTATGTGATGCAAAAGAAGGACATGGATATGAGATTATATTGGATACATCGGATGATGCATTCTTTGACATGATTCCCGTAAAGGTTGGAAAGCGTGAGATTGTTCTGCCCAAAGCGGGTTGGATATCCAGCAAAAAGCGTTTTGGATATGCACGCCGTCTTCTCTGTCATTTTGTTTCTGATGGCGGTTATGTAGCGTTGGCTAAATACTATCGAACTTATGCGCAAAAGCGCGGCTTGATTGTCCCTTTCTCTGAGAAAGTAAAGAAAAACCCAAATCTGACACGCCTTTTTGGGGCAGTGGATGTATGGGGGCAACAATCAGTAGAATTTGCCAAAGAAGCAAAGAAAGCAGGCGTGGAAAAAATGATTATGAATGGTAACTCTACACCTGAAGAATTAAAAAGTATCAATGAATTGGGTTATTTGACAAGTTGTTATGATGCATATCAGGATGTTTTTCAGGTAGAAGCTGATGGAAAAATTGATAGTGGACATGAATATTTGCCAGATAATATCGTATTGAAAGATGACAGTACTCGCATGTTAGCTTGGTGTACTTGGGATGGACATCAATCTATGAAACGTTGCCCAGTATTTTGGGAACGCACGGCTAAATTAGTGATTCCTGAAGTATTGTCTAAATATCCTTTCTTGTGTCGCTTCATAGATGTGACTACAGCCGAAGATTTGTACGAGTGTTACGATGAAAGGCATCCATTAACCCGTGCTGAAAAACGAGAGCTAGGTGTACGTCTTTTCGATTATATACGATCACAAGGTCTTGTAGTGGGCGGAGAACATGGTCGTTGGTGGGCTGTTCCTGTCATTGATTACGTAGAAGGTATGATGAGTGGAGGAACAGATAATTATGCTTGGGATGCTCCTTATCTTCGTCCACCTATGAATAAGGATGGTAATAAATGGGAGCAGTATGAGACTTTGGGCATGAATCCCCAGTACCGTGTTCCTCTATGGGAACTTGTATTCCATGACTGCGTAGTATCCACTTGGTATTGGGGGGATGCTAATGATTTCTTAACGTTGGCTGACCCGAAATTTACAGACATGAAGAATTGTTACAATATTTTGTATGGCACTATACCTTTGTTATGGGCGAACGAAGAAACCGGTGGTGCAGGGCCATCTAAACCTGGCTCTTGGGTGGCCAATCGTGAACTTTTTCTAGAGACTTATCGTAACGTATGTAAACTGCATGAGGTGATTGCTGGACAGGAAATGACAGTTCATGAATTCCTGACTCTGGACGGAATGGTACAGCGCACTTGTTTCGCTGATGGTACAGAGGTTGTTGTCAATTTTGGAGAATCTGTTTACGAAGCTACTGTAGGTGGAAAAAAATATCAACTGCCGCAATATGGATTTGCAGTTAAAGGTCCTAGAATAGAACAATCACGTGCATTGATAGATGGACAAATTGTAACAAATATTCATACCAATACATACAACTTTCAAGATTTTAAACAATGTAACAACTAGGAAAAATGTTTTTATAATAATAGATGAGATATATGAAATTTCAATTAGCTATTTGGGGAATTGTATGTTGTGTCTTGGCTGGGGGTGTCAGCTTGGTCAAGGCTCAAAGTAGTATCGATTACGTCAATATGTTTATTGGTAGTACGGGTTCTCATAACACTGAATATGGAGGCACAACACCAGCAGTCAGCGAGCCTTTCGGAATGACACAATGGTGTGCAGCAACCCGTATAAACGGTATCTCACGTACTGCATATAATTACAATGATACTCATCTTCTGGGATTTGTAGCTACACATCAACCTGCTATTTGGATGGGCGACTATGGTTTTTTCACCTTAATGCCACAAGTAGGAATATTGAATTTAGAACCAGAAAAACGGGCTGTAAAGATAGATCATGCACAAGAAATAGCTACACCATATTATTATAAGATAAGTTATAATGACGTGCAAGGTCATGCTTTGAAGACCGAATTTACAGCTACATCCCGTTGCTCTTTTTTCCGCTTCAATTATCCTTCTACCGAGAAAGCTATTCTATTTTTGGAGGCTGGTCGGGAAAAAGAGGGGGGATCTATTGAAATCCTTCCAGACAAACAGGAGATTCGAATTTGTAACAAGGAAAGGCATGATAGTCATCTAGGTCCTCGCTTATATAATTTTAAAGGGTGCTATGTTCTGAAATTCTCACGTCCATTCAGTCAGTATGGCACTTGGAATGAGGATAGAGTGTCCAAGATGCAGAGTAAGGAAGAGGGGGCCCATGTTGGTGGGTATATAGAGTTTGAACCGGGTACAGAGGTTGTAGAAGTACGTATCGGTTCTTCTTTTATTGATTTTGAACAGGCTTCGGAGAATTTGGAGAAAGAAATTCCCACATCTGTCAGTTTTGAACAAACTAAAAAGAAGGTGAAGGCAGTTTGGAAGTCAAATTTAGATAAGATACAAATTAAAGGAGCAACCGATGATGATGCAACGGTTTTTTATACGGCATTTTTTCGCACTATGCAATATCCACGTGAATTTTCTGAGTACGGCCGCTACTACAGCCCGTTTGATGATAAGATTCACAAAGGCATTTCATACAATGCGTATTCACTGTGGGATACATTCCGTGCACAGCACCCTTGGCTTCAATTGACACAGTCTCAACGGGTAGATGATATGATTACAGCGTTGATACAAATGTATAATGAAGGTGGTTGGCTGCCTAAATGGCCTAATCCTTCTTACACAAACATCATGATTGGTACACATGCTGATGCTGTTATTGCTGATGCGTATGTCAACGGATTTCGTAATTATGATGTAGAAAAAGCTTATGAAGCTATCCGCAAGGATGCTTTTCAAGCACCACGTGATGACTATCGTTGGGGAGACAGACATTATTGGAACGGTTCATACGAGGCTCGTGGAGGTCTGAAAGAGTATTTGGATTTAGGTTATGTTGCTGCAGACAAGACAACAGAGTCTGTATCACGCACATTGGAGTTTGCTATGGATGATTATTGTGTAGCCCAAATGGCAAAAAAACTGGGACATGAGGAAGATTATCATATCTTAATGAAACGCTCACGCAACTATTTGAATCTGTACAATCCACAGACAGGTTTTTTTCAAGCACGACATAGTAATGGTAGCTGGGCAGATATAAAAGAGGGATTTACTGAAGGTGGACGCTGGACATACCGTTTCTGCGTTATGCAAAATATACCTGATCTGATTCATCTTCTGGGTGGGGAGGATGTATTTTGTAAGGAGCTAGACAAAAACTTTGATGAAGGGCATTATCGTCATGATAATGAACCCGGACATCATTTCGCTTACTTATATGATTGTTGTGGCAAGCTTGATAAAGTGCAGAACCGTATTCCAATGATAATAAAACAACATTACAAGAATAAGCCTGATGGTTTATCTGGTAATGACGATTGTGGACAAATGTCAGCTTGGTATCTATTCAGTTCATTGGGCTTTTATCCGCTTACTCCGGCATCAGGTGAGTATGCATTGGGTATACCTCATTTTAAAGAGATAATCCTGCAGCTACGAGATGGTAAGAAATTGTTAATCAAAGCTCCAGAATTGAATAAAAAAGATTACTTATTGCGAGTGTATTGGAATGGAAAACTTTTGGAAAAGCCTTTTATCTCTATTCAAGATATTTTTAAAGGTGGAGTACTAGAGTTTTGTTCTGAATAATAATCAATTAAATATATTAAATAATGAGATATTACTTATTACTACTATTTCAGATATATATCTGTATTTTAGCATTTGTTGTAACAGGATGTTCCTCTTCCCTTGTATCGAATACGGTCAAATCTCCGGATGGAAAGTTAGAGTTTACTATTTATAAAAGTGAAAAAGGTGAACCTGTTTATGCTTTTAAAGCTAATAATAAACAGTTGATTAACAATTCATCATTGGGTATTAAATTTAAGAATAACAATGTTTTAACAATTACTGAATGTAGTATTGAAGAGACTAATGAACGTCAAGTACGGGATATTTGGAAACCAGTATGGGGAAAGAGAGCTATAGTAAATGATCATTTTAATGAAAAGACTTTCACGATAAGTAGTACGGCCGTGGATGGCTTGGAGAAACTTCTTGTAGTAGTTCGTGTTTACAATGATGGAGTTGCTTTTCGTTATGAGATTCCTACCGGGAATAGTAAACTAGAAAGAGAGCCTATGGAATGTACTACATATAACTTTGCTGATGATTATACTGCATGGAGCTATAATGGCGAAGAACATAATATTGGTCCTGAAAAGCTTACAGATAGTAACGGTGAGAGACTTCCGGTTGTTACAATTAAAGCTGATGACCATAATTATATGGCTCTTCATGAGGCTTATTTGCAAGAAGGAGAACCGTTGCGTTTATTCTCGAAAAAGGGTGAGATAGCCTATTCTGTAATATCTACACCAGGAAAGTTACATCCAAATTATAGTTCAGCATGGCGTGTTATCATGTATGGCACCACTCCTGGTACATTGGTAGATTCTCATCTTGTAGAGTTACTTAATCCTGAACCAGATCCTAAATATGATTTTTCATGGGTAAAACCGGGTATTGCTTTATGGGATTGGCGTATGAATGGTGCAGAAATAGATGGGTTTAGATATGAGATGTCTTATCCTTCTTGGGTTCGTGCTGTGGACTTTGCGGCTGAACAAGGATTTGCCTATCTTGTATTGGATGCTAATTGGTATGGTCCTGAATTTGCCACAGATTCTGATCCTATTAATGGTGATAAGGCGAATGATGTACGTAGACTTATAGAATATGGTAAACAAAAGGGTGTAGGTATTTGGTTGTATTTAAATGATGTTGGAGGAAAACAATATCCCATTGAAGAAACTTTGAAACAATATAGAAAATGGGGAGCTGTCGGTGTAAAATATGGTTTTATGACCGGTACTCAAGAAGAAAAAAATAAATGGACACAAACTGTAACGCGTCTGTGTGCCGAGAATCATTTATTGGTAGACTACCACGATAATCCAGTTCACCCTTATGGACAAATGCGGACATGGCCTAATGCTGTTACCAGAGAATACTGTCATGCGCAATTGGACGGTTATCATGTGTTTGTTCCGGAAACTTTCTGTACTTCCGTATTTGTGAATATGCTAGCAGGTCCGCTGGATATGAACAACGGTATGTTTGATTTACGCCCGGGAAAAACGACTCGTGTAGATTGTAACTTGCCTGTTCCTTCAACTGTAACATCTGAGGCGGCTAGAACATTGATCACCTTCTCAGGTGTAACCATTCTTCCAGATATACCTGAATATTATAAGAAATATCCCGAGTTACTTCGCTTTATCAGTGCACAGAAGATGCCCTGGGTAGAAAGTAAGACTTTGGCTGGCGAAATTGGAGAATATATTGTTATGATGCGTCAAACCCAAGAAGCTTGGCTAATAGGTGCAGTTACCAATGAATTGGCACGCACAGTGGAAATTCCTTTGTCTTTCTTACCTAAAGGAAAATTTATTGCGCAGATAACCAAAGATGGTGAAGATGCACACTATTTTGTTAATCGTGAATCTTACCAATCCGTTGAAGAAAGTGTGGATTGTAACACTGTGCTAAAACTAGAGCTTGCAGCAGGAGGTGGAGCTTGTGTGCTGATTCAAGAAAAATGATAAAAGGTATCACAATTTGTCTTTGATTAGAATGTTAATGAGGATATACAACAAAAAGTGGAAAGTAATCTTGTTCTGGACAGGAGTCTTGTGTTATGCTTGTGGCGGAACAGATAGTGACAAGGAACTGGCCGGGTATGTAAATCCTTTTATTGGGGCTAGTACGAATACCGAAGCTGCGGGAGCCTTTCATGGATTAGGGAAGACCTTTCCTGGAGCGACTTACCCGTTTGGTGCGGTACAAATAAGCCCTAATACAATTACGGGAGGAGACAATGGTTCGGGATATAGCTATGAACATCAAACTATTGAAGGATTTGCTTTTACCCAAATGAGTGGTGTGGGATGGTATGGAGACCTTGGTAATTTGTTAGTAATGCCAACGGTAGGTAAAATGTATACTAATTCTGGAAAAGAGAATGGAGTGAAGGGGTATCGCACTCGGTATGATAAGGCATCAGAGAAGGCTTCTGCTGGTTATTATAGTGTATATTTGCCCGATTATGGTGTACAAACAGAGGCTACGGTTATGGAGCATAGTGGTATGCTACGTTTTACTTATCCGAAGAGTAAGGAATCTCGAATACAGATAGATTTGGCTCGTCGCGTTGGTGGCACGTCTACCTTCCAATTTGTAAAGGTGATTGATGAGTACACAATCGAAGGTCGTATGGAATGTACACCAGAAGGTGGTGGTTGGGGAAACGGGGATGGCAATGCCAGATATACAGTCTATTTCCATGCTCAGTTCTCAAAGCCATTGACAGATTATGGATTTTGGAATGTTGAAATTCCTGAAGGAATTTCGCGCAAACGTGAATTCGTAGAAAGTGCTCAATTTCAAAAACTTACATCCCAAGCGCAAATCATACAAGATAAAAAAGAATTCCAAGGAAAGCACATCGGATTCTTTGCTAACTTTGAGACAAAGGAAAATGAGCAGATTTTGTTTAAATCGGGGATTTCTTTCGTCAGTATAGAAGGGGCACGTAAAAATCTAGAGCAAGAAATTGCGGATTGGAATTTTGATGTCGTAAAGGAGGCTACTAAAAAGCAATGGAATGATATGCTGGCAACTATCCGAGTAAAAGGTGGTACGGAAGAACAAAAGCGTATCTTTTATACAGCTCTATATCATACAATGATTGATCCTAGAAATTTTACAGATGTAGACGGACATTATATTGGAGGAGATGGAAAGATACATACATCGATTGGCTTTACTAAACGGACCGTGTTTAGCGGTTGGGATGTATTTCGCAGTCAAATGCCTTTACAAAGCATCATTAATCCCGAAGTGGTTAATGACCTGCTGATGTCTTTGACGACCTTAGCTGAAGAAAGTGGTAATCACTATTATGAGCGCTTTGAGCTCCTGAATGCATATAGTGGGTGTATGTTGGGTAATCCTGCGCTTTCAGTATTGGCCGATGCGTGGGTAAAGGGTATATTTAAAGGAGATAAGGAAAAGGCTTATACCTACGCTGACAATACAGCACACCTTTTTGGCAATACTGAGCGAGGCTATACCCCTTATAGTATTTCAAAAACCTTAGAGTATGCTTATACGGAATGGTGTATGGCACGTATGGCCATAGATTTAGGCAAAACAGAGGATATGGTTAAGTATTTGAAACTTTCCCGTTCCTATAAGAATTTATACGATAAGGAAAAACATGCTTTCCGTCCGAGAAAAGAAGACGGTTCGTTTATAAAATGGCCCCAAAGAGGAAAATTGCAGGAAGGGTATGGTTGTACTGAGTGCAATGAACTGCAACAAGGTTGGTTTGTACCGCACGACATAGAAGGTATGGTAGAGTTGATGGGAGGTATTCAACAAACTGTAGCTGATCTTGATAGCATGTTTGCCCATACACCTCACAATTTTTTGTGGAATGTATATTACAATCATGCCAACGAACCAGTTCATCATGTTCCTTTTTTATATAATAGATTGGGAGAACCTTGGAAAACACAATATTGGTCTAGGTTTATTTGCGAACATGCTTACCATGATAAAGTGGAGGGATTGGTAGGTAACGAAGATGCCGGACAAATGTCTGCATGGTATGTATTATCGGCATGTGGTTTGTATCCTATTTGTCCAGGAGATACTCGTTATGAGATAACTTCTCCGTTGTTTAACGAGATAACAATTAAGGTAGGAGATAATAAAACATTTGTCATCAAAGCACACAATAATTCAACCTCTAATACTTATATACAGTCTGCTCGTTTGAATGGAAAGGAATACTCTCAATGTTACTTGGATTATCAAGATATTATGAATGGAGGAGTATTGGTATTGGAAATGGGAAATGCTCCTAATATGCATTGGGGGATCTAGAGTAGTATTTTTAAGGTATGAGGGTGTAGCGAAGGATCTCTTTTCTTATATTTAGGAAATAGGTTCTTCGTTACTGTTTTTATATTAAACTTATAATATCTATAATTGAAAATTTATATAGAATTTTAAAATGGAAAAAATCATAGTCAAACCTCCTAACTACCGATAAGCCCCCGAAGTCAGTATTAGATTAAACAAAAAAGCGTGAGGCTTGTCTACTATCCATCGAAAACAGGTATCGCCAAACATCTCGTGAAGATGAATAAGAAAGAAACAATACTCTCACGCCTGTACGATATATGTACCTATACAGCATTGGCTATACGGGAAACATATACAAACAGAAAATGAGCGTAATATTGTCTTTCATCCCTTCACTGTTGAAATTGGCGATTTCGTTTTCAGGATAAAAGCAAAAAACGCTTTCTATTATAGTCCAACCATTTCTCCGGTCAGACTTTACAAATATACGTTTTTTGTTCAATATTACGCTCTGATAAAGAGTATTATTTCTTTCAAATATAAGGACCCGTTGGCGGAATACGCCTTAACTGGGAGGCTTCTTACGGAAAGGCTTACAAAATTCAAGTATCGAATGATGCGAAAAACTGGCAGGAAATCTATAAAACCGATGAAGGTACGGGAGGTATCGACGAAATCACTTTCCCTGAAGTAAATGCTCGCTACGTACGTTTGTTTGGCATAGAACGAGGATGGTGGTTTGGTTATTCGCTTTGGTCAATGGATGTTTTAGGAGGAACAGAAGCCTTGGAAGGACTGACTGATGTGCACTTCATCCGTTTGACACTGAAAGATAAAAAGGGAAATATCGTATCGGAAAACAATTACTGGAGAGGAAACGACCGCTTGAACTTTACAGCTTTAAACGAACTGCCGTCTGCCCAACTCAAAGTTTCATCGAAGCTGACAAAATCCGATGGAAAGGCTATGATTCAAGCAACCATTACGCAACCTAAATCAGCTAAATGTGTAGCCTTTGCCGTCCATGTACAAGCCATACGCACCAGCGACGGCGAACGCATCTTACCCGCCATTATGAACGATAATTATTTTACGCTGATGCCGGGCGAGACCAAACACATCAGTATCGAATTCGATGAAAAACTGTTGGATGGAGGTTCTTACAAACTATTGGTAGAACCATACAACCGCTGATTTTATTTCTATTTTCTTTTTTCCATACGACCGGAATCATTGGAAAGAAAGCCAAGATTCCGGTCGTTTTATTTCATATTACCCACAATCAGTTTACTCAACTCCCCACGAAGTATTAGGCTTTTCCCCCATTTCCAATACTAGTGTACCACCCTTTAGCAGTTCGGAAGCCGGGAAATAGAAAGTATCAAGTGGATTACCGTTCAAATATGCGCGCTGAACATATTTATTAGCTCGCGACACGTTTTTTGCCTCTATCACAAACTGCTTGCCACGATGATAACGGTTTCCTAAATCAATAACTACTTTTTCGTATAGAGGACTTGCTATCTCGTAAATAGGATCGACACGGCAACCTCCGTCTGTTTGGAACAATCCGAGTGCAGCCATAACAAACCATGCACTCATCTGCCCCTGATCTTCATCGCCCAAATAAGCATTTGCTACCCCATAGCCGTAATAGCGGTCGATTATGGAACGTGACCATTTCTGAGTCAGCCACGGTTTACCTGCCCAGTTAAACAGAAACGCAAAGTGCATAGACTGCTGGTTGCCTTGTACTACCGGATGATTCCAATACTGGTCGTTCGGCGCATTGTATCTCCACGATTCACTGGTACGGAATCCCCAATCCAGTCTTTCTATAAATTTGTCTTTACCGATAAACTCAACCAATGCCGGCAGATTCTGAGGGACAAACAAACTTAACTGCCAAGCATTCCCTTCTACATAATGCTGATTGGCACCGGATTTAAACGGGTCGAAATCTGACACAAAATGCCCCAACGTATCACGAAGGTGGGCAAAGCCATTGGCAGGATTCAACGCATTGCGCCACCACTCCCCGCGTCCGGCGTATGTTTCATAATCATCGTACCGACCCAATGCTTTCGCAAACTGCCCTACCGCCCAATCATCGTAGGCATATTCCAACGTATTCGAGAAGCGGCCTTTCTCCATCGGGACGTAATGATATTTCAGATAAGGAAGTAAATCCCGATTGCCTGCAAAGCCTCCTGCCACAGGAGCCGCCGGAGTAGTCTGCATCTTTTTACAAGCCTCGAACGCCTTTTCCACATCGAAATCACGGATACCCATCTGATATGCCGAAACAATTTGAGGGATTTCATGCTCTGCTACCATTACCGGAATATACTCCATACCGGCAGGGCCTTTGGCAAGCCAGCCGTTCGACTCGTATAATGCAAGCTGAGAGTTTACCCACTTGGAAGACCATTCAGGCGTTACCAAATTCCAAAACTGGTTCAAGTTCCAAAACGTATTCCAAAACGCATCGCAACCCAGAGCCAGATGGTTGGGATTGGAGAGCTTGCGTACCCGCTCGTCGGGCGACACCCATTCACCGTTTACGTCGCTCCACGTATTGCGGCATAATGCCCGATACATGTTCGTATAAAAACGAACCTTCTCCATACGGTCATCCGATGATATCTGTACGCGAGAAAGAATGGAGTTCCAAACGCTTTTTTGGTTTTCAACTACTGCTTCAAAGTCCCAACCGAAACGGTCGGTTATTTCGGTTTTCAGATTCTCGGCCGCATTTTTCACACTGACCAGCGAAATGCCTGTCCGCGCCTGAACCACCGATTGCTTCTTAGTGTCAAACTCCACATAAAGTCCAGCGTCGGTCAAATCTTTCCCGCCAATCATCTCGGTATCTAAAGCCTGATTATTCTTCCATCCACCCACTTTCTTTATCGGAGCATCAAACTCGATGACAAAATTGACCACGTACTCTTGGTCGGCATCATTGCTCCATACCGTAGGGCGCGGAGACAGTTGATGGCAATATCCTTCGATGCGGCTCTCACCTACTTTCTTAATCTGCACGTCTTTCAGCTGATAATCATATTCCGAGGGGATGTGCAAATCTATCATCACACGTCCGTCGGTATCAGTAGGGAAAGTATACCGATGAAATCCGGCTCTTTCCGTTGCCGTTACTTCGGCCCAAATGCGTGTATCGGTTAAATAGACTTTATAGTAACCTAACGGAGTTTCTTCCGTACTTTTATTAATGCGCGAGCGGTAACCTTCATCGGGCTTAAACTCATCGCCCACCTTGATAAACAGTTTTCCGTTGGTAGGCATCATACCCAGTCCCGCCATAGTCCATTCATGAATATGGCTGAAGCATCCCAACGTTTCAAACGTAGGCTGATAGCCTGCCTGCCAACATGTATTCTGATTATCAGGACTTATTTTCACCATACTGAAAGGCATCCACGGGCCGGGGGCTATCATCCAACGCGAATGGGCAGTACCTAACTTGGTATCTACATAATCGGCATACGTTTGCAGCGTTTGAGGCGAACGCATTACTTTACCTTCTTCAATCAGTTCGTTGTCGGCAAAGACCTGATAAGTGCTCTTCTTCTTCCCCGCTACGGCAGGCATGGGAGCTTCGAACACGTAACGTGCCGTGTCGAGTTGCTCCGACAGGATAACCGTCCCGTCTAATTTTACTGACAAAACCGGATTACCCGACAGGTGTTCGACATCGACCAATAAAGGTTGGCAACGTTTTCCGTCCGACTCTATTTCGTATGAAGCCGAAGATACATTTCTCAAGAAAATGTCGGGATTCATTTTCCCGATCTGTGCCGATGCCGGAGCTTCCAGGCGGACCTGATCGAATACAATCCATCCGCCCTCCAACACGGAAACTGTGACCTGATTTCCTCCTGCTTTCAAATCGCACACCTCCAGCGGCAGTTCCAACACATGTCCTTTCGCCCCTGCCAAATCTCCTTTGAGCACATCGGCAGAACCTCCTTTTATCTCAAATTTCTTTTCTTTATCGTTTACTTTCACCTTTACTACCGAACGGGTAGGAGCCGAATCCACCAAGTCGACAACCAATTTCCAATTTCCGCGCTTTACTTCATCCAGCTTAAACAGGATATTCACATCGTGAGTTCGCCAACCAGCCGTTCCCCACGTTCCGCCCCACGTATCATCCGGACCGGGAAGCACATACGGAAAATCGGACTTCAAATCAGAATGTCCAATCAGATAATAACGATCTTCATAACCAAAATCTTTTGCTAAAAAGTCCTCATACCCCGAAGGTGCCAAAGCAAATTCGGCCGCAGCTCCATCGTCGGTGCCTATCCTCCAAATGTCGGACGCATATACCTGTCCGAAACAAACTGCCGAAGACAGCAATGCCATAATCATCTTCCTATTCATTGTTTTATGTTTTTAATTACCCGTTGGCGGAATTAATTTAGTGCGTACTTAATTCTACCAATGGGCTTGTTATTGATATAGTTGACATATTGCGATACGGTCAGCGCACTAATCTTGCCTATGATTCTGGCAAACAAACCGTTTGTTATCTTTGCATAATTTCTAATGAGGAAGAATTGGCCTGACAATTGAGAAAATATTGTTTCAATCCTCTTGCGGGCTTTTGCAAAAGGGGTGAAAGTCGGTTTCCAATCCTTTTGATTCAGCCGGTAGGGACATTCAAGCCTGATATGCGCAGTCTCAAAGAGGTCGAGTTGTACATCAGCCCCGATATATCCCTTGTCCCCATAGATGCTGCAATCGTGATATTCCAGCTTCACATCCTTCATGTAATTGAGATCATGCACGCTCGCCTTTGACAAGTCATAGGAATGCACTACTCCACTTAACCCACAGATGGCATGAAGCTTATAACCAAAGTAGTATGTGTTTTGCGAAGCGCAATAGCCAAAGTCGGGTGCTTTGGAGAAATCTCCCGACTGTCCCATCTTGCAGCGTTTTCCCCTTGCGGGACGACAGACTTCTATCGGTTTGGAGTCCACAAGGAAGAAATCCTCATCACCATCTATCTTCAAGGCAATCCGCTTGCGGATGGCTTCACATAGGCCTGTGGTTTTCTTTCTGCGGTCATTGAATTGTCTGCGCGATATAAGATTGGGGATTTTCTCCTTGTACTCTTGCAGCTTGTAATCAAAAAGCCACTTCTCACTGTCGATGCTTTCCGATTCGGCAGCCAACGACAAAGCCACGACCTCTAAGTCTGAGAATTTAGGAACAGGACCACGGCGGACAATATTCCCATGCTCATTAACAAGATTATGGGAAAATTGCTTGCATATCTCAAGTATTTTGACGAATTTTGTATATAAGTTGTGCATACGATGATATAAACTTAATGATTTGGACAACACTAAGTTAATAAAAATCAGCGATATGCGCAACTTTTTAAACATAATTCTCAAACCAAATTAATTCCGCCAACGGGTAATATAAGGATTTTAGCAGCTTCATGGACGGAAATAATAGGATATTGTGTCCCAGTAAAATAAAATTGGATATTGTACTTATATTTCATACCCGAATAAAACATTTAGTAATCAAATACTTATCTTATTACTCAAACTGTCCCACTAATAGTATAATATAAAATTGGGACAAGGGTAAGGTGGGGGGGTATGGATTATTACATAACCGACAGGATAATGGAATATTTTATTCAGGGAATTCTATCTTTTATAAAGGTTTTTGAAGTCTTTGGAGATTTTTTATTCCACCCAAGGGTATTATGTATACTCCTTACTCCTGACCTGAAAAAAGAAAAAAAGAGACCACCATCAATCGGCAGCCTCTTTCTATATTAATCAAAGAACTTATAATCAATAATATCCAGTTCAATCCCAGGTTCTTTCATTGATTCTATTGGATTACAGATAAAGGTTCCCATGAAATTAACCATTATGCCTCCTCTTTTCAATGATACAGGTTCAATCCAATCCTCATCACTATGCCTTATCTGATACCATTCCTTATTATCTGGTATTGTATCAACAGAAATCCTGAGTTCCAGAAATTCACCTTCAACCTTAACACCATTCTCCAGTGTTATGCTCATTCTGGTTTTGCTTGTTCTGTTGTAATCGTATGTCATCGCTATATATTCTATTATTAAACATTTGCAACTTCTTTTCCATTCTTGTATCTGTAAATGCTTAAAGATTCGGTAGTCATCCAGTTACAGTCCTTTAATCTAAAACCATACTTTTCCTCCAGTGTTTCAAGAAATGATTCAAAATCCTCATAATTATAGGATTCGTTTATTTCCTTTTCTGTCAGCTCTATTATGTTTAAAGCTCCGCAGCAATAATCCAGTATCAATACATATTTAGGTTCCATATTAGTAAATGTGTCATCCTCTAAACTCCACCGTGAAGAAAACTGGGATGACAATAGTTTTTAAGTTCTATCATATTCTTTCCGTATGCAGCATTTGTATTTTCTCGGCTTCAGGATACATCTTGCTTACCTTTGAATAAGCCGAGTAGATATTATTAGCACATACATGGAATCTGATTTTCTTACCACCCTGAATAACATAGAAGTGGTATCTGTAGTAGTAATTCATAATCCGTAACGTTTGATTAATACACTTACCTGTGATGGCTGGAAACTTTTTCCTTGGGAAGTTACAAATCCTTCCTTGTTCAGAATTCTCGCCATTTCAGATAATGATTTTTCCTCTTTAACCAGGACTCTCAGATATGCGGCAGCTCGTTTGTTGTTTGGATTATCGAGAGCTTTCATTCTGTTAGTCCTGTTACTGTTTTCGATAGCTTGATCCAGTTTCTCTAAAAGATTCTCCGGTTTTCCAAGCTTGCATCCTCTTGCCTTCTTAGCTTCCAATGACTGTTTTGTTCTCTGTGATATAAGTCCAGCCTCATATTCCGCTATACTGCTTATGATATGAAGGACAAGTTTGTTTGCTTCCGGAAAATCACAGAATACTATTTCCACATCACTTTCCAAGAGTTTGCTTGTGAATGCTACATTTCTGGAAAGTCTGTCAAGTTTGGCAACTATCAACGTAGCTCCATTTTTTCTACATTCTCCCAAAGCTTCAGTAAGTTTATGTCTGTCAGATTTTCTTCCACTCTCTGTTTCGATATATTCAGAAATTGGAATTGTGTCCTTCAGATATTTGTGTATTATTTCTCTCTGCGCCTCTACTCCAAGTCCTGAATTTTGTTGTTTCTTCGTAGACTGTCTGAGATAGGCGACATATTTCTGCTTCTCCATATTTGTTTAACATTTCATTAACACTCTTCACGGATATCAAACGAACGTTCAATACCCATTAAGCCCGTCACATAAAACACGAAATCCTGAGAATTTCGGATTTTCAGATTTTCCTACTTTTCCCAGGATTCGTTTTCTCACAGATTTTCTAAAGCTCTATAATATGATATTCTTCAGAAATCCGTTTTTCATAATCTTCCGTTTTCTCCACATTCTCATCTATCACAGAAACGAGCATATCTACATAAACGTCTTCTATTATTTTCTCTTCTCCCTCAGAATCGGGAATAAGATGTATCTCGAAAAGGTCTGCTCCCTCGTCCAGGATTATTCTTACTGTACCTGTATGTTTGAATCCCTGGCAATGAAACTCCAGACCTCCTTCAATCACTTTCATACTCTCAGGATTAACACCCCAAGACATAAATATTGTAATCTGAGTTTTTAGTATTGACCAGATATACTTAGCCAGCTCCAAGTTATAATCATTATTTTCCATACATAATCATATATAAGGTAAACACTCATTTTCCACTACGGCCTTCAGTTTCTTTGCTACCTCATGTGAAGCTTTGTTTCTTGCATCGTAGTATCTGTTCTCGTCTGCCTGTACATTTATAATTTCTCTTATAAGTCTGAACAGGTTCTGTTGTAAAGTCGGATGATAATACTTCACCGACTCTGCAAACATCTTATAGTCAAAGCACGTATTGTTCAGTGCATCTTCTAAAGCCATAGCCGCTTTGTATTCACGGCTCCCTTCAAGTTTGTATCTTTCCATAATTCTTCTTCGTCATTAAATTCGTGATACTCATTATATATTCTCTCAAAATCCTCCTTCTTCAACCGGGGATAATTCGTCTGATACATTTCATAAAGATCTTCCACTGACATTTCCGGATCCCAACTCAGTATATCCCAGATTTCAGTTTCAGCATCTATCTCAAAATATCGATGGTAATATCCTGACTCAAGATTTTCATGAGGATAGACTGACAGACAATTCTCTATAATGTGTTCTACCAGTCCCAGACAATTCAAAAGGTCTTTCTTCACTGTAAATTCATGGTCTGTGTGTGGTTCATAATATCCACAGCTCAGATTCAGACAACTTACTTTCAGACCTTTCTCCTTCAGTTCAAGCACATCAGTCATCATACCAAACTCTTCATTATATCCGAAGGCATCAAAACCGATGTCCTTTAAAAATTCATCGCTGCACAGTGAGGTATATGATATGTTTGTTATCAGATCTTCATATCCTCTTCTGTCAGGCTCAATGACAAATCTCGCATCTTCAAAGAAACCCATATCCGCATTTCTGCTACCAACACACCCGATTTCTTCTGATACGAAAAAAGCAACTTTCATACATTCATATTTTTCCAGACACTTCAAGGCTATCCAGATACCATTCTTATCATCAGCTCCAAGCCCTTCTCTTCGTCTGTTCCTGGGACTGTATCCGAATATGATATCCTCTGTTTCTATAGCCTTGAAATCTTTTGAATGTTCTCTCTGCACCTGATCAAGATGGGCTACAATACAAGGATAAGTTTCTGCATTTCCCTTTATCATATATAAGTTTCCCACATGATCGTTCTTTATTGTTACTCCAGGGATATGTTTCTTCACATATCCCTTTATAAACTTCTTCATAGCCTTTTCGTTTCCACTAGGGCTATGGATTTCATATAGTGTCTTCAATAAATTCATACTGCAATTTTTATTAGTTGATAACCGAATGGAAGATTGAATTCATTATCAATCAGGTCAAACAGATCGTTTCCAAAACGATGAAGTTCTCCTTTTTCCCAGAGTTCATCGGCAGACTTCTCTGATATGGTTTTTCTTTCATATTCACCAAGTCCGCTATTCCACTCATAGAAATAAGTAATTTCATCTTCATTCTCATAGTATTCTTCATCATAGTAAGAGTAATACCAGTTTTCCCGTTTATAAGTGGATTCTGCATCATCCAGACAGTCATAAGAACAATAGGTTTCTTCTGTAACTTCTGAATATCGGCCATCGGAAGCGACAAAATATTTTCCACATTCAGGACATCTCTGTACGTCATCCTTATGGTGATACTCATCAATGCTGTCTACCCAGATGAAATCATCAAGGTCATCCGTATCACAGTAATATTCCCTTCCTTCCACATATACAAGCACTGTTTCATTACAATAGTATCCGTGATAGTCATCATATTCTCTTTGATCATCATTCAGGCAATAATCCGTAATTCCAAGATTCAGATTACCAGATCCAAAATTATCGGCCTTCAGACTGTTCATGTTATACCATTTGAAAGAATCCTGATAACTGAGCGTATCTTCCCAGTCCAGATTACACTCTATGGAAAATTGTCTGTCTGATAAGGAATGTTCGTTGATGTCAACGAAAGCTCTGGCATCACCACAGCCAGCTCCAACCTTCTTGTATCCGTCAATATAACCTCCTGAAATTAAAGCTTCTATCAACGCTCTTTTCAGTATCTCATTACTTTCACTTGAATACTGTCTTTCCGCAAGTCTCCAAATTTTACCATCCTGATCCTTTACCTCATTGAAGATGATGCATCTGGCTATAATCATTCCATCCTCATTTTCAAGATAAGCTGCACTTGCCTTTACAGCATTCTCATAAAAGCTGGATTGATCTTTATCGACCATACATGATCCAAAATTCCCTTCGCAACATTCAGAAGAGTAGATCTTGTGAAACTCATTATTCACATACAGTCTGTTCTTGGGTAATTGTCCCATAGTATAAACCTGCCATTCCGATGCAAATTCCTCACACAGATAATTCATCACCTGTTCCGGTAGCAACTTACCGAATTCAGTCTGAAGTACGATAGCTCTATAGAACTTTCCAGCCTTCATCTTGAACACTCTTTCTCCGTTTTCCATATTGATATATCTGACAGCTCTTGTGTCTCCATCCTCACACAAGCCTTTATTTCCGTCAGTTGAATAGGTTGAACTATAGTACCTTTTTCCCATCAGGTCTACAACATATGAAAGCTTCATGTTGTCATTGCTGCTTTTTATAATCTCATCAGTCACCAGTTTCTTCATTGTCGCCATATCTGATATATGAACCAGTGAATAATCTCCGGAAACTACCGCATCATGCAAAAGTTTCCCGTTCTTTATGAAGCTCAACAGAATCTTGTTCTTTCTGCTTTTTACTCCATTCCCATGTTTTACTAATCCGAATAATTCCTTGAATTCTTCGTAGTTATTGAAATTATAGTATAGCATATCATTCTGATTTTTAAATTGTTATTAAATAAAAAAGGAGGATACCACCATTGTGATACCCTCCTCGGATATTTACCAGGAACCTTCCGGGATGTTAACCCAGAAACCAGGCATATCTCTCATCTTTTCCCTGAAGTGTTTCTGAAAGTCCTGCACTCAGTTCCATCGCATTTACAGTCCTGTTAAGAAACGTGTCTGCATAACTGTTCTTTACTGCTCCGGTAAGTAGATTATAGAATCTCCACATTGATATTCCGTCTTCTCCTCCTGCAAAATTGTTGTCGTTCAAATATTGTTTTGCAACATTATTTATCTGACTGTCCGTAATGCTCACAAGAGGAAGCCTTTTCTGTGCTTTCTGACTTAAACAGCTGTACATTCTCATTCTTCCCAATATCTGACAAAACTGATGTTCATTCAGATTCACTTCTCCGAGAGACTGCATTAAATGTATATCCCTAGCAATATTATAGTTTCCGAACAAATCCAGAGCTGACTTATACAAGTCACCTTCATTCATTGCTCTGATATCCTCTCTGTAACCATCAGTTGAGATGCACTGATTGGTACAGACCATATTCTGAAAACCTACTGCCATTGAAAATTTCTGGGCAGTAAATCTCCCTGCTAGATTATCCCTTGCATAGCTTTTACAGCCAACAACGGATAGTGTCAGATGATTTCCGTTAATATCCTGATGTATGGTTGGGACCTGAATCTCGAAAATCATCCTTTCATAGTACATTGTCCGATCACTCTCAAGCAAATCCTTTACGGGCTTGTTGATCGCTGAAGGAATTCGCCCCTTCACAATGTGGGAAACTCTGATAATGGGATCTTCTATCTTTTCCCCTTTATAGAAATCCCTTACAGCTTCATGGACTGAGCCAATGAAGCTCTGATGTGATATACATACCTCATTATCCCTTGAAAATACAGGTATGATACAATCTTTCTTGAGGTGTTCCAATGTAACCTCTTCAGTATTCGCTTCAATAAAGGATGTCTTTCTGGGTGCATCTTCATTGATAATTACTGCATCCACCGCATCCTCTTTTATAGCTGTCAATAAATTTGTTTCCATTATTCTCCTTTCTTTGTTCTGTTAATTACTAACCTTGCTGATTTTCTTCTTCAGCAAGGCCTTGAACTTCTTAAAATTCTTGAGGCAGCATAGAGCTACCTCAAAAATGATAATCAACCCATCCGTTACTTTCTCCTTTTTACTCATGGGCCTTTCATTTTACTTCTTCCGTTTTAAATCCTCCAATAGTCTTGGGCTTTCGGTGTCTCCTTATAAATCGTTCTACATATTCGACACTTTCTATCACATTTACCACCAAGACCAGAATCTTTACTACTTCAAAAACATTTTTCATTTTCATATAAAATCCTCCTTAATTAGTTTGTTAGTTAATTGGTTTATTATTCTCACTAATAAGGCTTTGAAGGGAAACAAAAAAAACAGGAAATCCAGTGATAACCAGATTTCCTGCCTGTAAAGTATTGAGGATAATAATGAAAATAATCTCTATTTGAGAATCTGATATAACTATAGTATATCTGTCCCGAAATAGAGATTATTTTTCTGTGATTTAATAGAAGCTTAATGGTTCACTTCTATTAGTCACCGCTTTCTATATTATGTATTTCCTTTCTGCTTATTATCTTCTCATTCTTTGTTCTTTTCTTCTCACATATAAGGGTTTCGGGGGATTTGAGAGGGGGGAATAGCTTCGTATTCAATTAGATTGAAAGGTCACATTATGATGTAATTGTTAAAAATTGAAGTATCATTGTTCCTTTTTAAATAACCACAAAAAGAAATCATCAAAACCTTCTAATAAGGAGTCAATATCAAATTGATATCGACTATTATTACTCGTTTTCAGTTTTGATTTAATATAATCCTTTTTCTCTATTCCAGTATAAATATCAGCATCGTTATTATTTATCAATTTAAGTTTTCTAACAATATCAAAAATAAGAACTCCTATGCTATTAGGAAATTCTAAGGGCTCACCATTTTTATTTAAAAGTCCTAGCGAATTATTTTTGTTAGACGTCTTTGAAAGAATTCCATTGTTGATTAATTGCTCTGCAATGATTTTTATAACCAATATCTCCATATATTTTTCCGCAGTATTGATTCTATCTATTTTTGTTTTTATGTCATTTTCTGATTTGAAAGAACTTTCATGGAATGACCTCATAATGTAATGATAAAATTCTTTCTGCATTATCTGAGTGAACATTTCAGATCTAAATACTAAGCTACCGCCTTCATGTTTAGTAAAAGTGATCTTATCTAGTTTATTGTTAGAGTTTTGATTATAGATTGACAATTCTTGCAGATTAAGTAAATCTTCATACAATGGTTTTAGCTTTCCTATAATACCGCTATGATAAACGGAATCCTTTATATTGATTGCGATACTCGATGCCAATACTAATTGTTTATCTTCATTTAAATTTGTAAGATGCTTTTTAATTATAGGTAATATGTTTTCCATAATTTGCTTTTCCATAGTTCTAAATGCGTCAGCTTTCTGATTATCAATATAAGAACTATAAGTAAGCGTTTTATGAGCATTTTCAAGCATAAGCATACATTTGTGATAGCCAAATCTTTGATTCTTAACAATGCTACTAATCCATTTATAGAATTTTTCCGAGTCATAATTAGCTGGCCTATCCTTCTCCATAGAAGTACATTTTGCTTTTATACAATCTTGCTCTTCTTTAGTAAAATGAGCCGCAAGCTCTTCGTAAAATATTTCTTTGTTTGTCATATTCTAGGTTTATTTATATTTCGGGGGAATTATGCAATGAATAAAAATATAGAATTTATTGAAACTTCGAATGAGTCTTATCATTTTATTTGCATAATTTTCAAACAACAATGCTCTAATGAGCATTATTAAATGATATAATAAAGTAAACTGAAACATTTTATTCTTTAAATTTGCGAATAAATGTAATATTTAGGCCATGTAATGAGAAAAACAAGACTTAGATTGGTTGACATTCGGTTGACAAAAACAAAAATAGTTTCTAATTAACTTCTTGAATATTAGCTAATTAGAAACTATTGTTTGTGGACCAGCCAGGGCTTGAACCTGGGACCTCCAGATTATGAGTCTGTTGCTCTAACCAACTGAGCTACAAGTCCTAATATAAGGGGGCTCCTTAAATCTGAGTGCAAAAGTAATAGATTAGCCTGAAACTTGCAACATTTATGGAGATTTTTTTATAAAAAAAACTAAGTCTGTACAGGCATATCAATATATATTGTATTTTTGTGCTACTTAATCAATTAATAACTAGGCATTATGTCACAAAGCACAAATGAACCACATCTGACCGGACTGACCGATCAAGAGGTCATAGCGAGCCGGGAGAAAAATGGAATTAATCTGTTGACTCCCCCCAAACGTCCTTCCATCTGGAAGCTATATCTGGAAAAATTTCAAGACCCTGTAATTCGCGTACTGCTGGTAGCTGCGGTATTCTCCCTGATTATTTCAATCATCGAAAGCGAATATGCCGAAACAATCGGTATCTTTTTTGCAATCTTCCTCGCTACAGGTATCGGATTTTATTTTGAATATGATGCCAATAAAAAATTCGACCTGCTGAATGCTGTGGGAGAAGAAACCCCGGTAACGGTTATCCGTAACGGGAAAATCAAAGAAATACCTCGTAAAGACATCGTAGTAGGCGATATTGTTGTGCTGAATACAGGAGAAGAAGTCCCTGCCGACGGTACGCTGGTAGAAGCCGTTTCACTGCAAGTCAACGAATCAACTCTTACCGGAGAATTGATGGTGAACAAAACCACCGATAAGGCACATTTTGATGAGGAAGCTACTTATCCGTCGAATGCCGTTATGCGCGGAACGACCATTACCGACGGACACGGTATCATGCGTGTAGACCGTGTAGGCGATGCGACAGAAATCGGTAAGGTTGCACGGCAGTCTACCGAACAAAGTCAGGAACAAACTCCGCTGAATATCCAGCTTACCAAACTGGCAAACTTGATTGGTAAGGCAGGTTTTACAATTGCCGCACTGACTTTTATCGTTTTTACCAGTAAAGATTTATATAGTTTTATCACTTCAGAAAATTTCATTGGCATTAACGATTGGCATTCATGGCTGGAGATAGCACGTATCGTATTGAAGTACTTCATGATGGCTGTCACCTTAATCGTTGTAGCAGTACCTGAAGGACTGCCAATGAGCGTAACCCTCAGCCTCGCCCTGAACATGCGACGCATGCTGAAAACCAACAACCTGGTTCGAAAGATGCACGCCTGCGAAACAATGGGTGCCATCACAGTTATCTGTACCGATAAAACAGGAACACTTACTCAGAACCTGATGCAGGTATACGAAGCTCAGGTAGATGAAAGCCAGCCCGATCTGGTAGCAGAAGGTATAGCTGCTAACTCGACTGCATTCCTTGAAGAAAAGGCTGAAGGCGAAAAGCCTTCAGGAGTAGGAAACCCGACTGAAATCGCCCTTTTGCTCTGGTTGAACAGCAAAGGAAAGGATTACATGAAACTACGCGAAGAAGCCAAAGTAGTCAACCAATTGACCTTCTCAACTGAACGCAAATACATGGCTACATTAGTCGATTCACCGATTCAGAAGAAACGGATACTTTACATTAAGGGAGCTCCCGAAATCGTCATGAGCAAATGTAATCTGGAAAAGGCTCAGATCGATAAATATAACGAACAACTACTTGCTTATCAGAATAAAGCCATGCGTACACTGGGTATAGCCTACAAGGTTGTCCCAGAAAACGCTTCCGACGATTGTGCTGAGTTAGTCGGCGAAGGTGGAATGACTTTCTTGGGTATCTTTGCGATCAGTGACCCGATTCGTCCGGATGTACCGAATGCCGTAAAGAAATGTCAGTCGGCTGGCATCGGAATCAAGATTGTAACAGGCGATACTCCGGGAACAGCTACGGAGATTGCTCGTCAGATCGGACTTTGGACTCCGGAAGATACAGAACGTAACCGCATCACAGGGGTAGAATTTGCAGCATTGAGTGACGAAGAAGCACTCGACCGTGTACTCGACCTGAAAGTAATGAGCCGTGCTCGCCCGATGGACAAACAGCGTCTAGTGCAATTGTTACAGCAAAAAGGAGCTGTCGTAGCCGTTACAGGTGATGGAACAAACGACGCACCTGCCCTGAACCACGCACAAGTTGGCTTGTCGATGGGTACCGGGACTTCTGTAGCTAAAGAAGCTAGCGATATTACCTTGTTGGATGATTCATTCAATAGCATTGCAACAGCTGTCATGTGGGGACGTTCATTGTATAAGAATATACAGCGCTTTATCGTATTCCAGCTGACCATCAATGTAGTGGCTCTGCTGAGTGTCTTGTTAGGTGCTTTCTTCGGAACAGAATTACCACTTACCGTTACTCAGATGCTTTGGGTGAATCTGATCATGGATACATTTGCTGCAATGGCTCTTGCTTCGATTGCACCAAGCATGGATGTAATGAATGAGAAACCGCGTCGCCGCACCGATTTCATCATTACACCGGTCATGCGCAACACAATTTTCGGAGTGGGCTTAGGCTTCCTCATCATCTTAATGGGATTGCTGGTTTACTTTAAGAATCTTTCAGGCGGTATGGATACACATCATCTTACTGTGTTCTTCACCATATTTGTGATGCTTCAGTTCTGGAACCTGTTCAATGCTAGTGTTTTCGGTACCAACCATTCATTCTTTAAAGATGCAGGACACGCATTAGGCATGCTGGGTGTTGCACTGATTATTCTTGTAGGACAAATCATCATCGTAAGCTTTGGCGGCAAAGTATTCCGTACCGAACCTCTTCCATTGAGTGAATGGTTATACATCATAGGAGGAACTTCATTCGTCTTGTGGATTGGTGAAATATGGAGAGGCATCAAACGCTTGAAAAGCAAATAATTCAATGCCGTAAACATTGGGTATGACATGAATGAACAAATAAAAAATATCATCTTCGACTGGGGAGGCGTACTGATAGACCTGAATCTGGAAGGGTGTATCAGCGCCTTCGAACAGGCGGGAGCAGTCAATGTGCGTGACCTGCTGACAGGTACTAATGAGCTGGGCTTCTTCCGCGATTATGAGTGCGGGAAAATAAGCACGCCCGAATTTCGTGAGGCTATACGTAAACATATCAATAAACCGCTTACGGATGAGGAAATAGACCGCATGTGGAATATGGAGCTGCTTACCATTCCTGAGGAAAAACTCCTGTTGCTCGCTGAACTGAGCAAACATTACCGGCTATTTTTATTGAGTAATACGAACGAACTTCACTGGGAATATGGTTACAAGAATGCATTCTGCCGTAACGGTAAAGACTATACAATGTACTTTGAGCGTATTTTCCTGTCGTATCGCATGCACCTGTCAAAACCCGATCCCGCTATTTTCCAAAGAGTTTTACAGGAAGCCGGTCTCCAACCAGCAGAAACATTGTTCATAGACGATGCAGAGACAAATTGTCTGGCAGCAGCCTCAACAGGCATGCAGGCTGCTCACTACATACCGGGAACAGATCTCGGTGAATTATTTAAATAAATTCCTACATGAAGATTATAACAGACGAGATTAAGCAAATACTTTCACCTTGCGTGGCAACCATCGGTTGCTTCGACGGACTACACCGTGGCCATCGTTTCCTTATCGAACAGGTTTGCAGAGAAGCCCGCCAAAGGAACTTCCATAGCGCCCTGATAACCTTTCCCGTGCATCCACGTCAGGTCATGCAAAGTAATTACCGCCCTCAATGGCTTACTTGTCTGCCACAAAAAACAACTCTTATCCAGCAAACGGAAGCAGATTATTGCATCATGCTTCCATTTACCAAAGAATTGTCCTTGCTCTCTGCACGCCAATTCATGCAACTGCTTCGTGAACGTTTTAACGTCCGTGTGCTGGTCATCGGCTACGACCATCGCTTCGGTCATAACCGCAGCGAAGGATTCGACGATTATTGCCAATATGGAAAGGAACTGGATATGGAAGTAGTTCGTGCACAAGCATTGGTGGAAGAAGGAGTATCCATCAGCTCGTCTGTCATACGTAAAGCTTTAAAGGAAGGAGACATACAGCATGCCAATCATTATCTGGGCTATCGCTATTATCTGGATGGAACAGTTGTCGACGGGTATAAAGTAGGTCGTAAGCTGGGATTTCCAACAGCCAATCTCCTCCCCTCCTGTTCCGACAAACTGATTCCCAAAGAAGGTGTATATGCTGTATATGCCGACATCGACGGGACACAGTATGCCGGTATGTTAAACATCGGACATCGCCCAACCGTTGACAATGGCTCCGACTTAAGTATCGAAGTACATATTCTTAACTTCTCTGGAGATATTTATAACCGTCACATGCGGATAGAATTTATTGAATTTATCCGCCAAGAACAAAAGTTTGACAGTCTGGAACAACTGATTGCCCAATTGAATGCCGATCGCGAAACAATATCTCGCCTGTTATTAAAAAGTTAAGGAATAAAACATTCGAGTTCTGTTAAGACAAAAAAATCCCCGACATCTTTTATTCAAAGAAATCGGGGATTACAAAAAACTATGATAACAGATTACAATTCCTTAATGCTGATAGCTACACCACCGCTCGGAGCAAGACGCTGTTTCAACTTCGTTTTGCTGGTCACTTTCTTTGTCGAAATCACATATTCTTTGGGATTTGTACGCCAGTCGGCTGTTTTTCCGTCAGCATAAATAGTTGCCTGATATTTCTTTCCAGCCGGAAGGAAACTCAAATCGATAACAGTTTCCCGACTATTCTCATCGGTAATTCCACCCACATACCATTCGTTCTTTCCTTTTGCCTTACGAGCAATCGTGATGTAATCACCCGGTTCCGCCTCCAGAATATAGGTATTGTCCCAGTCCACTGCTACATCCTTAATAAACTGAAAAGCATCCGGATATTTTTCATAATTCTGATATAAATCGGCTGCCATCTGAAGCGGACTATACATCGTTACATACAATGCAAGCTGTTTTACCAAGGTAGTACCCAACTGAGCCTTGTTAGAACCATAAACAGAAAGATCACCTTCAAAAATTCCCGGAGTATAATCCATCGGACCACCCATCAGACGGGTAAACGGCAAGATTGTCTGGTGATCAGGACGAATGCCATTGAACGATTCAAACTCCGTACCACGCGCTGATTCCTGAGCAATCCAGTTGGGATACGTACGATACATACCCGTAGGACGTACGGCTTCATGTGAATCAACCATAATATGATACTTCGCAGCCGTCTCAGCTACCCGATTGTAATGGTTCACCATCCACTGTCCGTCGTGATGTTCACTACGTGGGATGATGGGCCCTACGTAACCCGTCTTTACCGCATCGTAGCCATTTTCTTTCATAAAACGGAACGCATCATGCATCTGACGTTCATAATCGGCCACCGACGAAGTTGTTTCATGGTGCATAATAATTTTTACTCCTTTCGATGCGGCATAACGTTGCAGTTCCTTTACATCGAAGTCCGGATAAGCTTTAGTGAAACTGTATATAAATTCCTTGGCATGAGCATAATTGTCTTCCCAACCTTCATTCCATCCCTCTACCAGTACGGCATCGAAGCCATGTTTCGCTGCAAAGTCAATATACTCTTTTACATGAGCCGTATTGGCACCATGATGACCATTCGGTTTCAGTTGGGTATAGTCAGTTTTACCGATTACGATGTCTTGCGTATCGGTATAAGCCCAGGTAGAGCCTCCGCCCGTAAAGTATTCCCACCATACACCCACGTATTTGGTCGGCTTAATCCAGGAAGTATCTTCCAGTTTGCAAGGTTCATTCAGATTTACTATCAAGTTCGAGGCCAAGATATCACGTGCATCGTCGCTTACTACAATCGTACGCCACGGACTGGTACTGCCGGTCTGGATATATCCTTTCGCCCCGTTTTTATCAGGAGTCAGGTGCGAACTCATCAAAAAAGTCTTTGCATCCAGATTCAGATGCATAGCAGGATAATTAACCAAAGCCGCCTCATGGATGTTGATATAAAGTCCGTCATCCGACTTCAGCATCAACGGAGTCTGTACAGCTAGATTAGGCGAAGGTGACTTGCAAGCCAGGGCCTCATCGCGCGCCTTGTCTATCAGTTGCGGCACTTCCGACAGTTTGGAAGTCGTTATCTGAAACTCATTGGTATCATAGTCAGCTGGAATCCAAAATGCCTTATGATCGCCTGCCAGCTGAAACTCCGTCACTTCCTCATTAATAGTAAAATGCCGTAATTCTTTCTGTACCGGAAATTCATAACGGAATCCCAACCCATCATCGAACAAACGAAAACGAATATTCAGCAACCACCCCGTACCTTCTTGCTCCAAGGCTACAAATAGTTCCTTATGATTATCCCGAATGACACTGTTCTGCCCCCAAACAGGATTCCAGGTAGTATCGGATGCTGTTTCCTTTGTTTCTATGATACGGAAGTTCTTACTGAAATCGAACGACGGACGTATCTGGAAGCCCATCTTACTTTCCCGGATAACATCTTTCCCTTTATATTTCAACGAATAAACCGGAGTCTTATCAGCCGACAAGTGAAAATCCATGATTAAATTTCCATTGGGTGAAGTCAATGTCTGGGCAAAAGAGAATCCCACGACAAACAAACTCATCATTACAGAGAGAATTAGTTTTTTCATAATACCTTTATTGATTAACAAAATAAATACTTTTGTAAATATAACAATTATCCGCAAATATACACTTATTCCCCTTTTGAAAACTTCTTTATGCCTTCAAGAAGGCTTTCTAAAAGTATTTTCAATATAAATCAGAAAATATTTATTGTTTTTCGATAAATATTTCCTGATTTTCTTTTGTACTCTAAAAATAATATCTACATTTACATATCGAAAAACGATAAATATTTATCGAAAACAAACACAAATAAAATAATTAAGAACTACAAACACGATGCAATTATGAAAAAGACATTACTAAAAAAAGCAGCTATGGCAAGCCTCTTCACCCTGATGACACTAACAGTCACAAAGGCAAACGCAAAAGAAACTTTCATTTATGGAGAAACAGACAACGGGTTGATTGTTTCTACCCTGAATGAAGACGGCAAAACACTTACTCCAAAATGGAAATACGAGTACCGGTACGACGAACAAAGACGACTGACCGAGAAGAAAGCATATCGATGGAATTTGCGACAACAGATGTGGACCCCCGCCTATCTGCTCACTATTATGTCGAATGACTCGATATGTATCATGGATTATGCCGAATGGGACAAACTTTTTTGTAACTTTGAGCGTAATCGCCAACAAAGTGTTTATTATGTAGACAGTTCGAATGCTTTATTGACTTATTATAGCCGTTCATCTGCCTGCGAAATAAGTGAAAATAACAAATAATTAAAATTCAATTATTATGGGACGCACCATCAAATTATTGCTATACTATTTTGCCTACCAACTGGCATTCATGGGAGTTTTCCTGTGCGGATATATGATCTTCCATCATACCACAGAATTACCTCAACCCACCGACTCTACTTACATAACCCTCATTCTGCTGGCACAGGTTCTATCTACAGCTGCGGTAGGTATTCATCTGATAGTGGGAAAATATGTACCGCTCGACCGAAAAACTTGGGCGTATTACAACTCCGGTAAGGTCCTGATTGCCGCTATCCTATTAATCGTAGGTATGGGGTTGTGGAGCAATTACCTGAACGAACTCGCCGACTTGCCCAATAACATGCAGGAAACTTTCGCCATGATGATGCAGCATCCACTGGGAATTGTGGCAATCACGATTATGGCCCCTATTGTAGAAGAGCTATTGTTCCGGGGAGCCATCCAGGGACATCTGCTGCGCAAATGGAAAAAGCCGCTCTGGGCTATTGTTGTATCGTCACTGATATTCGGTATCGTACATGGAAACTGGGTACAAGCTCCTTTTGCTTTCGTAGTAGGACTGGCCCTAGGCTGGGTCTATTATCATACAGGTAGTCTGCTCCCCGGCATATTGATGCACTTCGTCAACAATAGCACTGCCGTTGTCAGCTTTTGGCTTTCCGATGATCCGAATGCTACAATGGTTTCCACCTACGGCCCCGAAGGAGCTGCACTCATGGTGGTTGCGGGAGCGATACTCACTTTCGTATGCATCAAGTACATCCAAAGACTGCTTCCACAGCCTGCAACATGGAGAGAAGAACAACCCACAAGTACAATCGAATAATACCCCGAATTTATGAAACACATCAGCATATTAGGTATATTGGCCATTTTTGCCATAGCACTGAATATCTTTTTTGCCATAGGCAGTAATCTCAAAGATTTCAAGCAAGGCTTTGAAGATGGACAAAAGGCTGGCTCTACTTACGGCACACAGGCAGATTCACACGTATTCAGGGCAGAAGTAAGAGTTACTCCTATCTCCAGTCCAAGCGATAGTCTGAATTTGCAATTACCCGGTGAAACAGTAAAAGTGCCGTATCATGTTTCAACAATCACCTGTCTGATCAAAGAGACTCCAACCATGTTAATCACCATAATATTCGCAGCTTTGGCAACCATCGTATTAGCGACTTATGGTATCTACTGCCTGATACGTGTACTTATACGTATCACCCGACAAGATGTATTCTCCCGACGTAATATCTGGTGGCTCCGCTGGATAGCTTACGGCCAGTTAGCAGCCATTTCACTCTCGTACTTGTTAAACTGGAGCATCGAGCAGGCAGTCCTTGCACAAGTATCCCTGCCGGGTTATCAGGTGATAGGTGTCACCCCGATACCCCTGCAATGGGATTTAGTCATCCTGATCGTATTACTTACGGAAATCTTTGCCAAGGCCGTAAAGATTAAGGAAGAGAACGACCTAACCATTTAACTACATATCGCCTATGAAACCGAAAAGCAACTATTCACGCCCGATGGCAGCCATTTACATTATTATAAGTTTTCTTGCCACACTCATCGTATTAGAATTGATTTGCTTCCTCACCTTTTATCCACTTTTGGAGAACAGGTTTCTGCGTATATTTGCAAGCCTAATATGGCTTTATGCCGGAGCTTTTGCTTATTATAAAATAACCCACCGTTATACCAAATGGTGGAAGAGACTAAACAACAAATAAAACGTATGCCGATTATAGTAAACCTTGATGTGATGATGGCAAAACGGAAGATTTCGCTGGGAGAGCTTGCCGAAAGAATCGACCTTACCCCCGCCAATCTTTCCATCCTGAAAACAGGAAAAGCCAAAGCAGTCCGATTTTCTACCCTGGAGGCAATCTGTAAAGCACTCGATTGCCAGCCGGGAGATATATTGGAATACAGGCCGGAAGAGTAAAGCTCTTCCGGTAAAAGGCTGTCAAATAGCAAAGAATAAACAACTCTTATAGCCGATAATCCATTAATTGTCCGTATCTTTGCAGCCGAATTAGATATTTGAAATAAATGAAGACATTTGAAGAACTCGGCGTTTCCGCAGAAATACGCCAGGCAATCGAGGAAATGGGTTACGAAAATCCCATGCCTGTACAAGAAGAAGTTATACCGTATCTGTTAGGAAACCGCAACGACGTAGTGGCTCTGGCACAAACCGGAACCGGAAAAACAGCCGCATTTGGTCTGCCGCTGATACAAAAAATTGATGTAAAGCATCGTATACCACAAGCACTGGTACTTTGTCCTACACGAGAGCTCTGCTTACAGATAGCAGGCGATTTGACCGATTACTCTAAATACATTACCGATTTAAAGATTCTTCCCGTATACGGAGGCTCATCTATTGAAAGCCAGATACGCAGTCTGAAACAAGGAGTACATATTATTGTTGCTACTCCGGGACGTTTGATAGACTTGATGGAGCGCAAGGTAGCGCATCTGGAAACAATACGCGACGTAGTAATGGACGAAGCGGATGAAATGTTGAACATGGGATTTACCGACAGCATCAACGCCATTCTGGAACAAGTTCCCGAAGACCGGAACACCTTGATGTTCTCGGCTACCATGAGTCCGGAAATAGCCCGCATCGCCAAAACGTATCTGCATGATGCCAAGGAAATTACTATCGGAACAAAAAACGAAGGAAGCAAAAACGTACATCACATCGCTTACATCGTACATGCAAAGGATAAATACTTGGCTTTGAAACGAGTTGTAGATTATTATCCACAAATTTACGGTATCATTTTCTGCCGTACCCGCAAGGAAACTCAGGAGATAGCCGACAAGCTGATTCAGGACGGATACAATGCCGATTCCTTGCATGGCGAACTGAGTCAGGCACAGCGTGACCTGGTGATGCAGAAGTTCCGCCAACGTCACCTTCAGCTGCTGGTAGCTACCGATGTGGCAGCACGTGGACTGGACGTAAACGATCTGACTCATGTCATCAATTACGGTCTTCCCGATGATACGGAAAGCTATACACACCGAAGCGGCCGTACCGGACGTGCCGGAAAGACTGGTATTTCCATTGCCATCATCAACCTGAGGGAAAAAGGCAAGATGCGTGAGATAGAGCGTATCATCAACAAGAAATTTACCATCAGTACACTGCCCAGCGGAAAGGAAATCTGCGAACAGCAGCTCATCAAAGTAATCGATGACATCGAAAAGGTAAAAGTCAACGAAGAGGAAATCGAAGCATTCCTGCCGGGCATTTACCGTAAACTGGAATGGCTGAGCAAGGAAGACCTTATCAAGCGAGTGGTGTCGATGGAATTCAACCGCTTCCTGGAGTATTATAAAAATGCGCCGGAAATAGAACAGCCCAAAGCAAGCGAAAAGAGCAGCGAGCCCAAAGAGCGGAAAGACCGCGGAAGCGACCGTGAAAAAGTGGCACGCAAAGCCGAAAAAGGCTACGCCCGACTGTTCCTGAACTTAGGAAAGACAGATGGTTTCTATGCCAATCAGATCATTGAACTGATTAACCGGAACCTGAAGAAAGAACATATCCAGATAGGCCGTATTGACCTGATGCAGAATTTCTCCTTCTTCGAGGTAGCAGAGAACCAGGCTCCGATGGTATTGAAGGCACTGAACAAGGTGACACTGAACAAAGGCCGTAAGGTGATTGTAGAAATGGCCGGAGAAAATACGGGCAAAAGCGACAAGAGCGGAAAGAAACGTGGCAAGGAAAACGTAAAGGAAGAAAAATCGGCCAAGAGAAAAGAAACAAAAGCCGATAAGAAAAAGGATAAGCCGAGCCGTGAAGAGCGAGGCTATACAGCCGCACGTGGTCCTAAGAAGAAAGACGACTGGAAACAGTTCTTCCAGAACGACAGCCGCCCCCTGCGTGGTGAAGAGCCTGATTTTGCAGAAGAAGGCTGGGCCAAACGAAGCAAGCGCAAAAAGTAATATCCGTTACTGATTGCCTTTTATATACCAGAAATTACATGAATCATCTTTTCCGTTGACCATGTAATTTCTGGTTTCTTTTTTAAGTCCGTACGAAAAAATACTATTCCACTACCAGACGAAGCTTGCCTGCACCGGTACGCGCCCGCAGCCATTCCATCATTTTCTCCCTTTCCTGCTTCGACGGCTGCTTGTTGCAGTCGACAAATGCAAAGGTAACCGTATCCATGCGGATACTGTCTACATTCAACTGCAAGCTCTTGGATACAGATATCGTTTTTACATAAGGGAAAAGGACCTTAATCTCCTGCCCCATCCGTTCATTCATCAGATTCGATCCGGTAAAATCGGGCAAGATACGGTTCAAGGAATCCAGTGTCGCCTGTTGCGAAGCAAGTTGTTTTTCACTGTTCTTGTAAAAGTCTTCCATTACCAACGACTTGATATTGCTTATATCCATGGAGCCAGCTCCGTTGACACCCTGAAAGACCGACAACTTTGTATCGTTCAACTTATACTCTGCAAGTTTATGACGTGCCGCCTGTAACTGGTCATCCGATACTTCCTTGCCTATCAAGACCACTTTTATCTCCCGTTTGTCGAATGAAATCTCCCGACTGAGAACCTGTGTATCGGGGAATTGCAATTCGGACGTAATGAAACTGTTGGCCGAAGACTGATAAATGGTTTCACGAACAATGTTGTAAGTCAGGTAAACGGCCGGGCACATGGTAGCAATCGCAATGCCAATGATATACTTACGCACCAGCTTTTCGCGAACCTTATCCACAAACTGCTTGCGTTGGAAATGCATCACCCGCACGCCGATGTAAGTAGCCAAACTGATAAATACCGAATTGATAAAATAAAGATAAAAGGCTCCCAGGAAATAGAGCAGATTGCCCGTAGCCAGTCCGAATCCGGCTGTACAGAGAGGCGGCATCAAGGCTGTAGCGATAGCCACTCCGGGTATCACGTTACCTTTTTCTTTCGTTGCCAGTGCCACAATACCAGCCAGACCACCCACCAGAGCGATAAATACGTCATAAATAGTAGGCGATGTACGCGCCAGCAATTCCGACTGAACTTCGTCGAGGGGAGTAAACGCAAAATATATTGTAGCAGTAATTACACTGAATAAGGTAGCAACCAGATAACTCTTCAATGAACGTTTCATCAGTTCAAAGTCATTCAGCCCCACGGCAAGTCCCACACCCATAATAGGACCCATCAGAGGAGAAATCAACATCGCACCGATAATGACAGCGGTAGAATTTACATTCAATCCCAACGAAGCTATGAACGTCGCGAAGATAAGAATCCACAGATTGGTACCCTTAAACTCCACCCCGTTACGGATAGACTCTACGGTTACCTGTTCATCTTCCTTGCTCCGGTTCAAGTCCAGATATTCATTAAAGAATTTCTTGACAATAAATTTTTTGTCTCTTTCCATACCATTAAAAGAAAGGTTACTACTTAACAAAACGATTCACAAACGGAATCGCTTTCAAAGGTAAATCTTTTTTCAGAATATAAGCTACGAAAACCAACAATAATAGCGTACGGAATGCCAGTCTCCACACTACATGCTGAATGGTCACTACCTGCGACAGGATAAATAAAACAGCAGCAAGAATCAGGTAAACGCCCATCTGCTTCAACGGATAATGAACCGGATACTTCTTTTGTCCGATGAAATAAGACAAGACAGTAATCACACCATAGCCGGCAACCGACGCCCATGCCGAAGCCACATACCCGTATGTTGGTACCAGCCACACGTTCAATGCCAGAATCACTGCACAGCCTATCAGCGAGAAATAAGCACCCCACTGCGTTTCGTCGGTCAGCTTATACCAGAAAGACAGGTTAAAGTAAATACCCTTGAAAATTTCTGCCCCCATGACGATGGCTACCACACTTAGTCCTTCCCAGTAATCGCGCGCCACCATGTAACGCAGAATATCCATATAGCACATCACAGCCAGAAAGGCCAACAACGAAAAGATGAAAAAATACTTCATGGCTGCCGAATACATCTTACGATTATCGCCCTCCTTGTTCTTGCCAAAGACAAACGGTTCGTAAGCGTAGCGGAAAGCCTGAGTAAACATTGCCATAATCATGGCAACCTTGCTCGTTGCACTATAGATACCCAACTGCACCAGTCCCTCCTGACGGTCCTCAAACAAAAAAGGATAAATCATCTTGTCGATGGTCTGGTTCAATATACCCACCAATCCGAAAATCAGAATCGGGAAAGAATACGAAATCATCTGCTTCATCAGCGGACGGTCTATACGATAAGAGAAGCCTCTCAGTTCGGGAATGAAGAAGAACATCTGCACCACCGACATGATCAGATTGGCTACGAAAATATAGCCTACCAGATACTCCGGACGATAGAACCATGAAACCAGCTGATGTGCATGCACATCCAGCCACGGACACAGCAGCAGGAAAAACAGGTTCAGACAGATATTTCCTACGATGTTGAACAGCTTGATGGATGCAAACTTTATCGGACGCTTCTTGTAGCGCAGGTAAGCAAACGGAATGCACTGAAACGAATCGAGCGCTACAACCAGCACCATCATGGCAATGTAATCAGGATGATCGGGATACTCCAGCAAAGCGGAGATAGGATGCAGAAAAATCATACAAAGCACCACAAAGAGCAACGACAGCCCTCCTACGAATATCAAAGAATTGGCATATACCTTTTCCGGCTGTTCGCCCGACTTGTTGGCGAAACGGAAAAAGCCTGTTTCCATACCGAACGTCAGAAGCACCAGAATAAGTGCCGTATAGGCATACACATTCGAAACCACTCCATATCCACCTGTCGATGCAGGAATCACTGCCGTATAAAGTGGCACCAGCAGATAATTCAGGAAACGCCCTACAATGCTACTTAACCCGTAAATTGCCGTATCTTTTGCTAACGATTTCAGTCCAGCCATAATCTGTAAAAAAAATAAAAGTGTGTGCCGCAGTTATGGCACACACCATAATTAGTCATCAAAAAGTGTTTTAACGTTGTTAAATCTATTTCTTCCCAAATGTTTATAAGCCAGTTCCGTAACCTCCCGTCCGCGTGGAGTACGCTTCAGGAAACCTTCTTTGATAAGGAACGGCTCATACACTTCCTCCAAGGTCCCGGGATCCTCACCCAGTGCCGTAGCAATAGTAGTCAGTCCCACCGGCCCGCCTTTGAACTTATCGATAATGGTACACAGTATCTTGTTGTCTATCTCATCCAGCCCGTAACGGTCAATATTCAGTGCCTCGAGGGCATATCGGGCTATCTCCACATCGATGCGTCCGGAACCTTTTACCTGAGCAAAATCGCGTACCCGACGCAACAAGGCATTGGCAATACGGGGGGTTCCACGGCTGCGCGAAGCAATCTCTCCCGCCGCTTCCACATCGCACGGAATACCCAAGATACCGGCAGAACGCAGGATAATGCGCGACAAGACCGTATCGTCGTAATACTCCAAATGGAGATTGATACCGAAACGCGCACGAAGCGGAGCCGTCAGCAGTCCGCTTCGGGTAGTAGCTCCCACCAGCGTAAACGGATTCAGGTCGAGCTGGATGCTGCGTGCCGACGGACCTTTGTCTATCATAATGTCAATCCGGTAATCCTCCATGGCCGAGTACAAATACTCTTCCACCACCGGGCTCAAACGATGTATTTCATCGATAAACAAGACATCATTCGGTTCCAGACTGGTCAGCACTCCGGCAAGGTCTCCCGGCTTATCGAGTACCGGTCCGGAAGTCACTTTGAATCCCACTCCCAGCTCGTTGGCTATAATATTGCTCAGCGTCGTTTTTCCCAGTCCCGGAGGTCCGTGCAGCAGAACATGATCCAGTGCCTCAGCACGGAGGCGTGCTGCCTTGACAAAGATGCGCAGATTGTCGACCACCTTGTCCTGACCACTGAAGTCGCCAAACTGTAACGGACGAAGGGCATTTTCAAAATCCCTCTCCTTCCCTGTTGGCTTATAATCACGTATATCAAATTGTTCTTCCATAATGATGCAAAAGTACAAATAAATCGTGTGAAGAACGATATAAAAAACTTTATCTTTGCAGGAACAACAACTAACTTTTTACCTCAGACCTATGAACACCTATACAACCAATCATCTTGTTTTCTTCTCGCCTACCCATACCTCGGCAAAAATAGCACGAGCTATCGGCGAAGGTATCGGTATGGGACGAAGAATCGAAACCGACTTGACTCTCGATGAAAGCGATACTCCTATCGAAATAAATGACTCGCTGACGGTTATTGCCGCACCGGTATACGGAGGGCGGGTAGCCCCTACAGCCCTACAACGCATCAAGCTCCTGAAAGGGAACAATTCACCAGCCATCGTCGTGGTGGTGTATGGCAACCGCGATTACGAAGATGCCCTGCTGGAGCTTCGTGATACTGCCGTATCATTAGGATTCACTCCCCTGGCAGCAGGAGCCTTTATCGGAGAGCACAGTTACAGTACAGCCGAAATGCCCGTAGCAGCCGGCCGCCCAGACGACAAAGACTTGCAAATTGCCAGCCAGTTTGGTAAAGACTGTCTGAAAAAGCTGGAAGAAGCCGTTGCCAGCATCGGAGAGTTGCAGACGACAAGCCCTTCCCAGCAAACGGAACATACGCAGCAAAGCATCAGTACCGAACTCTCCAACCTTATCAGTTCCTTCTTTGTAAAAGGAAATTTCCCCTATAAGGTCGTTCCAGCTTCCCAGCCGTCGGCTCCGGTTTGTAATGAGCATTGTTTTGTCTGTGGAGAATGCGTGGAAGTATGTCCGACCCATGCCATCCGTATCAGCGACGACGGTTCACACATTGAAACAGACATTACGCGGTGCATCCGCTGTTGCGCCTGTGTAAAAGAATGCCCGAACGCCGCACGGACCTATTATAGTCCGTTCACTGCCATCCTGCACGAGAAATTCAGTGCACGCCGTGAACCCGAACTTTTCTTATAAAAGAGCAAAAAAAGAAGCGGATGCCATCTTAAGAGAGATTTATAAAAGACGGTGGCATCCGCTCTAAGATCCTCTTGCCTAACCTCACGGCCAAGTCAGCTGACACCTCTCAGTATGACTTACTGCAAGATGCAGCCAGAAGAGAATAAGAAAGGGAAAATTATTCAATTATATGTGTGTGTCTATTTATACAACATATTGCCATTCGAAATACTACTATTCTTTAGCTCAACAGTCTTAAAGTTATGCTTTCATATTGCTAACAACAATCATAAATTTGAATGCAAAAATAGGCAAAAATCTGAAAATACAAAACAAATTATAAGAAAGTATAGAAAAATACTAAATATACAAATATCACATAAAAGAGAATTTAAACAACAAATATCACACATATCAATAAAAATAACAATCATTTTGATATAAAATAGATAATATTCAAAGAAAACGATCGGACAGAGTGCAAAGAAAATCATTTTACAAACGGGAAGTTATATCATTTTTATTTTTACATAAAAGATTAAAATACTATTAAACACTAAAAAAACAGATCAAATTTCCTGTCCTCTATGATATACAAAAAACGTTAAACGAGTCGATATGCAATATTTATAAGGGAAGATTCCATATGTATTAATAAAGGATTTATGTTTTTATACTTACTTTTGCCAGAAACAAATGGCAGAAACTTTTTACCATGAATAAAGAAAAGCGAATACTGGTAGGCATGAGTGGAGGAATAGACAGTTCCGCTACCTGCATCATGCTGCAAGAGCAGGGCTACGAAGTAGTAGGTGTAACCATGAGAACCTGGGACATTCCTTCCCATTTCTCTACTCCCGGACAAGAACAGCCCGACGAAGTACTGGAAGCTCAGGCACTGGCAGAACGATTAGGTATAGAGCACCATGTAGCCGATGTCCGCAAAGAATTTAAAGATGTAATTGTCCGGTATTTCATCGACGAATATATGAGAGGGCGTACTCCGAATCCCTGCGTCATGTGTAATCCGCTGTTCAAGGAACGCATACTTTGCGAATGGGCCGACCGGACCGGATGTGCACAGATTGCCACTGGCCATTATTGCCGACTGGAAGACCGGAACGGACACCGTTATATCGTTACCGGCGATGACGCCACAAAAGACCAGTCATACTTTCTTTGGAAACTGCCGCAGGAAATATTAAAGCGGATGGTATTCCCGTTGGGAGGAATGACCAAGGCAGAAGTGCGTGATTATCTTGCCAGCAAAGGCTTTGAGGCAAAAGCCCGTGGAGGGGAAAGTATGGAAATCTGCTTCATCGACAAAGACTACCGGGAGTTCCTGAGAGAACATTGCCCGGACATCGACCAGCGTATCGGTCCGGGATGGTTTGTCGACAGCAAAGGTTTAAAACTAGGACAGCACAAAGGATTTGCCTATTATACCATCGGGCAACGGAAAGGACTGGAAATCGCCCTCGGACATCCGGCGTACGTACTCAAGATCAATCCAGCCAAAAACACCGTCATGCTGGGCGACGCAGAACAACTGAAAGCTGAATACATGCTGGTAGAAGACATCAACGTAATAGACATGAAAGAGCTATTGGAATGTCCGAACTTATCCGTACGCATCCGATACCGCAGCCGCCCCATCCCCTGTCGCATTGCACTGCTCGACGACACACACCTATTGGTGAAGTTCGAAGCGGAAGCATCGGCTATCACTCCAGGACAGTCCGCCGTATTCTACGACGGTGGAAGAGTATTGGGTGGAGGATTTATCGCCTTTCAGCAAGCTATCAAAAAATTAGCTGCCGAGAATAAAGAAAAATTTTAGCCGTTTTAGCCCTTCACCCCCTTCACAATACGGCATTAACAGAGTTACCGCCGGAAGAATAATCCCTTCATCTATCACAAGCGTGAAGGATGTGGAGGGTAAAACATGTGACATCATAAAAAAATATCGGGAGATTCCGTAAAAAACCTCCCGATATTTTTTTAGAATTTGTACAAAAGAAAAAGTTTTTTGTACAAAAACAAATCCTTTTTCTGCGTCAACGATACGAATCGGCAAACTCTTTCGAAACAGAGTTATTGACACTTTTGCAGACATCCGCACTGAAATCCATACCACAGCGAATAATCGCGTCCCAGTCTCCTTCACTCAGTTCTGCCAAGTCATCGCGACGAACACGATACTTCAGCAACCCGTATACGACTCCGGCATTGAAATTATCGCCGGCACCTATCGTACTGACAGCTTTCAGTGGAGTAACCGGATAATTCTTGCATACATTTTTCGTACGTAAGCGCACATCCCCTCCCGCATCGGTGCAAATAAAGTTCGGACAATAAAATGCAACATGGTTCTGATAAACCTTATCAGCATCCGTCTGGCGGAACATATTCTGGAAATCCTCGGTCGAGCCTCTCAGAATATCCGTATACTCAAAGTTCTCAATGATGGTAGGCATCAGCTTGATCGCCTCATTGACATGCGTACTGCGGAAGTTCACATCGTAATAAATAATGGCTCCCGCCTCATGTGCCTTGTCGAGCAACTCCTTTACCTTGTCGCGCAACACAGGTGTAATGGCAAAATACGAACCAATCATGATGATATCGTCAGCCGACACGTCGGGCATATTCACATCCAGTCTCTGACGGGGATAATCTTTATAAAAGATATATTCGGCATCATTGTTTTCATTCAGAAAAGCCAGCGATACAGGCGATTTTCCTTCCGGGAATACATTTACATTCGCCGTATCTACTCCATTGTTCCGCATGTTAGCCAAAATCATCTCTCCTACACGGTCGTTTCCCGTTTCACTGATAAAAGTAACATTCTGCCCCATTCTTCCCAGCGAGATCATGGCATTATACACCGAACCACCCGGCACAGCAGCTTCCGGTTGTCCGTTGCGGAAAAGAATGTCGAGAATCGTTTCTCCAATACCGATAACCTTTCTCATAAATTACTCCTTATATATTATTTGCTCAAAGCCCGGGAGCGCTCACCCAGATAGCCCCCATGATGACGTTTACTATATTCTTCGATGGTAAATCCGGTCTGCTTCATGGTTTCTACCACCAGAATATCGCCGATAACGGTCATTACGGTAGTAGAAGTCGTAGGAGTCATACCCAGCGGACAAACCTCGTCCGGATGTCCGGTAGGCAGACAGATATCCGCCGCCTTGGCAAGCGGGCTGTCCGGATTCCCGGTGATGACAATCTTTTTCAACGACGGATTCAGACGGCGCGCCAGTTCAGTCAGCTCTACAATCTCACGCGTCTTTCCAGAGTTGGAAATCAGAAGCAGCAGATCATTCTCCTGCAAAATACCTAAGTCGCCGTGTTGTGCTTCACTCGGATGAAGAAATACGGAAGGAATACCCGTAGAGCAGAAAGTAGTAGCAATATTCATAGCAATCTGTCCTGCTTTTCCCATCCCGCTGGTTACGAGCTTACCTTTCTTGCAATGCACTTGTTCTACAATCAGTGCCACCGCCTTTTCGTAAGCATCCGTTACAGGAATGTTCAATACAGCCTGCGCCTCGCGCTGTAACAGTTCGTGAATAGATGAAATCATATGTAAGATATTTAATGTTTTAATAATTAAGAATTCAGTAATTGTGTCAGCTCGTCGAATGTATTTGCCACGGCAAAATAGTTCTTCAACGGACGATGTGCGAAATGCTGTGTCTCCAGCCCTGAAAGGAAATCGAGAATTCCGTTCCAGAACCCATTCACATTATAGAAAATCACTTTCTTCTCGTGATAGCCTATCGTGGCAGAAGCCATGACGTGAAAAATTTCATCCAGTGTACCTACCCCTCCAGGCAAGGCTACCGCCACATCTGCCTCCTGCAACATAATATCTTTCCGGTCGCTCAAGTTGACTGCCCGGAACGTTACATCAAGCAAATCGCTTACCGCACCTCTCTCTTCCAGCTTGGTAGGAACTACTCCCATAATCATGGCACCATTCTCCTTAGCCGCACGGGCAACAGCTTCCATCAGTCCGGTATTCGAACCTCCGTATATCAGCCATTTGCCTGTCTGTCCCAGCCAGGTACCCAGTTCGGCAGCCTTTTCAGCGTAAACCGCATCAATGTGATCGGACGCAGAACAGAATATCGCAATTTTATTCATAATGTATTACTTTAAGCCACACAGCCAGATTGGCACAATCTTACTCGATGACTGTGCAACCGGCAGTGGGAGAATCAATATTCTTGCAAATATCCGTATTTTTTTCAGTTACTACAATAAGTATTATTGTATTTTTGCACCCAAAATCAATTCAAAGAAGAAAACTTATGCCATACAATACTTTTATCCTGCCCAACGGACTGCGTATCATTCATACCCCAAGCATGACCAACGTGACTTATTGTGGTTTTGCCGTCGATGCCGGTACGCGCGACGAACTCCCCGATGAGCAGGGTATGGCACATTTTGTAGAACACCTTATATTTAAAGGTACCCGCAAGCGACGGGCATGGCACATCTTGAACCGCATGGAAAATGTGGGTGGCGACCTGAATGCCTATACTAATAAGGAGGAAACCGTGATATACAGCGCTTTTCTGAAAGAGCATTTTGCCCGCGCCGTAGAGCTATTGACCGACATTGTTTTCCACAGCACTTTCCCCGAGCACGAAATAGCCAAGGAAGTAGAAGTCATCATCGACGAGATACAAAGTTACGAAGACAGTCCGGCAGAACTGATATTCGACGATTTTGAGGAACTTATCTTCCCCGAACATCCATTAGGTCGCAACATTTTAGGAAAACCGGAACAGCTTCGCCGTTTCGGGAGTCAGGATGCCCTCCGCTTTACTGGCAGATACTACCGACCTGCCAACATGGTTTTCTTCGTACAAAGCGACATCGATTTCAAACGTATTGTCCGCACAGTAGAAAAAGCCATGGCAGAAATTCCGTTTTCTGCAGTAGAAGGTTACCAACGGCAAGCCCCTCTACCCTATCAGCCCCAACAGCTTACACTGCACAAAGATACCCATCAAGCACACGTCATGATCGGCGGACGCGGATACAATGCATACGATGAACGCCGAACAGGTCTCTACCTTCTTAATAATATACTGGGAGGCCCCGGCATGAACAGCCGGCTGAACATATCGCTGCGCGAAAAACGCGGACTGGTATATACCGTAGAATCGAACTTGACGGCTTATACCGATACCGGAACATTCTGTATCTATTTCGGCTGCGACGAGGAAGATGCCGACTACTGCGCCGAGCTGGTACATAAAGAGCTGAGAAAGCTACGCGACCATGCCCTGACTTCTTCACAGCTTCATGCTGCAAAAAAACAAATCATCGGACAAATCGGTGTAGCAAGCGACAACTTCGAGAACAATGCGCTCGACATGGCCAAATGCTTTCTCCATTACAAACGTTACGAAGAAAAAGAAGAAGTGTTTCAGCGCATCGAATCACTGACAGCTACGGAACTTTTGGAAATAGCAAACGAAATGTTTTCCGAAAATTACCTGTCTACACTAATATACAAATAAAACAAATATGTAAAATTTGTCTATTCATCAATTTAACTTACATTTTTGACAAATCAAACATATTTGACAAATAATTTTTTTTGTCATTCATACATATTTCTTAAATTTACCCCATAATTAATGTTAACAGATTTTATTTGTCTGTAAAGTATATTATGGAGGACAAGGTATTTATATTAGAGATTACTTCGGGGATATGCTGCATATTGACAGCAATATTCCTACATTACTCTGCTATCCCCAAGGGCAGCAATAAGAAAAACTATCAAAAAGGATATAATTTAGTAAAATTAGCCTCTCTTATATTAGGAATAGCCGCTTTGACCTTTGCAATAACAGGAGGTCCAACACAGATATATGGCAAAAGTAATTTCATCCACCTAATTCTGCCAGTAGAAACATTGCTAATATTTTGGGTATTTATATATCCAATTTACGAAAAAGAAAAACTAAAAAACTTCCTCAAGCATCAAGTCTTTTACACATCATTACTCTTTTCAGCCAATGCTATCTACATATTTGTAGCCCATGGAGGGCCCGGCGAGTGGTTTTACTATATATTAGTATCTTGTTACGTAATACAATTTGTCTTTTATACAATTATCTATATACACATCACAAAAATTTGGCTAAGAGGGAAAATCTGGGAAACAGGCAACTTAAAGAAATATCCTCTCCGTACATGGGCGTCGGGTTTCATAATATGTATAATGGGAATCATAGCAGAAATTTTTCCAAACCCTATTTACTTGCAGATATTCACCTTATGCTACACCATATTCTTTATTTCATTAGGCATACAGTATCATAATTATAGCATAACATCTCTAAATGAGCAAGTTACCAAAGAATCCGGGATCTCCCCTGCAAACAAGGTTGAACAGCCTCATCCTGAAGAAAAACGACATGGACAGAACAACGATATCATCAGAGAAAAACTCAGGGCATGGGAACAAAACAAAGGATATATGAAATTGGGAATTACCATTCAAGACCTAAGTCGTGAAATAGGTATAAACCGTACATATTTGTCAAATTACATAAACGAAACCTATCAGACAAACTTTAACGGATGGATAAACGACTTACGCATAGAAGAGGCGAAACAGAAAATCATGCAATCCCCTGAAATTAACCTAAGTGACCTGGCAGAAGCTGTAGGATTTGCCGATCAGGCACACTTCAGTAAGCAATTTAAACAAAAAGAAGGCATTCCCCCTTCTATCTGGAAGAAAGAGCATCGCCCTCCAAAAGAAAAGATATAAATTTTACACTTTTGTCAAAAAATACACAATTATATACAAATAGACAAGCAGTAGCGCTGTTTTTAGGGTTAGATTTGCAAAACAAATAAAAAAGCGAAAAGAAGAATAAAGAACATTATCAATTATCATTCATTAATTTTTTTAAAAGTATGAAGAAAAAATTCTATGGAGCCCTTTTAGTAGGAAGTTTGCTTCTTGCAGGGGGAATGGTATCTTGCTCTGATTACGATGATGATATCAACTCTTTGTCTGGAAGAGTTGATGCTCTCGAAAAAACAGTAGCAGATCTGAAAACAGCCATTGAAAGTGGTTCTGTAATCACAAACGTTCAGAGCACAGAAAATGGTGTTACTGTTACTTTAAGTGATGGTAAAACATTTGAAGTAAAAAATGGTACGAATGGAACACCAGGTTCAGTTATCGACATCCAAACTGTTGACGGAGTTGAATATTGGTTCTTGGATAACAAGAATACAGGATACCCCGTAAAAGGTGAAAAAGGTGACAATGGAACTGATGGTAAAGATGGCATCTACTATGCACCTAATGCAACTACGGGAACATGGTGGAAGTATGATCCAAATGTAGAAAATGATAAAGGTACAGATACTCAGATTTCTTATCTGGCAGCAGGAACCATAACAGCTGTATATGATAAAGAAAATGGAGTTCTTACTTTGAAAAACGTAGACGGTGTAGAAGATGGAACAGTTGTCATTCCTTTGTACACTAAAGGTTTGCAATCAATCGCATTGATCCCTGAAAACTATGATACAAGCATGGGTATGGGGGTAATCGATTTCTATACAATTTCAAAAGACAACAAGGTACTCACCAGCACCAACGCAATTGTAAATTACCGTCTGAATCCTAACAATGCAAATATTAATGATGTAACATTCGACTTCATTGATAGAGTAGTTACAACTCGTGCTGAAGGAGATGCTTACCAGTTATTGAGTGTTGTAGGTGAACCTGAACGTCAGGCCGGTGGCGAAATTACAGTAACAGCAAAATCTAATAAATCATTAGAAGATTTAAAGAGTGAATCTAAGAACAAAGAAGCTATCGTTGCATTGCGTGCACAGAAGACAGAAGATGGTGAAACATCTGAAATTGTATCAGATTATGCAGTTGTAAATGTAGACAACTTGACCAAATTTGCTATCATAGACAAAGCTGACTACGCAAATAAAAAAGTAAACAAATATGCTACGACAGAAGATGCAGTAAAAGCACAGACAACTATTGATGGTACAATTGAATATAATAGTGAAGATAAGACTACATCTCAGCTGGATTTGTTAACATTAGTTGAGACTTATGCAGAAGAGACAGTAGCAGAGAAAACTTTCACTGAATTAGGTGTCGCACATACATACAAATTTACAGCTTTGGACTATACTCCGATTAATGGAGATGGTACAAATCAGAAACAATTTATTGAATTTGCAAATGACAATACAGTACAAATCAATAAAAATTGGTTAAGTAATGGTATTGCTGCTGTAGATAAGACTCCAATAATAAAGGTTGAAACATTGGTAGAAGGTGAAGTAGTTGCTACTGCATACATCAAATTACAAATCGTACAGAAAGATCGTACAGATAAGAATGTAGAAATCAACCTTGGTGATATTGAGTACACATCAATTGATCCGACTCAGAAATATGCATTACCTTGGACACAAATGAATCAAGAAGTCCTCGATCAGCTTGGATTGACTAATGCTATTTTCAGTGAAATTTACAAACTTACAGCTTTTGATACAACAGATAATGCTGTAGGAGTATTCAAATGGGATAAAGGAGAAGAAGTTGGTACCGACATTTGCGGTATCTTCCTGAATAGTAAATGTAAGACAGGTGAACAGAAAGTTGTATACACTTATAGTACAGAAGACAATAAGGCATATCCTGTTATCAATATTACATTCACTTACAACCTGATTCATACTCAGTCATTCCCAACATTGAATGCAGACTATCAAGATAAAGATGGTGCAATTTTGGTTAAGGGACGCTTAGTAGGTGCACAATGGAAGATGAATAGTGAAGTTGCAGAGCACTTCAAAAACTATTTGGATGATTACACTAAACCTAATTATCATACTTATCCAACATTGTCAATTATCAATGACGGAACAAATGAAGATGGTGTAAGCATAATAAGTGGAACTGACATCAGAGATCAAGTTATTGCACTGACAAAACCTCTGACTGTAGATACTAAGGATGTAAAAGTACGTTTAACTTCTACAATGAATAATGGAGAAGTTTGCACTAAAGATTATGTTGTACGTTTCTTGAATCCTTATAAATTATCACTTTCTGAAGATGTTATCTTAAAGACATTTGCTTCTAAGGCAGATACAAAAGATTTGAATGACTATATTGTTATTAAAGACAGAAGTGGTAAAGTATTGTATGCAAATCAGCAATATACAGATGAGGCTAAATCAACTTATAAGTTAGATGCAGCAAAAATGACATCAGCATTTAAGTTAGTAGAAGATCCTTCATTTGGTGATAAATTATCAATTGATAAAGATGGCTACACAATTATATGGGATAACGGAGGTAATGATTTACAGAATAATAAGCCTGCTACATATAAAGTAACTGTAACAGTTCCTGAAATAGCTGAGCTTACTACAACTGGTAATATCACCGTATTATCTACAGCAAATTCTAAATGATAATATTAGGATATAGGATAATGTAGATTATAATATTCCTAAATGCTTTAAAGAGAAGAGAGTATCCTAATAATACTCTCTTCTTTTTTTAAGAATAACCTTTTAAATCCTCAATAGATGAAAGCCAAAAGACAATTTATGGCAATTATGTTAGTAGCTAGCACATTTGCCGCAACAGCCCAAAACAGTAATCAATCTTCCCTGCAAATCAAGGAAGAAGGAAAGACTGAGTTTGTTCCTCACTGGTTTATGCAAGTACAAGCCGGTGCCGCACACACCCGTGGTGAAGCTAAATTCGGAGATTTGATTTCTCCGGCAGCTGCCATCTACGGTGGTTATCAGTTTACACCGCTCTGGGGACTGCGTGCTGGAATTAGTGGCTGGCAGGCTAAAGGAGGATGGACTGCCTATAATCAGCTTTACAAGTACAATTACTTGCAAGGAAATGTAGATGCTACATTGGATTTGAGCAATCTGTTCTGCCGCTATAATCCTGATCGTTTCTTCAATGCATACTTGTTCGCAGGTATCGGTCTGAATGGAGCGTTCAACAACGATGAAGCTGTTGCCTTAGCCAATAAAGGCTATGAACTGCGTTACTTATGGAAGGATAATAAGATCAGTCCGGTAGGTAGATTCGGATTAGGTACTAACCTGCGACTGACTTCTCATCTCTTCTTCAATATTGAGGTGAATGCAAATGTACTGTCAGATAAGTTCAACTCAAAGAAGGCAGGCAATGCAGACTGGCAGTTTAACGCTTTGGCTGGATTTACAATCAAATTCGGAAAGACTTCGCGTAAAACAGAGCCTGTATACTATGACCCGGCTCCACAACCGGCACCTGTTGTAAAAGAAGAACCAAAACCGGTACAAGAGCCTGCTCCAGTAAAACAGGAAAAGGTCAGCATGACAGAAAATGTTTTCTTTGCTATCAACTCGTCTAAGATACGTACAGCAGAAGAACAGAAGATTGAAAAGCTGGCAGAATTCATGAAGAACCATGCGGACTGCAAGGTTACTATCTGTGGTTATGCTGACAAGCAAACAGGTAATGCAGAGATTAACGAACGCCTTTCTAAGGAACGTGCAGAAGCTGTTGCTGCTATGTTGAAAGACAAAGGTATAGACAGCCAACGCATTACTGTAGATCATAAAGGTGATACGGTACAGCCATTTAGTACAATGGAAGAAAACCGTGTAAGTATCTGTATTGCTGAATAAACGGAACCCTTTAATTCTTCATAACACGAAAAAGGAGTGTCGCTCTCCCTTCCCCCTGGGAGATGATGACACTCCTTTTATTTTTTCACTTAGCTCCCGCCCATCCGACAAAAGATTTCATAACCTCAACGAGAGCCGGCATATTTACGCCGCAACATAAAGGCACCCGATTGTTTTTCCCGGAAAAATTAGTACCTTTGCCCGAGAAAGTATCTAATAACAAACGCACTAAGCTATACACATGAAAATAGAAGATAAACTGACTGCCTCTATCATCAACGGGGTAAAAGAATTGTACGGTGCAGAAGTTCCTGCAAAAATGGTGCAGCTACAGAAGACTAAAAAAGAGTTTGAAGGTCATCTTACGCTCGTTGTCTTTCCTTTTCTGAAAATGTCGAAAAAAGGTCCGGAACAGACTGCACAGGAAATCGGCGAATACCTGAAACAGCACGAACCGGCTATTGCCAGCTATAATGTAATCAAAGGGTTCTTGAACCTGACTATCGCATCGGATGTATGGGTGGAACTGCTGAACCGTATTCACGCTGATGCACAATGGGGTATACAAAAGGCTGCGGAAGATGCGCCGCTGGTAATGATAGAATATTCCTCTCCTAACACAAATAAACCACTCCACCTGGGACATGTCCGCAATAACTTGCTGGGTAATGCGCTTGCCAACATTATGGCTGCCAACGGAAACAAGGTCGTAAAGACAAACATTGTAAACGACCGTGGTATTCATATCTGCAAGTCCATGCTGGCGTGGCTGAAATATGGTAACGGCGAAACTCCCGAATCATCTGGCAAGAAGGGTGACCACCTGATAGGTGATTATTATGTGGCTTTCGACAAGCATTATAAGGCTGAAGTAGCTGAACTGATGGGAAAAGGTCTGAGCAAGGAGGAAGCTGAAGCTCAGTCACCGCTGATGCAGGAAGCACGTGAGATGCTCCGTAAATGGGAAGCAAACGATCCGGAGGTCCGTGCGTTGTGGAAGAAGATGAACGACTGGGTTTATGCAGGATTCGATGAAACCTACAAGATGATGGGTGTCAGCTTCGATAAGATATACTACGAATCGGAAACTTATCTGGAAGGTAAGAAAAAGGTACTGGAAGGACTGGAAAAGGGACTTTTCTACCGCAAGGAAGATGGTTCTGTATGGGCGGATCTGACTCCGGAAGGTTTGGATCATAAGCTGTTGCTGCGTGGCGACGGTACTTCTGTCTACATGACTCAGGATATCGGTACTGCCAAGCTCCGCTTCCAGGATTTCCCAATCAACAAGATGATTTATGTAGTAGGAAACGAACAGAATTATCACTTCCAGGTACTTTCTATTCTGCTCGACAAACTGGGATTCGAATGGGGCAAGGATCTGGTTCACTTCTCTTACGGTATGGTAGAACTGCCGGAAGGTAAGATGAAGAGCCGTGAAGGTACGGTTGTCGATGCTGACGACTTGATGGAGGCTATGATAGAAACAGCTAAGGAAACCAGCAGTGAACTGGGCAAGCTGGATGGCCTGACTCAGGAAGAGGCAAACGATATCGCACGTATTGTTGGTCTGGGTGCATTGAAGTACTTCATTCTGAAAGTGGATGCACGCAAGAACATGACGTTCAACCCGAAAGAATCTATCGATTTCAACGGAAATACAGGTCCATTTATCCAGTACACGTACGCACGTATCCAGTCAATCTTGCGTAAAGCAGCCGAAGCAGGTATCACCATTCCGGCCGTTATTCCTACCGGTGTGGAACTGAGTACCAAAGAAGAAGGACTGATTCAGATGCTTGCCGACTTTACAAATGTAGTGCGTCAGGCTGGCAGTGATTATAATCCGTCTATTCTCGCCAACTATGCCTACGAGCTGGTGAAAGAATACAATCAGTTCTACCACGATTTCAGCATCCTGCGCGAAGAAAATGAGGCGTTGAAGATATTCCGCCTTGCATTGAGCCAGAATGCCGGAAAAGTCGTTAAACTGGCTATGGGACTGCTGGGTATTGAAGTTCCTGAACGTATGTAACCAGAAAACGGAACAATCAATCATATAGTTTTTCATTCACCACGGGTTATACAGACCGCTGCACGTTAATACGTGAAACTCTGCATAACCTGTGGTGATTTGGTTTATAACATATTCTTACTAAAAATCTATGGCAAAGCAGCAAAAATTTTATGTAGTATGGAAAGGTGTGGAACCGGGAATATATTCTTCGTGGACTGACTGCCAGTTGCAGATAAAAAACTACAAAGGAGCAATATATAAGTCTTTCTCTACCCGTGAAGAAGCAGAGCATGCTTTTGCCACTCCGGCACATCATTACCTGAAAGGAAGCCGTTCACAAGCAAGTGAACCGGCAGAGAAAAAAATCCCTGAGGACTTCGACTTGAACTGTCTTGCCGTAGACGCGGCTTGCAGCGGGAATCCGGGACCAATGGAATACAGAGGGGTATATCTGCTGACCGGACAGGAAATATTTCACTTCGGACCGATGTATGGTACAAATAATATCGGAGAGTTTCTTGCCATCGTACACGGACTGGCGCTGATGAAACAGAAAGGTATCAACATGCCTATCTATTCCGACAGCCGTAATGCACTGAACTGGGTTAAACAGAAGAAATGCAAGACGAAGCTCGAGCGTACGGAGAAAACAGAAAAATTATTCCAGCTTATAGAACGGGCAGAGAAGTGGTTGCATGAGAACCAATATACGACTCCCCTGCTCAAATGGGAAACAGATAGCTGGGGAGAGGTCCCGGCAGACTTTGGCAGAAAGTAATTTCTGCCTCATCAAACGGCCTGTCTGCGCCTCAGATAATGCGCATACCGGGGATAATTTCTTCTCAGATATCTTAATGCCTTTCGCCATAGTTTCTGGCTGAGCAGGAAAAGTAAAAAGATAGTGCCTACTATACACACAGCACCAAACAGCTCCTTCAGACTCGTTAAAAGTGTCTGACGGGTTACTTCTGCGTAAAGCTGCTGAATGGAAACATTGGGCATCCATTCTTTGACCAGATCGACCTGACGGCTCAGCAAACCGATATTATCTTGCTGCATATATTTCAACCAACGATTCAAGATGGCTGTACCGAGAGGAGTAGCAATACTGGTACGAATAAAACTCAGCACACACAGTCCCTGAAAAAAATGTTTGAACGGTACAGTCTTGGCTACATAAATGGTCAGCGAAATATACAGAATACCATATCCCAGTCCTTTTAGGAAATTAGGTATATAAAAACTTTCGATATTCAAATTCGGATCGATCAAGAAATACATGTAGTACTGATAGACCACAATCAGCATGAAACCTACGGTAATCAACAGTTTATATCCTTTCCGCAGAATAACCTGACGGTAGAAAACAACTCCAGCACCTGCCAGTATACCGATAAAGACGCACCAGTTAATGGACACGGCATTCAAGGCATCATATTTCAAGACAGTCCGCATAAACATTTCCTGCAAAACAGATGAGGTCGTAAGAAACAGGCACAACATCAGAAAAAGGAAAAGAATAGTCGGGAAATGACGATACTTGAAAACGTGAGGATCGATATAAGGATGACGACAGGTAGTCATACGATTGATATTAATCATTACAGCTACTACTGCCACTACGATACAACTACGAATCAACGGACTGTCCAGCCAGTCGTAATATTCTCCGTAGATACAAACAAACACAATGGAGAACAATACAACTCCCCACAGAATACCTCCTATCCAGTCAATACCGTACAGGGGCATCTTTTTTGCAATACGAAACGGTCTGGTAAGAAAGAATACACAGAACCATACCACTGCAAGCAGGCCAATAACCAGCCAGTGCATGTACTGCCAGTTCGCCCAGTCACTGATATGTGTAGCTACTAATCCTGAAAGCTGAATGCTTTCGAGTACGATGATATAGATGACAGGATAAAAGACCGAGAAATTTCCGGAAGGAGTAACACTCAGACGAATGTTCGAAAAGCATTCAAAGGTTCCCCACATACGGAAGAATCCGGAAACAAAACATGTGACAACCAGTACAAAGATGTTTCCGGTATGCATCGTTATCAGGTTGCAACAAATAAGTATCGGACATACCGTAAGAAAGATACGACGGGTGGTGAAACGGAACTTCAGACGGAACAGGATAGGGAAAATAAGCGTCATACCTATGAAGGAGGCATATCCTGCCATCATCACATCTTCCTTGAGGCATCCCAATGCGCTCGACATCTGTACGGAAGTGGGAAGAAATACTCCCCCGTTGAACTGAAAGACCAATGCAAAAAACATGGAAAGAAGTACGCACAACGGGGTCGGAAGGTATTCTTTAAAATACAAGATTCTTGGACGCTGCTCTGCTGCCATATCTACGTTCTCCTTACTGTAGTTTTACGTAACATTCTACGTTCATTCCGGCACGCAGACGGTTCAGATTCTCTTTACTGTTGTTTTCGGTAAATTCGATGCGGACCGGTATTCGCTGTTCTACCTTGACAAAGTTTCCGGCCGAATTATCCTGAGGTATCAATGAATAGAATGAGCCTGTAGCATCCGATATAGATACGATACGTCCTTCGTAAGTGACTCCTGGAATGGCATCCACATTCATTTCAACACGCTGACCTTGTCTCATATCTGTGGTCTGTGTTTCCTTATAGTTGGCTATCACCCATTTCTCTGTACCATCTACCAGCGTAACCAGTGTCTGTCCTGACTGAACCAGCTCGCCTTCGTGAATATTCTTACGACCGGTCACGCCGTCGGCTGTAGCACAAATTACTGTATACGACAAGTTCAGCTTGGCCAGATTCAAGGCGGCTTCTGCCAGCTTGATATCCGATTCATTCTGCTCCAGACGCTGTGTCTGCTCCTGTTTTACCAGCTCCGACGATTCTTTCTGGCGAACCAGCTGTTCATATTTGGCTTTCGTTGCAGCATAATCGGTCTTTACACGATCGAACTGCTGGGGAGTTACAGCCTCTTCTTTCATCAGTTCGGCATAACGCTTGTAATCGGTTTCTGCATTCTGAAGGCGTACACGCTGCTCTTCGATAGCTGCCTCGGTAACGTAGATATTGCTCTGTGTCGTATTGATAGTGGTATGCATGGCACTTTTTCCTGCCAGTGCATTCTGGTAGTCAGCCTCAGCCTGAGCCACCTTCAACAGATACTCTGTGTTTTCTATTACCACCAGAGTATCTCCTTTCTTCACAGACTGATATTCCTCAAAATAGATTTTCTTGATGAAGCCCTGTACACGGGTATTAATCGGACTCAAATGCTGCTTGATCTGTGCATTATCCGTATATTCTACATCGCCCAGATGAATGAATTTTCCACATACCCAGCTGATGCCTCCCGCCAGTACCAATGCAATAAAAAAATTCGGGATAGCTCTTCTTTTATTTTTTATCATAACGTCTTCCTTTATTTATTATAGCTTTATCAGAGATTTCCAGTTAGTTTTTTCAATAAATAATACTGATACAAGATACCTATCTGGTAGTTTGCCAACTGCAATTCCATATCCAACTGCGTATTGCTGGCATCCAGCATATCGGTAATCAGTGCCAGTCCGTTCACATACCGTTGACGCACAATATTAAAGTTCTCATGTGCCAACTGTACGCTCTTTTTCTGCGTACGCAAACGTATATATGCCTCATTCAGATTGACATAGGCCGCATGAATGTTATTTTCTGCTTCTTCTTCCGCCAGACTGCGTGCCTGCTCCATTTTTCGGGTAGCCAGTTGTGCCTGCTTCAGCTTCTTTTTACTCTTAAACAAAGCATCGATATTATACGAAATGCCTACACCGGCATACCAGTAGGTGAAGTTGTTGTTCAATGGAGGAACCTCGACCAGAATAGGACCGGTAAAATCGTTTGCCGCAACCAGACTGATTTTCGGCCTTCTCTCGGCACGAATCAGCTCCAGCTTATTCTTTTCCTGACTAATCTTTACATCTGCCAGCTTGAGCGACGGGGTATGAGGTATCTCCTGCATCCATTCGGCTTCTTCCCTATGCTCAACATTGATTTTCAGCAATTCGGTTGTATCGGGGAGAATCAGCACACCAGGCTCAAGACCGATAGCTGTTGCCAACTTATGGCTCAGCACATCAATCTTATCCTTGACGGAAGTCAACGAAAGCTCCAGACTCTGAAGCTGAAGTTCGTAACGAGTAATATCGCTTTTCAAAGCTGTTCCCTGACGATAAGATGCCCTCATATCCTTTACCAGCAAACGAGTCTGTGAAATATTGCTTTCATACACACGTTTCTGATTGTTCAGCTGGAAAAGATCCAGATAATATCCCGTCAGAAGAAAACGGATATCCTGACGATTTCCTGCATATTCCAGCTCTGCCTGCCGCTGCTGTAACTTGCTCCGCTCTATCCCATTCGTTATTGCTCCTCCGGCATAAACCACCTGACTTGCCTTTACGACAAAAGAATTGCCGAAATGAGGCATATCAGCATGAACCGCATTGGAAAAATTTCTATCGGTCATCACTCCGTCGCCTATGTACTTAAAATCCATCTGCGCCTGAATGGATGGCAAGCGATCGTTGCAAGCTACCTTTACTGCCTGTTCTGCTTCAGATATGGCCAGATCATACAACCGAATGCTCTTGTTGTGCTGATCGGCCAGCTGAAACATTTCATCGACTGTCAACGAACGAGTCTGGGCTGACACACTCCCCAATAAACCTAAAAAAACAACACTAACTAATAATACTTTTTTTATCATACACTTGTTTAGCCTTTATGTAATTGATACCAGACAACTAAATTCTCATTCCTGTATCTGGTGCCTGCAAAGAAATCACTATTTCCCTGCATCCTTCAGGTTCTCTTCGAACCAGCTGACTACTTTTTCTATAACAGGACGTTGGTACCAATAAAGGTCACCATGTCCTGCACCCTCTACCACAATATAATTAACTTTATTCCCTTTCTTTACCAGCTCATTATACAGCTGTTCACTTTGCACCGGCGATACCAGCTGGTCGTTCGATCCATGCATAATGAGAAAAGGAGGCATACCCTCTTTCACATGTCCCATCGGACTGGCCTCCATTGCTTTCTGCGGATCACTCAATATACTCTTTCCTGCAAAATCGGCAAAGGCCGGTCCATATAGCAGCAAGGCCTCTGTTACGGCTGGTGAAGCATGTATGTCTTGTATCTCCTTGGAATAACCTTCACCGATATTCATCAAATTGCTGATACCATAAATGGTAACAGCAGCCTGTACGTCAGAGGACTGGTCAAGATTATCTCCCTGATCAAATTGTTTTTCACCATTGGTCGTTCCCATCATCTGAGCGACATACCCTCCGGCAGAATCGCCAAGCACTCCGATACGGGATGCATCGATACCCAGTTCCCCGGCATGTGCACGCAAAAAACGTACAGCAGCCTTTGCGTCCACGACCAATGCCGGATACTTGTCCGGTACAACGCGATATTCGGCAGCAGCAACTACAAAACCAGCCTTTGCCAGTGCCATACGCATTTCAAAATATCGTTCGTGGGCAGCCGAAGTAAATCCTCCGCCCGGGTAGAAAACAACCGCAGGCTTCAGCTCCTTGGTACGTGGAATCAGCAATGTCATTTTCAACGCACGATTGGCGCGCAGCGAAGGTGTCTGAGAATATACTACCCCACTGATAACATCAATCTGACCTTCCGTAATTTTTACTTTCAAGACTTCCTTGCCTTCAGCCTGAGAAGCATCGTTTGTCACAGGAGAGGCTGCCAATGAAATGCCCATACTACAAGCGATGAGCATACAAACAAATCTGATCATATATCCAGCTTTCATTTTATTGTTCAAAATAAATTATATCCGAGTTTTCATAAAATAGATACATGTGTAAGATAGAACATGTGTAAGGTCGCACAAAAAGTTGGATGAGAGTGCTTTTCCGGTGTAATGCCGATAATTTATAATCATATTTATTTTGTCATGCAAAAGTAAGCTTTTATTTTTGCTCCGAATTTACACATTACGCAACAATATTACCAATATACGCCAAAAGCTAACCATGAATACAGAGCAACAAGAATATATATCACTGATAAACCGTTCGGCACCAGACGACATTCTTATCAAGAAAACCGGATGGGAAGAAATCAACTTGCAGGGACATGCTCACAAGAAATTCCAGATTATTTACACCCTGTCCGGTACACTCCACGTAGAAACCGAAGGAGCTAATTATTTCGTACCCGAAAAGCATATCGCATGGATTCCCGAAAATGCCAGCCATAAGTTGTCCAGCAACAGCCGGCAGGTTTCGCTTATCATCTTCTATGTAACTCTGAACGTGACACCCGATGACAGCAAAAGCCGTTTTTCGATATACAGCACCAACGCTATCATCGCGGAAAATATGAAATTTATCGCTTCAAAAGGGAAACTGATAACCCAAAAAGAACAGCCCGATCTATACAACTTCACGCTGAGCTTCTTTAATCTGCTTCCACAAATGTCGCCCGGGGCCGATGTACTGCTGAAAACACTTGTTATCCCCAACGACTCCCGACTACATCCCATACTGGACTACATCGTGGAACACATCCACGAAGAGCTGAACATGGAACAGATTGCATCACAATACAATCTGTCCGTACGCAATCTGAGCCGGTTGTTTCATACCTCAGGGCTTCATTTCAGCAGCTACGTGAATCACCTGCGAATTACACGGGCCATCGAACTTCTGACCGACGGAGAATATACGGTACAGGAAATCGCCTATAGGGTAGGATTTAATACTCCCAACAACTTCAACAGAGTATTCAAGCAGATTACAGGCAAGTCGCCCAAAGCATACATTACGGGAATCTGAAAAGCAAATATAACCAAAAGCCAGAGTACAAACACCGAGAAGGCTTAGCCGACAAGCCAAAAATATGTATCTTTGCCTTATTAAACTTAAGAATATATGAAAAAAAGAATCGCCTATCTGGTATTGTTCTTCGCAATCATGCTCTTGTTCTTCGTGTTGCAGAAACCATGCTTCATGCTTTACAATGACGCTCCCGGAAGAGCAGTTCCGTTTGTTGGCTACCTGCAGGTCATGCTGCACGGAATAAGCCTCGATGCCGCAACCACAGGTTACCTGACAGCCCTTCCATGGCTCACGATACTCATCAGCATCTGGTTTAAGAAATTTCCGTTAAGGAGCATACTGACCGGATACTATGCCATAATCTGCCTGCTGGTATCACTCATCTTTGTAGGTGACATGTGCCTTTACCCGTTCTGGAACTTCAAGCTCGATGCTTCCATCTTCTTATACCTGGACTCTCCCAAGAACGCCATGGCAAGCGTTTCTATCGGATTCATTCTGCTGAGAGTACTTATTATCATCTTGCTTTCCGGCTTTCTTACATGGATATTGTACAAGGTTACTCCCCGACACCTGCCACCCGCACAATGGAGAATAGCCGGAAGTATTGCTACCCTGCTGCTGGGCGGAGTACTGTTTATCATCATTCGGGGTGGAGTAAGTGAATCGACTTCAAACATCGGACAGGTATATTTCTGCAACGATGAATTTCTCAACCATTCTGCCGTCAATCCAGCTTTCAGCCTGATAGCTTCAACCGGGAAAACCAAGAACTATGCCGATCAGTTCAATTTCTTCGATGAAATGCATCGGAAGGAATTATTCGATAACTTATACCCTACCGGAGGAAAAAATACCATAGAACTGCTCAACACCAAACGTCCGAATATCCTGATTATCCTGATGGAAGGCTTCGGAGCCACTATGGTAGAATCATTGGGAGGTGTAAAAGGTGCCAGCCCAAACATCGACCGTCTTTCGAAAGAAGGTATCTGGTTTACCAACTGCTATGCCAACAGTTTCCGTACCGACAGAGGTACAGTCTGCACATTTAGCGGCTATCAGAGCTTTCCAGACCTTTCGGTAATGAAGATACCAGCCAAGAGCCGAACTTTGCCTTCCATCGCCGGAAAACTGGTAAAAGAAGGCTATCGTACCGACTTCCTATATGGAGGTGACATTAATTTCACCAACATGAAGAGTTATTTGCTGGAAAGCGGTTATCAAAAGCTTACTGCCGATACAGATTTTCCCATGAGCCAGCACCAGAACGCGTGGGGAGTGAACGATGATATTACCTTCGATCACCTCTACCAAATGCTGAAAGACCGGAAAGATTCCTCCTGGCATACCGCTTTTCTGACTCTGAGCAGCCATGAACCTTTCGAAGTCCCCTATCACCGCCTGAAGGAAAAGCAGCCCAATGCTTTTGCATTTACAGACCATTGTCTGGGTGAGTTCGTAGAACGCATTCGCAAAACACCAATATGGAACAATCTGCTTATTATATGTCTGCCCGATCATGGATTCTATTATCCTGCCGAAGGCAACGGACACGATGCGCGTATCCATCACATCCCAATGCTCTGGCTGGGAGGAGCTATCAAGCAACCTATGGTCATCGACCAACTCATGAACCAGAGTGACCTGGCAGCTACCCTGCTTGCCCAACTGGACATCGATCACAGCGAATTCAATTTCAGTCGGAATATATTGGGCACTGAATATACTTATCCGTTCGCCTACTGGACATTTGGAGGAGGCTGTGCCTTTGCCGACAGTACCGGAATTACACTCATGGACCTTAACGTGGACCAACCGGTACTGGAAACGCCTTCACCCAACGAGAACCGTATTTTACGAGGTAAAGCCATTCTGCAAAGTTCTTACGATGACCTGGGTGCAAGATAATAAGTCATAGAGAAATCATCTTTATACAGCAACAAAAAACTCATCGCCGGCCCCCTGATAACAATTCGGTCTGACGATGAGTTTTTTATCTTTAAACGAGCAGAATATTATTCGACAAACTTTACTTTTGCTGCATCACGCGGCTTTGCAGCAGGAGTCTCATCCGGATAACCAAAGCCAATGCAATATAAGAGTTCATATCCTTCGCTGAATCCCAGCTTCTGCAAGTATTCCGCTGCCTCAGGGCTTCTCATAAAGCGTGCCGGAGTACCCAGACAACAACTGCCGATACCCATAGACCAAGCAGAAATCATCATGTTCTCAGCTAGCAGTCCGCAGTCGAAAGGAGAACTTTCTGATTGTGTATCACGACCGATAAACACCACCGTAGGCGCATTGCGGAACATATTCTTGAAAGTCGGATCTTCGGCAGCCTTCGGATTGGCCTTCTTATACAGTTCTGTCACTCCGTTGATATAATCAGCATTATCAACTACACGTACTTCCCATGCCTGACGATTCATAGCATTAGGAGCATTGATACCGCACTCCACAATGGTCTGCATCTTTTCCCGTTCCACTGCTTGCGGCTTATACTGACGGATGCTGCGGCGTGTCATAATTGTTTCCACTACCTGATTCTTTACACTATCTTGTGCCGGAGTTTCTGCCGGAGCCTGTTGCTGCTGTGCTCCACCCCCACAAGCCATCAAAGGCAACAATAATACAGTCAAAGCCGCTTGTTTCAAGTTTTTCATAAGCATTCTTTTATCAATTAATAACGTTTGTCCATAAACTCTCTTATAAACAGTCTTAAAGCAACTAAAAACATTTGCCTAAAGTCGGCATAAAAATAGATTTTTTTCCGCTATTACAAGACTTTTCCCTCAAGAAAATCAGCAACAACCATCAGACGCGAAACAAAAAAATAAGAGGATACTCTTTCGAGTACCCTCTTACGCTGATTATCTTGTAACGTTAAGTTCTGATTACAATTTCGGACCAGCAGCAACCAAAGCTTTACCAGCTTCGTTACCTGTGAACTTAGCGAAGTTCTTGATGAAGCGAGCAGCCAAGTCTTTAGCTTTTTCTTCCCACTTGCAAGCGCAATCGTAAGTGTCACGCGGATCCAAGATCTTCGGATCAACACCCGGCAATTCAGTCGGAACAACGAAGTCGAAGTAAGGAATAGTCTTAGTAGGAGCTTTTTCGATAGAACCATCCAGGATAGCGTCGATGATACCACGAGTATCACGGATAGAAATACGTTTGCCAGTTCCGTTCCAACCAGTGTTAACCAAGTAAGCCTTAGCACCAGTCATCTTCATCTTCTTAACCAGTTCTTCTGCATATTTAGTTGGGTGCAATGACAAGAATGCAGCACCGAAGCAAGCAGAGAATGTCGGAGTCGGTTCAGTGATACCACGTTCTGTACCAGCCAACTTAGCAGTAAATCCTGACAGGAAGTAGTACTGAGCCTGTTCTTCGTTCAAGATAGATACTGGAGGCAATACACCGAATGCATCAGCAGACAAGAAGATAACTTGTTTTGCGTGAGGACCTTTAGAAACCGGTTTAACGATGTTTTCGATGTGATAGATAGGATAAGAAACACGAGTGTTTTCAGTCACGCTCTTATCTGTGAAATCAATCTTACCATTAGCATCAACAGTTGCAACACCGTCACAAATAGGAATCGAGCCAGTCGCCTTTATCACATATCCAGTAGGGCCGGCGCCACGCCACATAGCGATCTTACAGGGAATACCAGACGAATTCATACTTATAACGGCATCCGACAAAGACTGATATGTAACCTCAACGGTACCATCACAATTGCCGGGAGTGCGCCACACAGAATTAACATATTCACGAGCCGCAACTATCGCGTCCTCACCTTCGCCAGCAGTAGTAGGAGTAAGACACCAGTATATGAGATTGTGAAGAATATCCGAAAAAGAAGAAACACCAGTTATGTCACCGTAAGCAGGAGAAATAGACGCTACGATAAAAATGGAAACAACCAGGCTTATAAAACCCTTTTTCATACTTGACAATCTCCTTTGCGATGATAAACTGAAATAAAAACAAAAGGGAGAACCACAAAATGACACATATCGAATTCATAGGCTGGACTGTTGTAATTATAGGCATAATCGTAAATACCGGTATCAACATAGTGAGAAGCAGACGAAACACCCAGAACCAGCAAATACTGATAGATGAACTCGAAGCACTACGCAAAGAGCTGAACGACCGAAAGTGACCACCCTAATCCCTCGCCGCAGGCGGGGGATTTTAC
>ENA-ORSS01000113-ORSS01000113.1-human-gut-metagenome-genome-assembly--contig:-NODE-113-length-103012-cov-27.276921_pt1 | contig 103012 bp, 63 predicted proteins | sample MGYA00241899_ERZ509162 | MGnify/ENA primary metagenome ERZ509162 (study PRJEB26280, sample SAMEA2338641) | human gut metagenome | biome: human gut; feature: human-associated habitat; material... | reverse complement strand
ACTGCCCTTAGGGTGGGAGAGTAGGTAGGTGCCGAATTTTGAAAGAAAGAGTCTCAGAGATGAGACTCTTTTTTTATAAATAGCCGTAACGTAGTTCCGGCAATTTACTCCCGGAGTCCCAGAAATGGGACTCTTTTTTTGTAAATAGCCGTAACGCAGTTCCGGCAATTTACTCCCGGAGTCTCAGAAATGAGACTCTTTTTTTGTATATAGTTGTGTGATGTCGTGCAGACAATCGGCACCCCGGGTGTGTCATGGATGCCCCGCCTTTTATATTCCTGCTGATTACGTGGATATTGCGGTAAATTTGATAGTTGTATGATTTTGTTTTTTTGATTTTTTCCGTCTGGCATTTTCTTTACGGCCTGCCTTAATCCGGAGGAGTAATCGTTTATTTCTGTCTGGGATTTCTCAGCGAAATCCGCGTAATTTACATGATTTGATTTAAAACCGTAGACCGAAAATTACACAGTGAGTCCGTCCCACTGTGTAATTTTTCTAAAATGAATTATCACCCCGCAGAGGTTACAGTTATTTATCGGTAGTAAATCGCTGTACGATCTGAGGGGGCGTATATTATCTGATTTGGCAAATTGGTTTTCTGTGTATTTAGGGGGATTGATTTAATTTAAATTTTAAAATCTGCAATTTCTGTTTTTATTTTTGTATTTTTGCATTATAAATTTAACTACATTCTTGTATAATGTTTTATTCTAAACATTATAGTCGTTTTTATTATTAAATAACACGCTATGAATATCTATTTTAGTTTTAAAGAAGTTTTCAGTGCTTTTATCGTATTGTTTGCGGTGATTGATATTTTGGGATCTATTCCGATTATACTGGGCTTAAAAGAACGTAATAAGACAGTACATGCCGGTCAGGCTGCCCTTATCTCGTTTGTTATATTGTTTGCTTTTTTATTTGTCGGAAAGTCTTTGTTGGCTCTTTTTAATGTGGATATATCTTCTTTTGCCGTAGCCGGAGCTCTTGTTATTTTGGTCCTGGCTTGTGAAATGATATTCGGGGTCGAGATTTTTAAAAACGACGGTCCGACGGATTCAGCTACGATTGTACCTTTGGTATTCCCATTGATTGCCGGAGCTGCTTCTTTTACAACGCTGTTGTCTTTACGGGCTGAATACAACATTCTGAATATTATTATTGGTTTGGCGTTGAATATTTTGTTTGTGTATTTTGTGCTGAAGAAGGTGGATTATGTTCAACGGGTTGTCGGTAAGGGAGGCGTATATGTGATGCGTAAATTTTTCGGCATTATTTTGTTGGCGATTGCTGTCCGTCTTTTTACCGCTAATTTGAATGCTTTGTTGAATACATTTAACTAGTCAGAATTTATTGATAAAGTTCACGAAACGATTGGCATAAATAAAGTAGAGGATAATCCAGAGTAAAAAACGGAACATACGTCCGAAGAACATCAGAAATAGGGTCACCGGAGGCTTTGTGTGATAAAATCCCAGGGCTACGTTGGCAACATCTCCGATGACGGGAATCCAGACAATAAGGGCAAGTAAACTGCCATATTTGTCGATTTTCACTTTTTGTCGTTCTAATCTTTCTTCTTTTATGTGAAACCAGCGTTTTATTTTTTCTTTATTGCCGGAACGTCCGATGTAATAGATAACAAGGCCCCCTAACCAGTTGCCGGTCGTAGCTGTCAATAAGCATACCCATGGATTAATACCGGCTGCGAGCATACCGACGAATAGGATATCAGCCCCCATCGGTATAAAGAGGGCAGATAGGAAGGAACCGATGAACAGACCGTAATAGCCGTATGCAGAAAGAAATTCGGAAACGGTTAAGGTAATAATTTCAGGTCCCATATATTTAAATTTATTGGGAATTTACGGAATATATGGGATGAAGGTTTGCTTTGAAAATAAAGAACCTTTTAATTGCAGATTTATGATTTTAGATTAAAATGAATCTGATGACGAATCAGTTTACCGGGTAATTTGAAATTTACAATCTAAAATTTACAATTTATATGAATCTCTGTTTTAGGAGATAAAATCAATAAACCGATCGGCATAGTGTATGTAAAGAAACGCCCAGAACATAAAACGTAGCGAACGTCCGATAAACATATATAAAGCGGAGAGTTTAGGGTTGATTTTGTAGAAGCCGAGAGCAATGGCGAAAAGATCGCCGACAATGGGAAGCCAGGCAAAAAAAGCAAGTAGGCTGCCGAATTTATCGATTCGTTTTTTTTGTTTTTCTAATTGTACAGGAGTAACTTTCAGCCAGCGTTCGATCCATTCCCATTTGCCGATCCAGCCGATCCAGTAGGAGGTAAGTCCTCCCAGCCAGTTGCCCACAGTGGCGATGGCTACGCAGAGCCATATATTTCCGCCCAAGGCCAGGAGGCCGATTAAAAGCAAATCGGCGCTAAAAGGAATAACGGTCGATGCCAGGAAGGAACCGATGAATAAGCCCCAATAGCCGAGATCGATGAGTGAATCCATGGAGATAAATTGCTATATGCGTTATTGAATAAGGAATATCGAAATCAATAAGTAGAGCAAAGGTAGGATAAAAATTACAGATTTTGAATTTTAAGTTCAGTTGTAATTCATAGATAAATGTATTTTATCTGAGCTGTTATTGTAAACGGACCGGAAGGCTGGAAATAAATTTTACGATCGGAAATATAACAGCCGGTAGAAGTGTATAGAGAGGTGAATGTTGGGATGAAGAAAACCCAAAAGGTAGTTCTGTCGTAAAAAAGAAAGATTAGATTGAAGATTATGAAAATAAGTGTATTGATTTTGCTTTGGTTCATATCGGGGCATTTTTTAATGGGACAAACGATGAAAAAAGAATTAACGGAAGAAGAAAAACGAGTTATACTTCGTAAAGGTACGGAAAGGCCGTTTTCCGGAAAATATTATAATTTTAAAGAGAAAGGTACTTATGTATGCCGGCAATGCGGAGCTCCGTTGTATCGTTCCGAAGATAAATTCGACTCAGGATGTGGCTGGCCGAGTTTTGATGACGAAATTCCCGGCGCAGTAAAACGGATTCCGGATGCTGACGGCCGACGGACGGAAATTGTTTGTGCGAATTGCGGCGGACATTTGGGGCATGTATTTTTAGGAGAAGGATTTACATCGAAAAATACCCGGCATTGTGTCAATTCGATATCTATGGATTTTATTCCGGCCGGGCAGGAGGCGAAAAAAGAAAAAACGGAAACCGCTATTTTTGCCGGAGGATGTTTTTGGGGGGTAGAACATCTGATGCGTAGTCAACCGGGAGTTATTTCGATAGAAGTCGGATATATCGGAGGACATACTCAAAATCCGACATATAAGGAAGTGTGTTCAGATACGACGGGGCATGCCGAAGCCGTTAAAATTGTTTTTGATCCGGCTAAGATAAGTTATGAGAAATTGGCCAGGTTATTTTTCGAAATTCACGATCCGACACAGGTTAACAGACAGGGACCGGATATCGGAGATCAGTATCGGTCTGAAGTGTTTTACACGACACCGGAACAAAAACTGATAACGGAAAAGTTAATAGGAGAATTGAAAACAAAAGGCTATAAGGTTGTAACGAAGGTAACTCCTGCTACTACATTTTGGAAGGCGGAAGATTATCATCAGGATTATTACGGGAAAACGGGAAAAGCGCCTTATTGTCATCGGTATGTAAAACGATTCTGAATTTTTTACCTGAAAACGCAAAAAAGCAGTAAAAGAAAAGTATGGGGTGTTGTCATGTCAAATGTTAAAAAACGCGCTTGTTATTAAAAATTAGCATTTTGGCAGAGTTTTTGTTATATTTACAGGTTAATATAAAAGAAAAAATTTATTTAAAGTCGTTACAAATGATTGGAAATTTTTTTTCGACCTTTTTGCCTGTTTTTAAAAATTCATTAAAGAGATTTGTTTACGGCAGCTTATTTGTCGTTCTCTTTTTATATTTTTTTGTCCGTTGTGTAGACTTTTCTATTTATTCCGATGCGAATGAGGTCAAGGCGGTGAAAGCAGATATTGTGACGACTGACGATGTAATTATCGATAAAGAAGAGATCGTTTCCGGTGAAGAGGGACGTATATTGCTGAATGTAAAGGGAAAGATCGAAGATTGTCTGCCTTTAACGATCCGGACGGATTTTGAGCTGTCGGCACAAGCCAAAATTTTGTACTCAGAAAAATACCGTGAATTTGTATTCCGGGATTTACAGGATTCTTTTCGTTTTCAGGTGGTTGCTCAAAGTGGGTTGCCTAAGCGTTGGACGATAAAATTGATAGATGTTCGTAGTCATGCCGGTAATATTGTCCGTTTCCGGGTAGATTCTTACAAAGCGGAAACGGATGTTCCGGATTTAGTGGAGAAAAACGGTCGGATTTATCAGCCGAATTTGGTCGAAGTGTTTGTAAATGCAAGCAGTGATGCGGTTTTCCCGTTGGAGATTGTACCGGATATTCAGATTTCGGAAAATGGTACATTGATTGATTACGAAGCGGGAACTCCTTTGAGGTTTGAGAGTGCGCATAGTATTTGTAAATTGAAAGTGAGGGCTGAAAATAAGAGTGTACAGGATTGGAAAATTGCTATACGTACGCCGGAGAGTGACGATGTAAATCTGAAAGGAGGAGGGTTTATTGCATTTACGGACTGTCTGGAGGTAGCCGATACCGTTTTTGTTGTAGATACCGCACAAGCAAATGCTACTGTAAAAGTAGCTCAAGTGAGCGATTGGAGGAATTTTAATGTAATGCTCCAATATAATTTGCGTTTACCGGTTGGAGCGCATTGGGAGTTCTTGGATGGGGAAACGGAAGATTTTAGTACGAGTCGTGTCATTTTTAACGGAATTGAGGATATCCGTCGGTTTAAGATCGTATCACAGAGCGGAAAGGAAAAAATTTGGAAAATTAAGCTGGATTATCGTTACGACCGGAAAGCTTGGGTCACTAATTTCAGTATCGATTCCTGGCAACCCTCGGAGAAGGTAAATGTATCCGTAAATTCAACACAGGCTGTAGATACTGCTTTGCAGAAAGTGTATATAGAGGTGAATGACGGGGTGAAGGAGATAACCGATAAGACACCGTTGATTGTATATCCGGTTGTGAAACTCTCGGATAAAGCCAGTGTTAAAGGGGTGGAAGCGGGACAAAACAATGTATATCGTTTGCCAGCAGTTTCTTTTGCCGGGATAGGTAGTCAGTCTTACTTCTCTGTGTTTTCGGAATCGGGAGAGGAATATAAGTGGACGATAGAATTGGTAAATAAGCAACAAGGTAAGGATGCCAATGCAGAATTAGAGAATATTATGTTGCATGCTGAAAAATTACCGGCAGGGGTCGCATTTACGAATGATATATTTATGCCGGCCGTAGACAGCCGGGAAGTAGTGTTAAAGCTTGATAAGGCAAAGTTTCCGTTTTTGCTTACGGCAGAGGCCTATGCGGTGAAAATTTCGGAAAAGGCAAAACTGCCGGATGGATTGAAAGATCTGGTATTCGAGAATATCAGTGACCGTAAGACGATTCGAGTTGAAGCGGCAAACGGGACTGAAAAAATATGGACTGTACGGTTGGATTATAAACAAAATGCGGGGGCGGATATCACTGCATTTAAGATTTCACAGGTATTCCCGGCTGATGTTACTTTTGAGCGGGAGGGGACGATAGATGCAGAGGTCGGACGTGTAACGTTAGGGGTAACGGATGCGGGAAGTGCTTTCCCGTTACGGATGGATGTTGCTGTCGTTGTATCTGCAAATGCACATTTACAAACGGAGTTGAAAAGTTTGGTGTTTACCAGTGAAGAGCAAGTGCATCGGATAAATGTAGTTGCTGAATCCGGCATTGTACGTGAGTGGGTGATCGGTCTTAAAAATCAGGTTGTAAAAAGTGATAAGGCTATATTGGAGACGCTGGTTGCGGTGCCGGTTGATCCTGAGGTACAATTGGGAAATGTAGGGCTGGCAGAGAATACCGGGTATGTGGAAATTCTTGCAGGGAAAAACCGGTTTCCTTTGTCATTGGATATTAACGGAAGTGAATTTTCGGAAGGTGCGACGCCGGATAAAGTAATACTTACTTTTGCCAATATCAGCCGGAAAGAAATGGTGAAGGTAACGTCCCGCAATGGGAAGGTGACCAATACCTATACGGTCGGATTGAAAGATTTGGTCCCGCCGGGTGATTCGGCCGATATTGTATCGTTCAGGCTGGAACGCTATCAACCCTTGGATTATAAGTTGAGTGGAAATGTGGAAATCGATCGTACAAACGGTAAGGTATGGATAGAGGTGTATGGAGGGATGGGGGCATTGCCGTTGATCGTTTGGCCGGACATAAAAGTGTCGGATGCTGCGGTCTTGCAGACAGAATTGCCGGCTAACGGGTTGGAATTCAGAAATGCTGCCGATGTGAATGTGGTAAAAGTTGTTGCAGAGAATAAGACGGTGAAGACCTGGCAAATCGGTATCCGTGAATTGGCATTGCCGAAAAATACAGAGGCCGTTGTGGAGCAGGTGGAGGCGACAAATAAAGAGAATATTGTTGTACAGCCTGTCGTAAAAGAGAATAATGAGGTAACTATGTATATCGGGAATGCACAGCCCACATACCCGTTTACCGTAACGGCGACGTTGAGTGTGAGTCCGAATGCAATGGTAAAGGTGGTCGGTAATACGGTTCCGATGCGTACACGTACGTTGAAGACACAGACCGGTGTACAGGTAGTCCGGGAATTGGACCTGACATTTAACAGTTCGGCGGATAGGATCGGAGTGGAGGTTATTTCCGAAGATGCTTCCGTAAGTAATATTTATAATTTCAAGTTGGGAGGCGATAAAGTTAAGAATACGGAAGCCAATGTTGTGGAGTATAAAATTGAGTCGTACATACCCATGAATATGGAAGAGGCTCCTTTGGTATTCGGGCCTGACACGGAGCAGGGATTGATTACGATCAATGCGCCGGATGAAAGTGCTTTCCCGTTTACCGTATATACGAAGCTGCGTTTGTCTTACGGAGCAGAATTAAAAGGGCTGAATCCTTCGCAGATGACGTTTGAGCGGGGATTTACCGGGCAGGATTTTGAGGTGATTTCTGAATCCGGACAAGTGAAAAAATGGCGTTTGCAGGTGAAAGTGGCTGAAAAGAGTAAAGAAAATAATGTAACGGCATTTGACATTGCTTCTTACACACCGGAAACAGCCGGATTAGGTAAGCCGGAGATACGGACAGAGCAACGGAAAATTGTCATCCCGGTAAAAGATTGGAAAAAGGGGAGCCGCTTGACTGTGGACGTCGGAAAGATGGAGCTTTCTCCGAAAGCATCGTCGGATTTCCGTTCCAGTTTGTTTTTTCAGTCCGCGAAAGATGAATATATTTTTCATGTGACGGCGCAAAACGGGGACGTGGCGGAATGGAAAGTCGTACTTGATTATACGTTTTCGGACCAGGCGGATATTACTTCTTTCCGGGTATTAGCGGGCGATCCTGCTGTTGTTACCTATCATCCGGAAGCTGTGATCGATGCAAAGACGAATACGGTGTATATCGATGTCATTGAAAATCTGACATTCCCGTTTACCGTGACGACGGATATTGCTTATTCCGCTAAAACGGAAATAGATGCCGGCGGAATGGCGGACAACCGGATTCGTTTTGATAAATATCAGGATTCGACGGTAATCCGGGTGACGGCAGAGGATGAAGTGACCCGTAAAGACTGGAAGGTGAAGTTGCGTTATCATTTCAGTGAAGAGGCTGATATAACAGCATTTCATATTGAAGCTTCTGTCCCGGCGGCTGTTGTATTTGCAAGTCCGGCAACGACAATCGATGAGTCGGCACATACGGTGTGGGTGAATGTAGCGGATTGGGGAGGACAGACCAATTTACAGATTACGCCGTCTATAAAAATTTCAGATAAGGCTTCCTGTAATCTTTCCGGGGATTTGCTTTTTGTGAAAAAGACAAGTGAGTCGAAAACGATCCAGGTGACGGCGGAAAGCGGTAAAGTTGTCGTTTGGACCGTAAAATTGAAATATGAAGAGAATAGCGGAGCGGATATTACTGCTGTGAAGTATACGGGATATGTACCTGCGGATATTAATTTTCTGGGGGCTTCGATCGATGCAAAGGCGGGTGTGATTACTTTGGAGTTGCAGACCTGGAACGGACATACAGAATTTACTCTGAAGGGAATAGCATGTACGCTTTCTCCTAAAGCGACGGCTATGATTCCGGCGGATATGACATTCCGGAAACAGATTCAGGAAAGTTTGGAATATGTCGTGACGGCCCAGGACGGCACTCAAAAGAAGTGGATGTTTAAATTGCTCTATCACGAAAGTAATGCTGCCGAAGTGACGCGCTTCCGAATTACAGGAAATAATAAACCGGGTATAATTTCAATGGCGACGACGGGTATACTCGGAGACGGTACGATTGATATCGATCTGAACAGTGGGGTTCGGGATGCTTTTGAATCCGGTTTTCAGATAAATGTGGAAGTAGAATTGTCGGCGAAATCGACTTCTAATTTCCCGGCGACAATGATATTCAGTAAACCTACGGATCAGCGAAAGTATACCGTGACGGCAGAAAGCGGGGCAGCAAAAGAATGGACGGTGCGGTTTGTGAATAAAGCTTCTCAGGATGCTTCATTATTGGCTTTGAAAGGTGCTTCGATTGTAAGCGCTACGACGAGTAATACCGGAGACTTTAAGTTTACGGATCTGAAATTATCGGGGACGACGGCAAGTATGACGATAACGGATGTGATGACCCTGAATAAGTACGACCGGAACTGGCCGACTTTGAATATTGCCCTGGATATGCAATTATCAGCCCGGGCGAAGGTAAAGGAAGGTACACAAGTGAGTATGAATGTCAGTAATCCGGGAAGTAAAACCTTGACAGTTGTAGCAGATGACGGTATACATCAACAGGTGTATACCCTGGAAATGGCTTATAAGCCACAATTGGATAACGGAAGTTTAGATAGCTGGAATGACAATAAAACGCCATCGGGAAATATATGGTCTACGGCAAATAATACGTTTGTTTCCGGAACGACCAAAACCACCGGTAAATCGGGTTCGGCAGCTTTGCTGACAACTTCGGAAGCCGTGGGAATGAAGGCTGCCGGTACGATTTTCCTGGGAAGTTTTAAATTTACCAGTTTGACGGACGCATTGAACGATCCGGAGAAGATGACGCATTTCGGTATTGCTTTCCCCGTACGGCCGAAGCAGGTGAAAGTGGATGTGCAGTATAAGCAGGGAAACGGTGTTCTGAATGACGGTTCTAAGGATAAAGGTCAGGTATGGGCGGCATTGGAGTATTGGCCCGATCCGACGAATGCCAAGAATCCCGCCAACAAACGTTATGCGTACGGAGAAGTTATGCTGACTCAGAATGTAGGTTCGTGGACGACATATACGATTACCCTGAATGTGACAGACGCTTCGGTTACGCCGACACATTTCTTGTTTGTGGCTTCCTCCAGTTACGACGGTAATCATTTCAATGCCGTGAACGGTAGTGAGATGAGAGTGGATAATGTGGAACTGGTTTATTGATTGAAAAACGGATAAAATGAAATATACATGGATTTTGTGCCTGATATTCTTGCTGGGAGTGAGTGTGGGAGCAGTGGCAAAGGACAGTGAAGAAAAGCAGGAGAAAAAAGAAAAAAAGGAGAAGCCGGAAGTATGGTATGGAAAGTGGCCGGTACTCGGTTTACGAATCGGAACGGATATAGGAGGGGCATTGCCTTTCCCGTTTAGCAATATTCCCAGTGAGTTCGCTCCGAAGATAAAACCCCGCCTGACATTTGGCGGGGAAGTGATTGTTCCGGTGAGTAAGCGGTTTACGATAACGGCTGAAGTGAATTACAAGACGGTGGCTATTGATGCGGAAGCTTTTGTGGAGGAACAATTTTTTCAGGCAGAGGGATTAAATAATAACGAACCGGTGTTCTTTACGGGTATGGCGGATATGAATATGAGCTTCTCCATGATCGAAATACCGGTGTATGCGGAGTATCAGTTTTCCGGTGGGCGTAACCGGGTGATGTTGGGAGGATATTATACGATAAATAAAAAACAGTCGTTTGATGTCGTTGCTAAAAAGGGATATATGCAGATCACGAAAGGAGACGAGGATGTGCTGGCCTTGAATACGAATTTTACGATGAGTTTTACAGATGACCTCGATTCATGGGATGCAGGGGTATTGTTCGGGTATGAACGGCGTATTATGGAAAATTTATCCGTGAACGGTAAAGTACATATCGGGTTGAAGTCGATTTTTACGGACGGTTTCGATAAATTGGAGTATAAAATGTATCAGATGCGTTTGGCTGTGGGGGTAACGTATGAATTGATCGATTTTAATAAGAAATATCATTTAAAGAAATATATCCCGTCATTCAGACGGAAGAAAAAAACTCAGGAAGGAAAATAAAGATACCGTTATATGAATTATAGCTTTAAAAAATATATTTTGATAGTACTGGGATTGATTTTATCTGTTGCCGGATACGGACAGGTAAGGATCGGTGATCCGGTATTTACGGAGGATTTCGGGACAGTACCTGATGATTGGAAAAGTTTTGGAAAAGATTATCAGGACGGAAAAAATATGTATAGTTATCGCGGAGAATTAAAAAACGATAAATGTACCCGGATTGATTATGAATTTGCTAAAAGGTCGTATAAAATAATAGGTATTACAGCTTATAGAAATAGTTCGATGTATGATTTATATGGGGGGAATGGTAGATATTGCTTGGGAAGTAATGGGGAAATTTTGGGTAGTGACGGTGCCGCAATCAAGACCTGGCATGTAAAAATCGATCATACGAATCCGGATCAAAGTAATGGATTGGCTTTTATTGCGAATGCTGCTACGTCTGAAAATTCTTTTGTGTTTCAGAATTCTATAAATAATCGAAATACCTTGACAAATGAGGATCTGAAGTCGGGTAGGGTATATCAGTTTAAAGTATTTATAGGAAATGCCGTAAAATCAGGACAGGCAGGAGCAAATCCTAATGTTGAAGTTGTGTTGGAAAGTGGGACTATAAAAACATCCGGGAAGACGAAGGAAATAGAGAAAGGAGCTACTGTTGCTTGGATAGAGCATACTCTTTATACAGAAAAAGGGACTTCGGATTTAACGTATAGTTTTTATAGTGTGAAGAGCGATGCTTTAGGGAATGTATTTATTATTGATGATATTTCTTTATGTCCGGTGGATGTCAGGGCTGATGTCGTAAATGTGGATCTTTGTTCCGAACCGGGAAAAGTATGGTTTGATGCTGTTGTCGATGATATTCCGGAGGGGTTGGATGTGTATACCCGACTGATGCGGAAAGCGAAGTCGGGCGGAACATGGGAATGGGATGATCAGACCGGTATTACTGATTCGTTAAGGACATATACCACGGAAGACAATTATACCCATTACGATTATCGTTTGGTAGTGAGTTTGACTGCATCGGGATTGGAGCGTGTTCCGGATGAATCTGTCAGGTTGAATGAATACGGGACATTTTCTGTTACTGAAAACTTTGTTCCGGGACACAATTGTGAGGCTTGGAGTAATTTTGAAATCGGAGTGGACTTTTGTTCCCAACCGGATTCGGTTGTGTTTAATACGGCAGCGGATGCTTTTCCTGTAACTTCGGAAGTATATTTCCGTTTGATGCGGAAATTAAAGACCGGTGGTGAGTGGGAATGGGCCGGTGAGGTATCGGCTGATCATCGGGTTGCTGCTTTGGCTACCGATTATCTGAATTATGATTTTCAGGTGGCCGTAGAGGTAGCTTCGCCGGATATACTGACCGGCAGTGCTACTCCCCGGCAATTGATGGAGCGTCCGAATTACGGTTGTTTTATTATAAAAAATACTTTCCGGAATGATTTCTGTCTACAACTTTATGGGGTTACGCCGGATTATGTGACGGTACAGGACAGTGTGTCGGTGGAGCCCTCTTTGGTGGTGTCGGTTGAAAATACTCCGGTATACCTGCGTTGGCTTTACCGGCCCTTCGGCTCAGAGGAATGGCATTGGTGGGGGGAATCCCGTCCGGTAAATCAAAATGAGATAGACTGGGTGACTTTTACTACCGGAGATTTCCGGGCTGTGTATGCGATGAGTCCGGACGTGTTGAATGCGATGCCGGATCAGAACATCGGAACTGTTGATTATTATTATGTGGCTACGGAAGAAAATCAAATTCCGGGAATCCCGTTGACGGTAAATATTACCAAACGTTTTGCCGGAGGTGCTGTGATTCTCGATGTTGAACCGACTATGAATTCGGCTGTAACATCGATTATCCGGGGAGAGTGGCTGACGCGTAAGCGGGGAAGTGAATTGTGGGAAGTATTGCCGGCACAGAATGGGTTTCGGCAACAGATCGGAATGGTCAATTATGTGGAATACGAATACTGTTTTGTGGCTTCAATGTCACAGGCGGTGATGGATACGTTACAACCGGTAAATGTACAGCCGGGAGAAATAACGTATTGGTTGTCGGAGACGATAGGCAATGAAACGTTCACATTGGAGGACATCAGCCGGGAGTATTGCGAAGTTCCGGGGGAGGTCGTATATCAGGTTGGGTTTGCGAGTGAAGGAATTCCGGAGGATATGCCTGCTATCGGGCGTTGGATGCAGCGTGAAAAAGGGACGGATAACTGGAATTGGGTGAAAAATCCTTTCCCTTCCCGGATCGAGAATTTGCAAGTGACATTGGCGGATGAGGTAGCGCATGACTATGCTTTTGTTTTGGCGTGGGATCACGACAGCCTGGCCGGTTGGAACGCGGCAAGTTTACCCGTAATGAAAGACTATTATGTGCTGCGTTCGGAATATGTGGATTCTGCTTTATGTATTGGCATCGATACGATCCAGATCGTATCGGAGAAACGGGATGAATTGATATTGCAGCCTGTGTTGGAGAATATCGGTGGTCATACCGTATATGGCCGTTGGATGCGGATTGATAAGCTTACAGGCGTCCGGGTATGGGCGTCGGAGAGTATGATTGCAGGTTACGATCTGAAGGTGGGTACGGATGAGTTCGGACAGAACGATTACCGTTTTTATATCGGATTGGCAGAAGCTGTCGTTGCAAAGGCTGCTGCCGATATGGAGGAGGCAAGACCTTATTTTGATGTAAAAAACGTAAAAGGGGTTCGGATTCCTAAACCGGAAGTGACGGTTACGGCGATAAATTGCGTTGCCAAACAGGATGTAAACCGTGTAACCTTGCAAGTGGCAGCAGATGGAACAATACCTTCTTTACGCTATCGTATCGGGGAGGGTGCCGTACAGGAGATGACTGTAGGTGCTGAAAATGAGTTGACATTTACAATCGAAAGGGATTCGGCGTTTTATTTACTGGATTATGTATTGAATGGAGTTTGTGAGCGGATGGTGCGCAATGATACAGTGAATCTGAGCTATATTCCTAAATTACAGATAGCACGCTTGACAGATCTTTTCGGCTGTCGTAACAGTGTGGTTGTCGTCGCCCCGGAGATAAGCGGTGGTGCCGTTTCGGTTTATGAATGGAGTAAAGACGGTGAAATACGGACGGATTGGGCGGATAAAGACAGTTTGCATATCCGGATGACCGGAACAGGGGCAGTTCCCTTGAAATTAGTGGTTAAAGGAAACGGGGTATGTCCGGAAGATTCTACGGTATCCCTGATTACCGGAGAACACCCGGTTATCGATTGTGATTGTCCGGTAGAGCCGGTGGAAATTTGTGTCGGAGAAACCTTTACAATTCCTTATCGAAGTATAGATGCTGAACAATATCGGGTGACGTTAAAAGAAACAACGATGCCGGGATTTGTGTTTTACCCGGGAACCGGAGACGTGAAAGAAAACGGTGTGCTGGAAATCAAATCCGGACAACAGGTGTTGACGGCTACCGATTTTATGGCGGGTAGTGTATTTACCTTTCGGGTACAGATATTTAAAATGGTCGAATACAATGAGGTCAGTTATCGTTGCGAGGATGAATTTGAATATCGTTTTAAAGTACGGATGAATCCGGTATCCCGTTATCCTTCCGAATTGAAATTGTGTATGGGAGAAAGATTACGGCAAGTGCCCGAAGTGGATTTAAATGGTAATGAATCCGATAACTGGCGTTGGCGGTTGTGGGATGGAGCTACATTGACAGAAACATCTTTGAAGACGATGCAAACCCCGGAAGTCATCGACACCGTTGTTACTGCCGCGATGGGCGGAAAGCGTTTACAATTGTTGGCGACTACTGTTTGTGGAGAGGTGACCGTGCAGGATATCCGTTTGGCGGTATATGTACCCGATTCGAATCGGATTGTTGCACCGGAAGGATTGGTGATAACGGGAGATAAGGTTGTACTCGAAGGAACGACTTTGCTTTTGCAAGGAATGAACTATCAGTGGGAAATGAGTGAGGATGGAAGCCATTGGATCGATTTACCGGGAGAAACAGAGAGTAATATGACGTTGTATGCGCCGGACACATCTACTTATTATCGCCGTATTTTGAGCGGGGCAGGGTGGGCTTGTCCGAATATGGAGACTATAGTGAAAGTTGAAGTCTATAATAATGCGGCAGAAAACCGGATTTATTTGGAGGCAGCAGATACGTTGATTTATTCGGGTACGGAAATTACGGTGCATACCGATAGTCCGGAGCGGAAAGGAGTCGGTTACTGTTGGGAAAAGAATGAAGGAGGAGAGTGGATTGTAATGACAGGAGAGGAAAAGCGGGAATTACAGGTGACTCCCGGGACAATAACGATGTATCGCCGGGGAGCTTTGGTGGATAACCGGGTGTTGTATAGCAATACGGTTGTTGTAAATGTGTATGATAAGGGACAGAATCGGATCATGTATGCCGGTAGTTTAGTACCGAGAAATACTCCGATACGCTTGACCGGTAATTTTGTCGATATTCCCGGTGTTAAATACCGTTGGTACAGTCGTCAGAAAGAAGAATGGATATTGATGGCAGGTAAGGAGGGATGGAATCTGGAGACGATGTTGGATGAGCGGACTACTTATATGCGTTATGTATATTTGCCTTCACAGGCCGGAGATTCGATAGGTAGTAATGAAGTGACAGTGTATGTTTTCGATAACGATAAAGATAACCGGATTGCAAGTGAATTATCGAATGTATGCCGGGATGTGATTGTTCCGGTAAAAGGAACGCCTATCGGTGACGGTGGTGTCGCTTATCGTTGGGAGTGCAGTTATGATGAGGAAAATAGTTGGATGGTTACGGACAGTACAGGTTGTAATGTATTGTGGCCGGCTACGGAGAATGTCGCACTCCGGCGGCGGATACTTTATGCGGCGGCGGATGAAAATTGTTACAGTAATGTCGTGCATCTGAATGTGATATATAACGGAACGGATAACAGGATCAGTCAGGTCGGGACTATTATTGCCGGGGAAGCGGGGATCATAGAAGGAACATCGGTGGAAAATGCTGCTTACCGGTGGGAAATCAGTAAGGATGGAAAAACGGATTGGATGGTTTTGGCGAATGCAGCATCGGCATTTTTACAGTTGGAAGGAATACATACGGAGAGTATATGCTGGCTGCGCCGGAAATTGTTATTTCCGGATGGCGGTGGGTGTGAGGAGTACAGCAATGTATTGAAAGTAAAAGTAGTCGATCCTGAAAAAAGTAATAGAGTGGTTTTGGCCGGCGATTATTACTGCCAGTGGTCTCCTTTTACTTTGGAGGGTTCTGATATGCAGGAACTGGATGCTACCTACCGTTGGTATAAGAATACAGGAAAAAATTGGGAACCGGTAGAGCAGGCTTATGGGAAAGATTTGACGGTATATGAAGGTGTCGGAATGAATACGCTTTTCCGCCGGGATGCGACAGTAGACGGCGTCGTTTATGCCGGTAATGTCGTGGAGGCCCGTTTGTGGAATGCTGCTATGGTTCGGAATGTATTGGAAAATCCGGGAGAGGTGTGTGCTGGGATACCGGTTGTCATTCGGGGCTCGGACGCTTATGCGGGAGACAGGGATTTGAGTGATTATGTAGATTCTTATTATTGGGAAGCGAGCCAGACGGGAGCCGGAGGTACCTGGGAGCGGATCGATACGGCGAATATGCAGGATCTGACGTTGAATGATCCGGAGGTTTCCCGTTGGTATTGCCGGATTGTAAAGACACATTGCGGTAGTAATCTGAGAAGTGAACCGGTGTTTATGACGGTAAAGGACCGTTTGAAGCTGACATTGCGTTCTGATGTGAAGTTCGGACAGATGAGCGTAAAAGACCCGATAACAATATCTGTGGATGAAGATTTTTACGATAATTACGAGTTCCGGATAAATGGCCGCTTGTGGGAGAGTGACGGACAGCAGTGTATTGTATACGGCTGGCAACCGAATAAAATGTACGGGGTAAGCATACGGGTTCAGAAAGACGGTTGTGTACAGGTCGATTCATTGAATGTGTATGCTCCGGATGTCGATTTGCCGAATGTGCTGACTCCCAACAATGACGGTTGGAACGACCGCTTGCTGGAAGGCTATGAATTGAAAGTTTATAATCGCTGGGGAAATTTACTGTATTCCGGTAAGGAGGGCTGGGATGGACGTTATAAAAATCAGTTGGTGACAGCGGGAACTTATTTTTATGTCGTAAGGGTTCGTTTTGAGAACGGTCGTTCGGCAGAATATAAAAGAAGTGTGACGGTAAAAAGATAAAACGTGAAGAGAAACAGTATAAAGATATTGAGTATAGTGTTGTTTATCTTCGGTACTTTGATGCAAAGCCGGGGACAGACGGACGTAAATCTGAGTCATCGCTATCTGGGGCGGCTTTGCTATAATCCGGCCGCAGCGGGAGAAGATCCGACGACAGTGAATTTACGGGCTTTTTTCCGGGAACAATGGATCGGTTTCGATCGTGCACCCAGTACCCAGGCTGTGACAGCAGATAATTATTTCGGAAAATATAATTCAGGAGTAGGTGTCGTTTTTGTTAAGGATGAGATCGGTTTTTCCAAATCGATAAATTTTAAAGGTTCCTATGCTTATCATTTGAAATTGAATGATAACTCGTATGTTGCTTTGGGATTAGCAGTCGGAGTGATATATAACAGTTCGGACGAGCGGAATTTTAATCCGGAGGATCCGGAAGATCCGGAGATAACCTATATGCTGGAAAAAGAAACGATTGCCGATTTCGATGTGGGACTAGAATATCACTGGAAGAGTCTGAATGTCGGTTTGGCTGCCGCTCATATCACAAAGGGAAAGAATAATCCGAAAATTACCCCACACTATTATGTCTACGGAAATTATGCAATGAACCTGACGGAAGATTGGCGGTTGACCCCCTCCTTGTTTGCTGCTATCAATAAAAAAACACGTATTTATGAGGTAGGGGCGACGACAGAATACCGGAATAAGATCAATCTCGGATTAGCTTACCGGGTTAGTGAGCGCTTTGTGGCAGATGCAATTATCGGTTTGCTCGGGGTGATTGTTTCCGATTATGTCAGTCTCAATTATTCTTATGATTTTACGATCGGGCAGTCGAGATCGGATGTTACCGGAGCTCACGAATTGATGATGGCTTTCCGTATAAAGAAATAGAACTTTCCCGGAAAGAAAATGTTACGCAAAAGATGTAGTTGGAAGATAAAGCCGGGACCGGGGGTATATGTGTCGGGAGCGGTGTCGTTTTTTTTGTTTTTTCTACTGTGGTGGTTTATGCTGCCTTCGCCTTTGTTTGACGTCCCTTATTCTACGGTATTGCTGGACCGGAATGAGGAGATTATCGGTGTAAAGGTAGCCGATGACGAACAATTCCGGTTTCGGGAGAACGGAAACTTACCTGCCAAATACCTTGAAGCGCTACTTACATTTGAAGATAAACGGTTTATCGGGCATAATGGCGTGGATTGGTTGGCATTGGGAAGGGCTTTCTATTTGAATATGTCTGCGGGGAAGGTCGTTAGCGGGGGGAGTACGTTAACGATGCAAGTAATCCGGTTGTCACGGAAAAATCCACCTCGTACTTATTGGGAAAAATTCCGGGAGTTGTTGTTGGCATTGAGATTGGAACAGAGTTATTCCAAGTATGCGATACTCCGTTTGTATGCCGGACATGCCCCTTTTGGCGGAAATGTAGTCGGATTAAGTGCGGCTTCACTTAAATATTTCGGACGCAATCCGGAACAATTGAGTTGGGGAGAAGCGGCTTTGTTGGCGGTGCTTCCGAATGCACCTTCGTTGAGTGATCCGCGTTTAGTGAAAGAGAAACGGGATCGTTTACTGGAACAGTTGTATAAAAATGGGAAAATAGAAAAAGAGGATTATAAACTGGCTTTGGAAGAAGCATTGCCCGAACAAATTTATTTCTCCGGGAATACCGCTCCGCATCTGTTGACCGAAGCAATCCGGTCGAGAAAAGGTGAAGTTTGTCATTCCACTATCGATAATCGTCTGCAAAAAAGGGTGAATGAAATAGTGGAACGTCACAGTCGCCTGTTGGGAGCGAATCATATTTACAATATGGCTGTATTGGTGACTCGTGTTTCGGATGGAGAAGTTCTTGCGTATGTGGGGAATAGTCCGTCGCAGCCGGGAAGCCGCGGTAATGATGTCGATATTATTACAGCAGTGCGCAGTTCCGGAAGTATTCTTAAACCGGCCTTATATGGACTGATGCAGCAAAACGGGTATATTTTACCGGGAACATTGGTACCTGATGTTCCTTCCCGTTTCGGAGGGTATGCTCCTTCAAATTTTAACCGGAGTTTTCAGGGCGTGGCCCCGGCAGACAAAGCTTTGGCCAGTTCGTTGAATATCCCTTTTGTCCGGATGTTGAAGGACTATAGTTATACACGTTTTTATGACGATCTGAAACGATTGGGTATAACGACTTTGAACCGGGAAGCAGATGATTACGGTTTGAGTCTTATTTTAGGTGGTGCAGAAGTGTCGTTGTGGGATGTTTGTAATATGTACGGTGGGATGGTATCTACATTACGGCATTATAACGAACAGGACGGTAGTTATTTCCAGGGAGAATACGATCGGCTGAAATTGTGGCGGGATATTAAAGAACCGGCGCTGACAGAGTGCAGCAGTTTTGATGTCCCATTAAAAGCTTCTGCTGTGTGGCTAACCTTGGAAGCATTGGGAGAGGTCGAGCGGCCAGAACTGGAGTCCGGATGGAAGAATTTTGCCTCCCGTATGGATTTGGCTTGGAAAACAGGTACCAGTTTCGGATTTCGGGATGCCTGGGCTGTAGGAGTGAATGCCGATTGGGTGATCGGTGTTTGGGTGGGGAATGCCGATGGAGAAGGACGTCCCGGATTGGTTGGCGTAAGAGCTGCAGCGCCTGTTTTGTTTGAAGTTGCCGGATTGTTGCCTGTTTCTACGCATCTGTTTATGCCTGTCGATGAGATGAAAGAGGTCGTCGTGTGCCGGAAAAGCGGATACCGGGCTTCGGATATATGTGAGGGGAAAGATACGCTTCGGGTATGTGAAACCGGTGTTCGTACGGGGATTTGTCCTTATCACCGTTGGATACACCTGGACAAAAGCGGAAAATGGCAGGTGCATTCGGAATGCGAGAAGGTATATAATATGCAGACGGTGCCTTGGTTTGTACTGACGCCGGTACAGGAATGGTATTACATTCGTACGCATGGTGATTACCGGAAATTACCGCCTTGGCGTCCCGATTGTAAAAACCCGTCCGGAGATGTAATGGAAATGATCTATCCGCAAAAAGGTACACGTGTTTTTATACCCCGGGATTTTGGCGGGACGAAAGGGACTGTTGTGTTTGAACTGGCACACCGGAATCCGTTAGCAGAAGTATATTGGCATATTGATGACCGGTATATCGGTTCAACCCGCCATATTCACCAGATGAAATTCGATACTTCAGAGGGATTACATACACTCACGTTAATGGATGATGACGGAAATACATTGCAACAGAAATTCCGGGTAGTTGGAAAATAGTTATCTACTGTTCAGAAGGTCATAGAAAAATAGATTCCCGGAGTTCCTTCAGGAGTAACGGTCGGTGTTAAGGTCAGATTGTGTTTTTCAGCGAATGGCCGGGTAAATAAATAGCCACCGGCAGCTCCGATGGCAGCTCCTCCCAAAACATCCCAGATATCGTGTTGTTTGGCGTAGACGCGTCCCCAGCCGACGTATGCAGTGATGGCATAAGCCGGTATTCCGAATTTCCAGCCGTATCTCCTTTGTAAAAAAGTAGCTCCTTGCATGGCAACAGCAGTATGGTTGGAAGGAAAAGCATGGTGGTCGCTGCCGTCAGGACGTTCTTTCTTTATACTGTATTTCAAAATGTAAGTCAGGGCGATGCTACTGGTCCCTCCGATTACCAATTGCCTGGTGCCCCGGTAATCGCCTGTTGCCAGAGAACCGATGAACCCGGCAACGGGATTGATAAACATGGCTACATCGGTTGACCGGTCGATAAACTTACGGGATTGGGCCTGACTTGTGAAAGTAATGGATATACTTACCAGAAAATACAATACTAATAGATATTTGTTTGTCATCGCTGTATGATAAGGAACGTCAAAGATAAAAAAAATTGGATATATCGTTTTTTCTTTTGAAATTATTATTACTTTTGTACCCGCTAATGCCACTTTAGCTCAGCTGGTAGAGCGACGCATTCGTAATGCGTAGGTCGCGAGTTCAAGTCTCGCAAGTGGCTCTCCTGAACGTCAGGGCAATATTACCGGGAAAGAGGTTGATTGTATTTATCAACCTCTTTTCTCTTTTAGAGAAAAGATAGTTTTATATTGTTTTTGGGATGAAAATTACACGATAATTGTAGATTTATTTTTTATAATTCCTCTTTTTACAGGGGAAGGTTGTGGGTATAATCTAAAATCGTAAATCTAAAATCTACAATTAAAACGTTCCTTAAAACAATTTTCCGTTCATTCGTTGATAGAATATTTTTTTAATTGTAGTATATGAATCCAGGTTCCGGTCGCTTAGAATCTCTTGATGTGCTGAGGGGATTCGATCTTTTTTGTCTGACAATTTTGTGTCCTCTGCTGTGGGCTTTTTATGATACGGGACATTATTCCTGGTTGCAGCCGGTTATGCAACAGTTTTCTCATGTACAATGGGCCGGGTTTGCCTTATGGGATTTGGTTATGCCTTTATTTATGTTTATGGCGGGTGTTTCTGTGCCTTTTGCTTTTGGAAAATATCTGAAAGCAGGGGAGGGATACGGAAAAATATACAAACGGATTTTCCGGCGTGTAATCGTTTTGTGGATATTGGGAATGGTGTGTCAGGGAAATCTGTTTGCTCTGGATATAAACGTACTAAAGTTATTCAGTAATACTTTGCAGGCAATTGCCGTAGGTTATTTGATTTCAGCAGTTATCTATCTGCATTGCAGACCAAAAGGGCAGATCTTTGTCACTGTAGGATTATTAGGGATATATTGGGCATTACTGACCTTTGTCTCCGTGGATGGATATGGCGGTGGTGATTATACGGCACAGGGAAATCTGGCAGAATGGGTGGATCGGGTTGTGTTGGGACGTTGGCGGGATGGAGCCTGTCTTGATGAATCCGGGAAAGTTATTTTTCTTCAATGGTATGATTATACCTGGATACTTAGCAGCTTGAATTTTGGGGCAACCGTGATGACGGGCGTGTTTGCCGGAGAAATATTGAAAAGTCGTCTGGATTCGTCCGCCAAGTGGAAATGGCTTTTCGGTATCGGTACAGCCATGGTTGCTATCGGTTGGCTATGGGGATTGCAAATGCCTGTTATCAAACGGATATGGACCAGCTCTATGGTGCTGGTGAGCAGCGGTTATTGTTTCTGGTTGATGGGGTTATTCTATTATCTGATCGATTATAAAGGCTATCGTAAAGGATGGACCTGGTTGAAAGTGATCGGCATGAACTCTATATTGGCTTATGTACTGAGTGCTGAAGTCGGTGTTATTTCTTTTTCATGTATCGGGCATTCTGTTTTTTGGGGAATGAGGCAATACATCGGAAGTGATTTTTATCATTTGTTAATTCTGACGATCAATATCGGTTTCGTATACTCTCTGCTTTATGTGTTGTATCGGCATAAAATCTTTTTGAAAGCTTAATGCTATGGGATTTTAGATGGTATGATGTTTCGGAGCCCGAAAATTGTAAAAATATATTTAATTGTACTTTTATTTTTGATTTGTTATTTCTCTTTTTACAAGGGTTGTGGGTATAATTTGAAATCGTAAACCTACATATAAATTGTAGATTTTAGATTTACGATTTTAAATTATAGATTAAATAGATCTGACGACGAATCCCTTTGTCAAACAATTTAGAATTTGTACGTGTTGATTTTCGTTTGTTAGCTGAGGGATCGCTATTGCCGTTTGGAAAAGAAAGCGGAAATGGCAATATTTTATTTTAGGAAACTTAAGTACATCGGCGAGATGGTCAAGGCGAAGACCGGACGGGCGATGCAGACCATACTGTCCGAAGCTCTCGGCATGGAACGCGGCACATGATATCTGTGGAATTTTTGTTCCAATAAAAAGCCACTTCCTTATCAAGGAAGTGGCTTTTATTCATCCGTATGCATCCGCTATTCGTACTCGAACTCGTACGTGTCGGTCGTGACGCTGGAATCGGAGAAGGTTGTCGTTACGATGGCTTGCATCAGATAACCGTCAACGATTTTGTATTGATACTTTGTGATCTCATCCGGTTCCGAAGGTTTCGTTTCGGAGGTAGACCAGTAATACGATTTGATCTCTACAGGCAGGTATTCGCTCATCTTACCGAAAACGGGGAGCATATCCTCGTAAGCACCGGGGACATACATAGTCCCTATACCCATGACAATATCTATATTCATCGTTACCTTGTCTGTTCCGTATGTCGCCGTACTCTTATACCGATAGCTGGGTTCTGTATCCGCCCGTTTGCTGTATTGGTAGGTGTCGGAAGTGATGACGTTTCCATTCTCCCAGGTCTGGGAAGTGACCGTTCTTTCGACCTCTTGACTGGTCAATGACAGGTATGGGTGTTCTTCGATCACCTGAGTTAGTTGCCAGTCCGCATTGTATTTATATTCGACGTCCGAGCTCTCCTTGTCTTCGGGGGTATTGTCCATGATGTATTCGATATGGGACGACAGCGCGTAACCGCTCTGATCCATCTTGTACGTGGCGCCGCCCGTACCGTGCCCTTCGGTATTGGTATAATCATATACCGCCTTTATCGTGCCGGTTTCATAGGTGTAGGTTGATGTGGTGGATGTTCCCGGGCCGTCGAAATTCTCGGTGGTAGAACCGGAGACCCTGTTCTGGTCGTCGTATGTTAATTTGGTCGTGGTAATGGATTCTCCGTCTTCGTCCACAGTCTTCACGGTAATTTTTTTCAACAGTTTTTGCTGGGGGTCGGGATCGCTGCCGCCTACCGTTACCGCGCAGGATGCCGACACTTCTTTATTAGAGGAAGAAGTCGCTGTAACGGTCGCCAGTCCGTTGGCTATCGCGGTTATTTCTCCGGTTACGGGATTTACGTTTACGACTTCCGGATTGCTGCTCGACCATATCACTGATTTGATCGTGGCGTTGGCAGGCTCTACCGTGGCGGTCAGCGTCGCTTTAGCACCTGATTCAAGTGAGAGTTCGGTCTTGTCGAGGGTAATTTTCGTCACTTTGACCGGAGGTTCGTTCTGGCTGCCGTCCTGTTTGATTCCTTCTTGTACAACCGTTACGGTAAAGGTGTTGTTGCCCGAACGGATGGTGATCTGGGCCTCACGTCGTTCGCCCGTATAGTTCTGGTCGATCTCGATACGGAGCGTAATTGTCCCGGCACTGCCGCTGTATGCCTCGCTGTTGCCGTTGTAGAGTTTTAGCCAGACTACGTTATTGCTGTTGTTATCGGCAGCGCGTGTGTCTGATTTTACTTGTACGGATGCCAATGCCGGAGCCTGTGCTTGCACTTCGTTCACGGTTGCCGTCCAGGGGGCATCGGCCGTGAACGAAAAGCCTCCGCCCGTATTCTCGTTATCGGCATAGGCGCTTTGTGTGAGTTGTTCCTGTATCGGCGGAGTGAACGGAGATCCGTTTCCGCCTTCATCTTTGCTACAACCGGCGAGGATAGTCGCCGCCGAAAGCATTAATAAAAACAAATGTTTTTTCATATATAAAAAGAACGTTCTCCAGCTACCACAAGAACCTTTTTCTTAAACACAGAAGCGTGGAACTGCAATGCCACGTTCCGAATTGGAGGTCGTAGGAAAACCTTTACACACGAATGTAGTAATAGCAGTCCACGCTATATGCATGAAAACCACTATGCCATCCCTGTGTGTAATTGTGAAATTTCCTACGTTTCCAATTCACAAGATCAGCATAACGCTTCTTCTTATTTCTAATATGTTTTGAATGGAGTTTACCCCATTTGAATGTAAAATTATATAAAAAGTATGATATTAATGTGTTTTACAGAGATTTTGTCGTTGTTCGCAAACTCGACACGCCTCCTCGAATTTATTTTTCCGTGATGACCTGTTTTATTTATTGTGACATTATCGTGACAGATTTAGAATTTTGCCAATTATAAAATACCTGCAAAATATTGCTTGTGCAAATGATTTACAGTAATATATAGGTGTATTTCAATTGTTTGTATATCATAAGTTTATGCTGTTTCTTCCCTGTTTGTGGTACTATAGGTGTAAAATGACCTTGTAAGCAATGGGATGTTGTTTTAGTAAACCGGTTCATAAAGTCAATATAAATTCTAAAAGTATCGGAGTGACAATTCAAGTCCGGTTGAACTTTTTTGTTTAATTACATAAATGTCCTAATGTATATACTATATAAAAGATAAAATGTATAATTTCATTTAAAAATATTATTATAATATTTTGTTTTTGTTTATAAATTTATATATTTGTATCATATAAGTACGTAAAAAGTGGCTTATAAAGATCGTTACCTTAACTCTTTTGGAAATTATATCATACCGTCTTCCGAAAGTTTAAGTGGTCTGAAGCCCCGGTCTGTGAAAGCATGGATTGTTTGTACATACGGCGTAAAATTGTCGTATTTTAAAGGATGGGCTAGTCCATCCTTTTTTTAAATTTGAAATTATGTATCTAATCTTGCATTATCCTATCGTAGATGCCCGTTATTTTGCCAAGGATGACGTTGAGCGTTTACCGGTTCCTGATTTTCCTTGTCCTGATTTTAAAAGTACGATCCGGCATTTTGGAAAAGTAGAGGAACGAAAGGCTTTAAGTGTTAGTTGCTGGCCGGGCGAACGTCGTTTTTGTAACGGCCGGCGGGCAATTCGTTTTTCCCGTTTGAGTGCTGATGAGGTTCGTTTATATAACGAAGGTTTTCGGAGTATTTGTAAAGGACGACGTTTTTTCTCCGACGGTGATTTATTGGGACGTTATGAGGTATCTTTTACGGTGTATCAGCGCCCCGGTGTTTTTTTAACCGATGTATTGACCAGAATTTTCGGCAGTAAGATTTTTGTAAGGAATGCAGTTGGCGGGTATGACGAAACGACTTTGAAAGAAGGTGGAAAATATATATCGGGATTGTATCTCAAATCCTCCTGTTGTTTGAAAAATGTCGGAAATATGTCTTCATCGTGGAATATGACCGGGGATTTGATGAGTTATATTGAAATCAGTAGTGCAGAGGCGAAAGATCCGAATATTATTCCTGAAGAAAGTGTTGAAGTAGCTGATTTTGAAAAATCGGGATTTAAATTGTATTTTTATAAACATGCAGGAGTTCCTGTATGGATTGTGGTGCGTACAGATGAATACCATATTGATTATAAGATACTTCACAGGTTGAGGACGGCTTTGGTCCGTATTCATGCGGAAAAACAAACCGTCGTCCAGACCATTAAATTTCTTAACGCAGGTATTCAGAAGAAAAATGAGATCGTCAATAGCAAACGGGCAATCGCCTATATAAAAGCCGTTCAATATAAATTGTTGCAGCCGAACCGATTCGGTATCGGACAAAACCCGATTGTGAATATGGCTTTCGATGCCGATAATGATTTTAACGGATTTAACTGGGAAGATTTGAAGGGTATGGTGGAGAAGCTTGCCGACCGTTATACGAAATCTGATTTTAAAAAATTATTCACGAAAGTCGATTTCAAATTCATCGGAGAGAAAATACCCGAAGCTTTAAAAAACGGTATGTTCAACGATCAGCAAATTTGTGAAATGACAAAACTCCTCGAATTGGCGCAGGAAGGCAACAAGGTAAAATTTCTCAATTATATTGAAAAAAATTGGGTAAAATTGAGTGAAAAGGTGTTTGTCGGTGCTTCTTCTACAATTATTGCCCAATATCTGCTAGCGTTGATTTTATAAACGGCTTGACCTATCGGTTCGTTTATGATATAAAATAATGGAATATTTCATCGGAACGATGAAATATTCCCGGAGGCAGTTTTATTGCTTACCTTCCATGTTATTTGATAATAAATAAATTTATTTGTCTGATACAAATCATAAATGATTCTGTATCTTATATCGTATGCTTTAATTTTGAATATATGTAAATATATAATGTTAAATTTTTATTATTTTATCAATAATAATTTTATTATATAAAATTATGTTTTATATTTATTGCATTCATCGGTTCGGGGGTTAAATTTTCTTTTTTATTTCGTTTTGTTGTTCTGCCGGTTGCCGGATTAAATACTTGTCTTATGGGATGGGAATTAACGATACATACGATAGATGTTGGTCAGGGAGAAAGTTCGCTGATCGTAGTAAAGTATGATGGTGCTATTGTAAGGACGATGCTGATCGACGGGGGAAAAAATAACCAGGCGCCTGTTGTAAATGCGTATCTGGACCATTGGAAAATCTCGTCGGTGGATGTTGTGGTCGTTTCCCACTATGACGATGATCATTCCGGTGGAATTATCGAATTGCTAAAGGCAGATAATCTGTATGTTTTATGTGAGCAGGTAGCGATAAATGTTGTGAATATTGTAAAAAAATATGGAGGGCTTGAGCAGGTCGCGGCAGCCACAGGAGCGACGTATGCCATTCTTATAGGAGCGTATAAGGATTGTCTACAGGAGGCAGAAAAAGTTGCAAAAGAAGCTGTAGAAAGAGTTACAAAAGAGAATAAAATGGATTGTGGAGGAGCTGTAGGGATTGGTTTGGATACAGCTATATGTTTTAAGTATGGTGACCTGAATGATATCTTATTGTTTCCAAATTCTCCGAAAATAAAAAATATTTCACGTTGTATAGGTAGGAAAATAAACCAAGTTGGAGCCCTTGAGCTTCAGCTTCTGAATGAATTATATACGAACTTGTGGTCTTATGTTAGAGTAAAAAATCGTTGTTGTACGGTAGGGAAATTTAGAAATTCTATTATTGTAGATACGGGAAAGACGAATGGTATACCGGATGCTTATAGAAATTATTTAGATGGAGATTTGATGATCGCTTCTACATGGCGTCGGATTCCTTGGGTAAGGAGACGTGAAAGAATTCCGAATTTAGGAGACGAAATACTTAGGGATCCGGAAGATATGGGTGGTGATAATATGCCCGAAATGTATGTGATGGCTATTAATAAATATATTTGGCCGGGTAAGGGGCCTATTGCTCTGGTTGAAGACAATAATAATGACAGTATCGGTTTGCTGTTGCAATTCGGCTCTTTCTATTATTATACGGGAGGAGATTTGCCAATAGAAGGAGAGAATATGATTGCGACTTCGATTATGAATGACAAATTGCAGCATCGATTATTTCCTGTTCCAACGCAGGGAATTGCTGCCTTTAAATGCGGGCATCACGGATCGCATTATTCTACCAGTCAATGTTTTTTGAACACGTTGAAGCCTAAGGTTGCTTTGATTTCATGTGGTGACAACTCTTTTGGACATCCTCATCAAGATGTGATAGATCAATTGCATGAACACCTTGGTATAAAATATTTTTTCCTTACCGGATGCGTATATCATCGGGATCATGTACCAGCGAGTCCGCGAGAGAAGAAAGAAGATCCTTTCCAAATTCAGTTAAAATGTGTGGGAAATAAATCCAGAGTATCTGGTTCTGATGAATGTAAAGGAAATATTCTGCTTTATGTATATGAAAGTGATTTGACAAATAATGCTGGTAGGTTCGGGGTGGAATATTATGATTGGGATAATGAAGGGTATGTATCAGAATGGATAGAATTTTAAATGGAGTAAGGTATTCTGATATGGAATGAATAAAGTTCTGTTTGTTTATGACAGATAAGAGTGTCGTAAGATAATTAAATATTTTCATTGCGGTTGTTTGTGTGCGATAAAATCGAAGAAAAGTACTGTGAATCATATAATCTGTAGAAAATATGAGTGCAGATCGGAACTATAACAATTTAGTACTTGACAAAGGGGATTCTGCCTTGCCGGAAAATCTGCGTAATTTTTTAGCGACGGTTCCGGGAGGAAAAATTGTGTTTGTCGAGGCGGAGGTGTCGGAGTCTCCGGCGGGGTATATTTTGGAAGGCGAATGCCGGGATGTTTGGCCGGTAGCGGGATTGGAGGGAAAACAGTTGGCCTTGTCGCATATGAGGATTGAGGAGGGGAACGGTGTGATCAAAGGGATCGCGAAAGCCAGAATGAATTTTACGGCGGAGAAAACCGAGGCCGTAGATGTGGTTTCTGACGATGGAGAAGGCCACCCTTGGAAAATTACATTGACAGAGTCCGTTTCCGATCTGTCTGCGACGGAAATTATTTGCTCTGCGACAAATATCGGTATCCCTTTCTCATTGCCTGCGGGTATGGATTTTCTGAACGACGGGGTACAGATTGATGCGAAAGAGGGCTATTTTATCCTTTTTTATCCTGATACTTCTTATGAATCGTATGCCGAGTTTAAGGGCAGCATACCTTCAGCGGTATGGGAACCGGTGCCTGCTGTCTTCAAATTTAACGGAATCGATTTCGATGGTGTCACGAAATCCTCCTCTTTTGGATTGACGTTGACCGGACATTTTGCTATTGGAGGGATAAAAACGGATGCGGGGATCTCAATGTCCGGATCGAAATACTGGCGGGTTTTTGTCAAACCGACTCCTCCGGACGTGCAGTTTCCCGGATTGGCGGCTTTGGCTGCCTGGATCGGTGGAGAAACCTTGCTGCAAGACATTGCAGAAGGGTTTGCCGATACGGAACTCGATCCTACCGGATTCGATGCAGCCCTGTCGGGTATTTCGGCTGAGATCGACATTCAGGCTTTTTCTTTGCGTACGTTGCGTATAGACAGTATACTGACCCTGGGTGCATTGAAACTGGATATCGGTTTTTTATTGCCCCAATTGTTGATTTCGGGAAATTTGCACGAACAAACGCCTTTGAAGGTAGTCGATTTGTTGAAATCACTTTCGTTGCCTGCCGATACCATCCCTGATAATCTGGAAGTTTCGACAGCCGATTTTTCCGCCGATCTCCGGAATTCGATTTATTCTGTCGGTATTGCGGTAAAGTTTGGCTGGAAGGCGGGACCTTTTACTTTTGAAGAGATCGGCCTGACCTTGGTATATGATGAGATTTCCAAATTGACAGGGACTTTTAGTTGTGGCTTTACAATAGGCGGGGCTCCCATGTTGCTTATGGCCGAATACGGGGGAAAGGAGGCTGGATGGGTATTCAGCGGAGGTCTGTCGCCCTATGCGACCTTGAAAATAGAGGATGTGTTGAATATGCTGGAAAACGATTTCGATGTGAAAGAGGTTCCGGAGCCGGTCAGGGACCTGACGTTGACAAAGCTGTGGATCGCTTATTCGTCGGCTACGAATAATTTTGAATTCGTTTGTGAAGGGACTTTTGTGGTGGATGACATCGATGTGCTGATGTCGGTGGTGATTCGCTTGGAAGAAACAAAACAGTCTTACAAAGCCTTTTTCAGTGGAAGGCTGTCGATCGATAAACTGGTGTTCGATGTCGTATTCCAGAAGGAAAATAAAGACAATACGTTTATAGCCGCTTATCACCACGAGGGAGACGGGAAAGAGCCTTTGCGTGATCTGGTTGCCGGGGTTTCTGTGAATCTGGCCGGATATATTCCGCCGGGATTGGTGATCGATTTGAAAGAGGTGAAGTTTATTTATTTCAAGGAAGCGGAAGTCAAGCGCTTTGCCTTCGGATTGCAATTGAATGTGGCGGTGGATTTGAATCAGCTCCCGGTTATCGGCGAAAAATTACCCGCCGGGATGGTGATTCGTCTGGATGATTTACAGGTGTTGTATACTTCGGCAGCTTTTTCGGCAGTTCAGGTTGGCATTGTCAATCCTTTGCTTCCGGAGGAAATATTGAAGCTGGATGCACAGGGACTTCCCAAAGGATTGTTGATTACCGGCGTATTGAATGTCTGCGGATGGACTCTGGAGATAGATACGGGACGGAAAGAGAAGAGTGTTGCACAGCCGGTTGCTGCTTATGCCTTTGTAGGGGAAGTGAGTGTGACGGCAGTGGCCCCTTCGGATATCACTTGGTTTAATGTGCGGAAACAACTCGGTCCGGTCGATTTTCAGCGTATCGGACTGGCATTTGCCGACAATGTGTTGTCGTTTGCTTTGGATGTCAGTCTGAAATTGGGACCGGCCGTGTTGAATATGCAGGGATTGACCGTAGGAAGTCCTTTGGACCGTTTTGAGCCGGTAATGGGGATACAAGGTTTTTTTATGGATTTGAAGACAGGGAGTTTCGAACTGGGAGGTGGATTCCTCAAATCGTTGAGTCCGGACGGTGCCACGGCTTATTACGGAGCAGTGATGATACAATGCGGTCCTTTCGGACTGAAAGCTTTGGGGGGCGATACGCCGGCGCATGAGGCGGACGATCCCGACGATCCCGGTCATAAAATAGGGGTGCCGGCTTCCTTTTTTCTGTATGCCAATGTGGAATTGCCTTTAGGCGGACCTCCGTTTTTTTATATCAAAGGTTTTGCCGGGGGATTCGGGATCAATAATTTACTGGTTTTACCCACCTTGCAGGAGTTGCCGGGATACATACTTTTACCGGGATCGAAGGCCCCGAAACAGGGGAAGACGGCGGAAGAGACTATCCGGCAAGTGTTGCCGCAGTTGCAGAAATATTTTATACCTCAACCCGGACAGTATTGGATGGCAGCCGGTATTTCTTTCTCTTCTTTCGAGATGATCAATGCTTTTGCCGTGGCGACAGTGTCGTTCGGGGTGGATTTGCGGGTAGCGCTTCTGGGAAGCTGTTCGATGAGTTTTCCCAAAGGAATGTCCCATCCGATAGCTTATGTGGAGATTGCTATCATGGCGGTCTTTTCGGAGAAAGACGGTTTTTTTGCCGTCGAGGGAATCCTTTCACCTGCTTCTTTTATTTTCGGTGATTTTTGTCACATCAGCGGTGGTTTCGCTTTTTATATCTGGTTCAATCCTCCGCTTAAGGAGGGGGGACCGAAAAAAGGAGAATTTTTGGTGTCTTTAGGCGGGTATTACCCCCATTATACACCTCCTTCTTATTATCCCGTACTTCCGCGTTTGGGTATCCGTTTTTGCCTGGGGCCGTTTCAGGTTGTCGGGCAAGCCTATTTTGCATTGACTTCCGGTATGTTTATGGCGGGGGGGATGCTGAGTGCTACCTGGGATTTATATGTGATCAAGGCCTGGTTTACGGTAGAGGCTAATTTTCTGATTGCCTGGGCGCCTTTCCATTATGAGACGGAAATTATGGTATATGTCGGATGTAAGGTGGATTTGGGTATTTTCAGGTTCAATGTGTCGATAGGTGCTTATTTGCAATTGTGGGGACCGCCGTTCGGCGGAAAGGCCGAAATCGATCTGGGGGTTTTGGCGTTTACGATTTCCTTCGGTGGTAAACAGGTTATGCCGGAGCCTGTCGGATGGCTGGATTTCAAAGGTCAGTTTTTGCCGGCTGATTCTGCTGCCAAAGGCATAGCACGTCAGAGTGCTTCCGTTACGAACGTGTTGAAAGCGACGGTGCCGGAAGGCCTCAATAAATCCGATTGTGAAACTGTTGAATGGGTGTTGGATCCGGACCGTTTCCGTATTTTAGCGGCAACGACGATGCCTGTGAGCGTATTATGTATCAATGGTGAAGAGATAGGGCCGCAAGCGGGTGAAAAAAACTGGAATCCGGAAGTGAATATCAGACCGATGAATCTGGCGAAGGTAAAATCGTTGTTTGTAATCGAGTTGTTGCGGAAAAACAATGCCGGGGAATATGTACGGTATAAAGCCGGTTTTGACTGGAAGGCGGAATTGGAGAATGTGCCCGTAGCCCTGTGGGGAAAGCCTCTGGATGGTGCCGTAAAGGTGGACGAGGACGGTTTTGTCGAATCGGCTTTAACGGGGGTGAGCCTGTTGCCTTTGAGTAGAGTGCCTTCTATGGTAAATGAGGTACAGGAACGACAGTTGTTGTATCAGCAAAATCACCAATACGATTATAATTATCAGAGCCCTTTGCCGGATAACGATTATAGTGTGGAGGTATCAGGGAGAGATACGGATGAATTGGCAATTGGCATTCACGGACAACATGAAGCCGTACTTATGAATAAAGGGTACATACTATCGGCATTGGCGGACGGATGGGTAAGTAAAAGACGGGACTCCATATTGCAGAATCTGACAGGTATGGGATGGAATACCTATGAAAAATCGGAGATGGAGGTGTTTGCCAAAGAAACCGTATTGACAGATTGGCCGGAGGTCGTCCGGTTGGTGGAAAATGAATCGTAAAATAAATTATTATGAGGCTATTGGAAGATAAAGAGCGGATGATTGCTTTTATACAGCATGATATTCCGGGCCTGGAAGATGGGAATTTTCAGTTGAAAATATCTCAGGTTATTACGGACGATGGAGGAGATAAAGTCTCCGATGAAACACTTACCGCGGCCTATGCTTTTGCCGTGACAGGAGATCGTTTCGCTTTGTCGCAGCCGGGGCAAACGATCTACTCGGTTTATCCGGCAGAAAATGCTACCGGAAGGTACGGTAGTGTTTTGCCGCATGTCGTTTTCAATAAAACGAGTTTCCCCTGGACGCGTACTCCTTTGCAGGAAAAAAGTAAAAGGGTGGCGTTGAAGGCTGGTGTAGATACTGATGAGGATGTTCCCGTATGGCTGACGGTATTGGTACTCGACGAGCAGGAATTGGGGGGAGATCAGAATATAAAAATCGTTGCGGTCCGGGATTTGTTTCCTCCTTCAGTTGTAAAGGAGAGTAGTCTGGGGGATCATTACTCCTATTTCTATCAGTTGAAAGACCGTGAAGTTCGTCCGGAAACAATGCTGGAACCCGGAATCATGTTAACGGACAGTATACAGGTGTTGGATATAGATACGGGGTTGTTTCGTACACTGGCCCCTTCTGTCGAAGATTTGAAACTGATGGGGCATGTACGGAAGGTATCCTTGCAGGATAAGGCTACTATGCCGGGGATTTCGGATGCCGGAACCTCAGAGGGGCGTTTTTCGATTGTCTTCGGGAACCGGCTTCCTGCGGAGGAACGGAAAAATTATGCGTTTTTGGTTTCTTTGGAAGGTTTGGAAGAATTTTTGCCGGGGCAGGAAAATTTTACGTTAGATACCGGAAACAAGCTTCGTTTGGCAGTATTGAAGAGTTGGAGTTTTTATACGACCGGGGATAATGCGCAATTTGTAGACCGGGTGAACCGATTGAATGGCGGAGAAGAGACAACCGAAGCGGAAGTAAACGAAGACTTACTTTTGATGACGTCGTTTGGTTTATCCGTTCCGGAGGAAAGTATGAAAGAGGTGAGGGGGGCTTTGGAGAGAGGATATGTGCCTCTGAATCATGATTTAAGATCCGGACGGGAGAACGATATTTTTACGGTGGACAAAACTGTGTCCTGGTGCCGGGGGCCTTTGGTGCCTTATCGTGTGGAAAGAAATCTGAAATTGCCGGCAGCTTCTGCGGACTATTTGCTCCGGTTCGATCCTTCGACCGGGATGTTGGATGTTTCCTATGCATCGGCTTGGATGTTGGGAAGGCAATTGGCTTTGCAGGACAAGGAATTCGCTACACGTTTGTTCAATTGGAATACGAATAGGGAGAAAGCCATGAGGAGGCAGGTGGAGCGGTTTGAGCTGAATGAACGGCTTGAGTTGTCTCCGGAGACGGAGTTGAACGATTTGCTGAAAAATACGATTATGAGCCTTAAATTGAGAAAGAAATATGACGAGGAGAAATAAAAATGAAAAGTTGGAGAAAAGATATTGTTCTCCGGCTTTGTTGCAAAAGGCGGTGGAAGAAGCCGGATGTCCGGCTGATATTAGCGATTGGTTGGGGCGATTGAGGTTGTTGTATGGGGTGCCGGTGAATTATCTGGTGCCTGATGAAGCTTTATTGCCGCCTGAGTCCATTCGTTTTTTTACCATTGATCCCAACTGGATAGAAGCTTTGGTGGACGGTGCACTCAGCTCTGCCCGTAATTTAGCTGCCCGGGTAGAAACAGTCCCTTTTCGTTTGGAGAAAGCGGCTTTGCCTTCCCTGCAGGAACATGTTCATTACTCTTTAGGGAATATCCGTTCCCGTTTTTTGGGTACTGCGCGGGTAGCGGTATATGGCGATACCGTGATATCCGGTTTTTTGCTTCGTTCATTTTTGGTACGTAATTATCCCGGTTTAGGCGTGATACCCTATGGAAAATCGGGAGAGGAAGCAATTCCTTTGGAGATTTTGCGGATGGAGGCTTTAGGGCCGGATTCCGATACACTGATCTGTCTGGTTGCCGGGGATATGCGGCAGATGGAATTATATGAAGCACCGGAGGCTCTGCATTATGGTATTGATCGCATTTCTCCTGCCTCTAAAACCGTCTATCCTTTTAAGCGGGAGGAGGGACAGATCACTATGGATACCGATCATCCACTCGATCTGGACATAAGTGCGTGTATGCGGAACGGAGGTAAGGAACGGATAGTGGAAATGAAAAGATTATCGGAATTGATCGGGCAGCAACAGAGTCCTGTCTTGAAAAGGCTGGATGCGGCAGAAATGGGTTTTGAAATGACGGAAGGAGTGGGTTTGGTTCGTTTTATCAGAAAATCAGGAAAAAAATGAAAGCGATTGTTCCTTTGCATTTGGCGGCATTGAGAGTAAGTCCGGCAGACGCTTCTAATATTGTTCCGCAGTTTAAAGGGCGTGTTGCCGCTTTCGACCGGATGCCTTACCGGCGGGAGGATACCCGAAGTAGTACGGGAGATACGATCATCCAACCTTTGGAGGTGGATGATTCCCCTTTGGATACCTTGTGTGCCGGGATTCATTTGCATTGGGAATTACCTGATTATTTCAGGAAGGGTGTACAGGCTCCCGATTCTCCTCGGATTGTTTTTCCACAGGTCCCGGAAAAATGGCTGGTCGTACGTTATCTTTCGCTATTGGATCGGGAGCGGAACGAGTGGACTGCCCCCACTTCGCATAGCTGGCTCGTAGAAAGCGATTGTATTTTAACGGAGCGGCAGAGGGATGCCGATGGAAGGGAGAGGCTGTCCGTGCCGGTTCCGTTGCCGCTGAAACCGGTTGCTGGCGATAAGCCTTATCGTTATATGGGACGGGTGACCGACCTTGAACAGGGACCGGAGGATAGGGGTGAAAATTTGTATTTACGTGATTTTACCGATGGAGAAGGTCGTCCGTGTTATCTGACTTCGATCGGTTTTTTCGGTCCTTCTTTTGCTTCCAGTTATCCGGAATGCTGCAGTATTTTCGGGTTTTGCGACCGTTTCTTGGATAACGAGGTAATTTATTCCGCTCTCCGTGATCAGACACCTGTTTGTTTTAAGGTTGGATATCAGGTAATGGGATGGACGGAAGGGGCAGACCCTTTGGACGGAATTCAGGAAAAAGTTAAGGATATGTATAATGAATATATAGAGACATATTCAGGACAACAATCCGGTAATTATAAATCTCCTTCTGATTTTTTTGTCGAATATGCGGAGCAGACCTTCGGGTGGCGTTTTTCTGAGGATCAGATAACTTTTCGTTTGAGAGCCGATGGAAAGGTAGATGAATTGATAGCTCCCGAAAAAACGATATGTTCCGGGATATTGCAGGAAATTATATGGGACATGACCGGGGATGTATTGGCAGAGGGGTTTCTCCGGAATACGGAGTCTCCGCAATTCCCTGCTATTTGGACGGATGACGATCTGCGTATAGCGGTGGGAAATAATTCTGTCGAAGCTTTGTCGGCTTTGTTGAAAGGAGAGCAGCAAAACGGAAGAGCAGAACATACTGAGTTTTTACTCAATAGTTTACAATTGGGAAGTTTAAGCGGAATTGAAAACGAGAAAGATATTGCTACCGTACTGGAAGAGGCTATCCATGCTTTCGGATTTTCCCGGGAAAGCGGCGGCTTTTTGTGGATTGTCCGGCGTAAGGGAGATCCGGATGAAGCAGTAGATGCCACTCAGGAGATCGATTTGCCACTGCCTCTGGCTCGTAGCTTATATGAATTGAACCGGAGTCAAAAAGAGTATGATACGGCCCGGCAAGCTTTACTTGTGATGCGATCCCAACTTTTTATGGATTGGTATCGGTATATTAAAATGTATACAGAGAAGGTGGGGACAGAACATGTGGATATAAGCAGATTGTCGGCTTTCCTGACGACAAGTTCCGGTAGTGAATTGGTAGACGTGGTCCGAAAGGAAGAGGAAACCGGTAAGTTGGTGTATCTTTCAAAAGAAGATGATTCTCAGGTTGTCGTGGGTGTTAAGGAGCCGGAAGAAGATACCCTGGCTTATCGGGTTTGGGAGATTTACGCAGCCTTTATGACCGATTTGCAGGAACATCCCGATTGGGAGATGCTGGCTTTGGCGGCTCCTGTATTTCATAGCCCGATGGAGCCGGTTACTGTGATGGAGGGGAAGAGATTAGGATATGCTTCCCGGAATGGCCGGTATAAACCGCTGCCGGTAAGGACTTCTTCTGAATTGTTTGCCGGATTACGGTTCGATACCGGAGAAACGGTTTTTGACGTTTTGGGAAAAGAGGTTATTCATCCTTTTGTGAAAGAGAAGTTTTATTATACAGAGGAGTTGAATATACTTTTGGAGGAAGCAGCTTTGCTGATTCCTTTATGGGCCAGTTGTATCGCCGATGCTTTGTCTGCGCAGGGAGGTAAAGGAAATCCGGCGATAACGGATTACCGGCAGTTTGTGAAAAACTTACAGACGCTTCAGGGGGGAATCAATCCGAAGGAAGGAGGGGATCGGATAAAAGGCTTGTTCGAACGGGTAAGGGAAGACGGTTATGTCCCAGAGAAAAATCCGGTGTTGTCGCTGGAAGGGGATTCCGGGTTGAAAGTAACATTTACAAACGGGACTTTTTTAGGAGCTCTTCCTCCTCATGTCATAGCTTGGAATAAACAGGTGCAGGACGTTTCATTGAGTGAGACGCGTTACGATCCTTTTTTGCCCGTAAATCTTGTTTGGGAGGTTGCATTTGAGCCTTTACAAAAAAGTGGCGGGAGCAGGAAATATGCACCGGATGTACTCACAGAGTGTTTCCGGCTGAACGATGCTGCGACCGACTATGAGTATGAAAAGGCATCTTTTACTTCGGATGCTGTCACATACAGGGGATCTGCCTTGATGTCGGAGAAAACGCCGGGGAATTGGGGTGCGACGATCCGGAAATATGCGGCTGAATATCTGAATGAGGAGGAACGTCTGTATGCCGGACGGGTAGCAGGGGAAGGAGAAGAGCGGGAAATTTTTACCCAGACTCTGAACGGTTGGGACAGTATGAATATTTTACGGAACTATATACCGGCAATTCCGGTACAGGACCTTACCTTGGGAGAGCGTGACCGGGTGACGGCTGCAGTATGTGAAGCCGCTATGTCGGACGGAGGAGAGAATGGCAATTGGTATTGGTATGGATTTACCGGAGAAGCGCCTATTGCGGCAGGTCCTCAGGCATTGGGGAACTTCGGACCGTTGAGGAGTGGTTTTTTGTCCATAAGGGAGTTAGAGGTGGTCGATGTATTCGGACAGCGGATGAGGTTGAAAACCAAACACCTTAATCAGGACGGTAGTCTGGAAGTAATCCCCGCTTTTACGTTGGCTCCTTCGGTGGAAGACCAAAGAAATCAGGGAAAAGTATATTTTCCTCCGCGTTTGCTGGTCCCGACACGGTTGTGGTTTAGGTTTATTCATCCGGAAGCCGATTTCGTGGAAATGAATATTCATCCGGCGACAACGCCTGCCTGCGGATGGATTATGCCTAATTATCTGGATGCGAGTATTTTCTTTTATGATCCCGAAGGAAATGCGATTGGTTCTTTCGGCATCGAGCACGGAGAACTGAAATATCGTACTTATGTGGGGAATATGACAAATACTTCGGATTCCCTCTCGGCAGACATAGGTGAGAAAGGGCAACCCAAAGTAAATGCGCATCTGGCTGCTTTTATGTGGTATATTGCAGAAAAGAGCAAAGAGGAAAAAACGGCCTTTTTTTTACGGGATTTGATGTCGGCGATGTTTTATTCACAGCAATATATAAGTCCGGATAATAATCCGAGAGACGGTTCTTTGGCTATATTGATGGGACGACCTCTGGCATTGGTACGTGTTGTCGTCGGATTGGAGAGCCAGGGAAGGTTGCTGCCTTTGGATCAGGCAGATATGACCCGGGAGGATCCCTGGCCTCAGGATATATTGGCAAACCGGTACGTTTATCGGGAACGGATGGAATATAGCAGTGCCGGTCTTGGACGGGTAAATATACCTTTGCATTTGGGAAGAGTCAACGGAACGGATGACGGATTGATCGGCTTCCTGAAAGAACAGGAAGGAGAAGAGCCTTACGGAACGACTGATTTTTATGCTCCTGCAGCAGAAGGCGGACACGGGGTTGAACCGCTTGCTGATACAACCTTGTGTCTGTCGGTAAATGCCGATCCCCAAGTGCTTACGATGCTGATCGATCCCCGGGCGGAAGTACATGCGACAACCGGTTTATTTCCGGAAAACAGTCTGGCGATGTCACCGGATCAATATACGGATGCTATCGGAAAATTGCAAATGACCTTTTTAATGCATCCGCTATTGTGTCCGGTAGGTGGGGTTAAACTGCCGTTGCCGGAAGAGAGTGGTTTTCAATGGTTATGGATAGGCCCTGGAAATCAACCGGGAGTATTATTGAATCCCGGCCTTGTGAATGGCAATGCTTTGTGGGGATATTCACCTCAGGTAATTAAAGAGGGATGGATAAAATTGGAAGCCGATAGTACGGACAATTAATTTAATATACTTATGAATAACGGAATAGATTTTCAGGTATTGAATCCGGAGCAACAACCGATGATATACAGTCATTCGTCTCCGGTGGTCCTTTCGTTTGCGCTGGTCAACCGCACCGGAAACGATATTGAGTTTGCTACCGGAGCGAAAGCTTCCCAGTTGGAAATTTTCTTGCCGGTATGTTTTACAGAGACGGAGATGGCGGAAATGAAAATTACCTTGCCCGGATGGAAATTCGAATTCGATAACCAGCTACTTGTTTTCCGGCTTATCTGCCAGGAGGAATCTCCCGTTAAGTGGGAGAATCAGGGGCGTTTTGTATTTGAACTGGAGAATGTGGTAACAGGTGCTCAACCGCAAACCGATGCCGTGCAGGTTAATTTCGACCGTTTTCCGGCAGAGGTCCCTTTGCAGGTTATGGCTCCCTTGAGTATATCGGTAGCTCCGGCTCCCGGAAATGCCCGTCTGAAAGAGATATTACAACTGGCTTTTGACAATCAGGGAACGATTTTTGTTTCGACGGCTACCGATCCTCTGAAAAATACATTGTCCCTCAATATACGGAATACTGGACTGCACTCTCTCTTTACGGGGCAGGGAGAATGCAGTCCCCGCATTTCTGTGATGTTTGTTTATGGGAACAGTACCGGATGTCTGGCCCCTGACAACCAGTGCGATTCCGGTGAATGGAGTGGTTCTGCCTGGAATATCAAATGTGATATTCTTTGTCAGGAACCCAAGAATTTATGGGTAGTGGAAAATCCTTCTCCGTTTTCTCCCGAACAACACCCGAAATGGATATTTACTCCGGCTTCCGGTAACCGGGAGTTGATTGGAACCGGTGAAAATGCAAATATTTCTTTCCGGTTTTCAGATGTCCTGTCTTATACTCCGATAGGATATACACAGGCGGTAATCCAATTTTCCGGTTTCCGGAAAGATGATCGTACATTATATGACGATGAGGTTTTTGTCGTCGGAATTATTAAAAATCAAGCGGTTATCGGGCGGGGTGCACTAACCTTTTTCAGTTCGGGAACATCGTATGCCGTGGATGATACTCATACGCCGGTTGATATTCCCTTGCAGATGACTTTATTGCGTACAGCAATGGCAGAAATCGACTTTACCGTATTAGGAGTAGGAACTGACGATTTGTATATTCAGCCTGTCCCACCGATTTATACCAATGGGGAGGTTTTGTCTCTCAATAAGACAGGAATCCGGGTACCCCGGATATCTTCTTCTTTGTCTTTGTGCTTTACACTAACTGCCTATACCGGAAAACGGGAAATATTGAACCGTTTACAATTTATGGTGAACCTTCGTTTGAATAAGTTCATTGATCCCCGGGACGGTCAAATGTATAATACGATGAAAGCTGGTAAACTGGTTTGGATGGCTGAAAATTTAAGGTATCGTGCGCCCGAAGGATCGAACGTGATCGGGGAAGAAACAATGTATGGCAGGGTATATACTTACAGTGCAGCCCGGATGGGAATACCTGCCGGCTGGCGTTTGCCGACCCTGGAAGAATGGGAAGCTTTAATTCAGGAATATCCCTATGAGGCTCTGATTGTCGGAGGGGAAAGTGGTTTTGACGCTGTTTTTAACGGGCAAATAACAGATTACGGACAAATTATCGATCAGGGAATTTCCGGATACTATTGGATAGACTCCTCCCAGGGGTATTATGCATATTTCAGTAGCCGTACGAAATCGATGGCTTGTATAAAAGGAATGCCTTTAGGTTCTTATTTGTCCGTTCGTTATGTCAGGGATTTAAAATAGTGGAATAAATATGAGTTGGACTGAATTTTATAAAAAAGCCCGTGTTTTAGGACATGCTGTTGACCGGCTTAACGAGGGAGAAGAGGTGGTGAGTTATACGACTTTGGCTGATTTGGAAAAAATTCCGTCGATACTTTCTTCGGCGACGAAGGAGGAACGGAAAATTCGTCAGCAAACTTTTTTTCAACCGGCACTTTTGGCTCGTCAGCGGTTGGGACAAGGAAGGCACGATCGGGGAGAAGCCGTAATGTTTGCCGATGCGCGACCGGAAGAAAGGGATGCAGAGGGTATCGGTATTCATTTGCCTTTACATCTGAAAAGTATAAGTGTGAAAGAAAAAATCATAAAAGCCGGCGAGGAGTGGGATGTAAGCGTAAGGAGGGAGCAATGGGGGCTGGATCCGGTTGTGGAACTTTATACGGTGGTCAATATCGGACGATTGGTTATAGAACCGGAGGCAAAAGTTGTGGTGAAGGGAAATGTTTTTGCTCTATTGTGTCAGGAGTTGGTGGTCCAAAGCGGAGAGAATACAGATTTTCATATCGGAATATTACCGACGCCTTTTTCGATCGATTTCAAACGTGCACCCTTGAATGGCAGAAGGGGAGTGGATGGTGAAAGCGGGGTACCCGGAAGGCCGGGGTATCCTCTTCAGGTAATGAGTTCGATATTGGGATACCGGTTGATGGTACCGTTTCGGGAAGGACAATTAGACGGTACCGATGGTACTGACGGGAAGGATGGAACGGATGGAGGCTGCGGACAAAACGGAGGTGCATGCAAAATAGCGGAGATTACAATCCGGCATTTGGAAGGAAGGCTTATTGTTTTTGCTCAGGCCGGAAAAGGGGGGGATGGAATGAAGGGCGGTAACGGCGGGCATGGCGGAGATGGGGGAAATGCGGAGAAGGGGTGTAAATTGAGTCATGGATTTATTCCTGATGGGAAGGCCGGAGACGGCGGCTGTGGCGGCTGTGGCGGTCGTGGCGGACATGGCGGTAACGGTGGAATAAGTTCCAATATATATATCGGTATTCCGGAAGGGTGTGAGGGAAATGTGCTTTGCAGGGTTTTACCTTCGGAAGGAGGAAAGCCCGGTTGCGGCGGCTTGCCGGGTAAGGGGGGAACGGGCGGCTTGCCGGATGGGGAAAATGGCATAGACGGTTTGCAGGGCAAGAATGGATATCAGGGACATTCGCGGCCTGCACCTGCTCTATTTTTAAATAATCATCTTTTAAAACCTAAAGCTTATGAAAAACTGTGATTTTTATGAAAGAGCTCGTATGCTCGGACATCCTGTTGAAAATTTAAAACGGGGTGAAAGAATTATTTCAATTATTGAAGTGCAAAGTCTGGAAGAACTTAAAAATTTTGTGAGGACATGGACGATAGAAGATGGGGGAGAATTATTGAGTTCTTCAATAGGAAATGATGATTCGTTTGAGGGAAAGTTGTTGTATAAAGTGATGGCCTATTTGTATGGGAATGAAGAATTAACACCGAATGAGGTTAAATGGGCCGAAGCAGCCTTCCCGGTAAAGATATATACCGAATCGGCAGAAGACCGGTTGTTTAAAGAGCCTACGGAGTTGAATACGGGAGAGGTGTTGTGTGTGTATAATTTCGGAACGGTAACTCTTGAGAATCAGGCATATTTATATATGACGAACGGTTCATTGAAATTGACGATGGATAATTTGGTCCGGAATGGTAAGGCTCCTTCGGAACATTACGATTTTGAGATATTGGGCAAGGAGGGAGTACTGGGGGAAACCGGAGCGGAAGGTTCAGCTGGTGACCATGTGAATGACGGAAAGAATGGGAATTGTTCCAGTGTGGGAGTAGCCGGTGATGCAGGAGAGAGTGGAGAGGTGGGCAAGACAGGGGGAGAGGGTAAGCCTGGATTGAGGGGAGGGGATGGAATACCCAGCATGGATGCCGAAATATTTATTAGTCAGAGAATAACGACGAAACAACCGATTACTGTTTATAATTGTTCGGGAGTAGGTGGAAAAGGCGGTAAAGGGGGTACTGGCGGTAAAGGCAGTGATGGCGGTAAGGGTGGAGACGGAGCTACTTGCGATTGTACGGGCTCGGGGGCCGGTAACGGTGGCAATGGCGGCAATGGTGGCATTGGCGGAGTTGGTGGTCAGGGCGGAAATGGTGCAGATGCGGCAGGAAATGTTTTAATATATGTGCCTGCCGGTTTGATAGATTCTGTAAAAACATATAGGAAAGAGGCTTCCCCGGGTGACGGTGGCGACGGTGGCGACGGTGGTGTCGGTGGTGCCGGAGGAGCGAAAGGGACCGGAGGCAAGCATAATTCAGACGGAGAGGATGGGAAAGCCGGTAGTAGCGGAGGTGTCGGTAATGTCGGTCCTAGAGGAAGTAAAACAGGAGCGGCAGCGGAGATGAAAGTCCTTCCGTTGTAGTTTATAAACAAACTTCTGATCAAAAAAGGAGGGTGTCCAAAAAGTTTTTGGCACCCTCGATTTATTCGTATCCCTATCGGAGACTGAAGTAAAATATCCGATTCAAGGGGTATTTTGACTCTTTGAACAGCCTTTTTTACAGCACAAAAGGTACTCGAACCCACGACTTCGGACGTGACAGGCCTGTATTTTGACCGGCTGAACTACTGCACCGGAATTTCAGCAATTTTATTGTTTGCTGCAGGGAATATCGGGTTTTATTGAAATTGCCGGATTTTCAAATGTTTTATTGTCCCGCTTTTATTTTTTAATAGTTGCCCGAAATTTATATTATATATATATTTAACACATTAAAGCGTAATTTTTTGATTGAACATTAAAATGAGATGGTATGAAATTATTTTTATTATTGATCTTGATTTTTGCATTAAATTCGATAGGTTTCGGGCAGCAAATCATTATCAGAGATACGGTTAAATCGGAGATTCTGAGACAAACCCGACATATTAATGTGGTGGTGCCTGCATTCCCCAGCCGGCAATCGGATTGTAAAATGAATGTGGTATATGTTTTGGATGGTGATGATGCTTTTGTTAATCTGGTTGCGGCTCATCTGGCTTTTGTCCGCGATATGGATAATGAGATTCCTGCTTTTTTGGTCGTGGGGATTGTTTCTGAAAATACCCGTATGGATGATTTTATGGTGGGTGATCCGGATCGGGAAACAGGACGTGCACAGAAATTTTTAAGTTTTATGTCAGATGAACTTTTCCCTTATATCGAGTCTTGCTATAATGTGACCCGGCATAGGGTAGGTGTGGGGCATTCATTGGGAGGATCGTTGCTTATGCATGCGTTGTGTGACAGAGATTCTCTCTTTAACGCTTATATGATGTTCAGTCCGAATCTGGTTTATAGCAAAAACAGATTGCTGGAAGATTTTAAAGCGAAAGCTCCGGTAAAACTTGATAAGTTTGTTTATCTGTCCATTGGGGACACGGGCGAGCCGGAGACCGGATATTTGAAAGGAATTCGCCGGTTTGATTCTTTGCTTTTAAATTCTCCCGGGATCAAGGGATTTGAAGCGCATATAGATTATCTGACAGAAGTTGGACATATGGAATCGCTGCCTGTTTCTCTGGGCAGGAGTGTCAAAGAATATATCAGGTATTCTTATGGTACACCCGGAGAAGATGTGAGAATGGCTATGCTTGCAGAAGATGATTTTGCCAAAGCCTTTAGTAAGTATTATAACGACAGGCAGGAATATCTGGGATACCGTTATTATCCGGGTGTTTACAATCTGTATAATCATTGGATTGTGTTGGCGGGAATGAACGGTCAACCCCGGAAAATATTGCAAATTGCTGATTTGGCGATAAAGATTCATGAAGGAGACAGTCACCGGTATATTTTATATCTGGGGAAGGCTCAGGCTTATGATGATATGAATGATACCGAATCAGCTCTTAAAGCTTGTGAGGATGCGATGAAATCACTTCAGGCTGAGCATGACCAGTACGATAAAGAAGATTATAAATATGCCGAAGAGGAAATAAACGAACTGATTTCAGAAATAAAGCAAGCGGGTCACTAAAAGGTGTCGTCTATAATTAATAAAGTCCTGTTATTCGATCGAATAACAGGACTTTGTTTATGATTATCAATTTATTTGGCGTTGCGGACTGAATCTGAATTCTTATTTATCCGGAAATCAGTACCTCGGATAAATATCATATAATTAATCATTTACATTTTTTGCCTCAATACTTTTATCCTTTACTTTAAGCAGATAAATTTCATAAATCAATTGATTATTTTAGCCGACTATTTCGTGTAAATCATATATTTTGTAAAATATATTTTACAAAAATTTGTATAATAAAATATTATGTATATATTTAACGCAAAATATGTATGTATTATAAATATAAAACAATATTGAATAACTTATATATTTTATTAGCGAACATAAAAGATAATAGTTGTTGCAACATTATTATAAGCGAATGCTGATGCGCTTTGTTAGTAGGCTAATTTCATTTTTTTCGCTATGAAAACAAAATCAATGAAAATCAAAAACTATTCCCCCAAAGGGAGTCAGTCTTCTAAAATTAAGGAAGAAGACAAAACTTACGATGGAGGTACATTAGACACGGTTACAGTGTCTACAGGTCCTGTCAATAACCTATAGAGGTTAATCTCAATCTTGTTAGCCCTTTTATAAGGGCTAACTTCAATAAATAAACAGTCATTAATTTTAATTATATGAAAGAATATAAAGCTTGTCATCCTCTCGAAACTGTAAACAAGATAAGAGGAATATTGTCAAATATTGGAATTCTGACAAAAGATAATCATACAAAAAACAACAAATTTTTTTCTTTCCGGACAAATATTGCGTATCCTGATTTAGATTCTTTCAATTATGGAACAAACGGAAAAGGTACAACTTATGAATATTCTCTTGCCAGTGGTTATGCAGAATTTTTGGAAAGGCTGCAAAATAATTTGTTGTTACCGAAAAGAAAATATAGTTATAAACGTTTTCTGGACGAACTTGATCCGAACTCTCAATTTGTAAAGAAAGTAAGGGAAAAAAATCTGGAATTAGATTATTTATTCGATAAGGATGAGGAATACTGGTCTATAGAAAAATTGCATGCTCATTGGGGAGATGAACTTAGAAAAATTTTCAAATTGAGTAATCATGATGATATCGGAGAATTTATAAGACAGATAAATCCTTCAGAAGAGGTTTTAATGGTCCCTTTTTTTGATGTACAGACTCATGAATCCATCTATCTTCCAATTGAGTTATTATGGTCAGCTACAGGCTCTAATGGAATGTGTGCAGGAAATACTGCACAGGAGGCTGTTCTGCAAGGAGTTTGTGAGCTTTTTGAGCGTTATGCCATAAAAGAAATATATCTGAAAGAATTAACTCCGCCAACAATACCTTATGACGCATTTAAAGGTTCTGTGGCCTATGAAAATTTACATTACATATTAAAAGAAAACCCGAATTATGAAATTATTATAAAAGATTGTTCCCTGGGGCTTGGTTTACCTGTTATAGGGCTTATCATTACTGATAAAGAAAAGCATTTTTTCAATTTCAAATTAGGTTCAGATTTCAATCCTGCTATTGCGCTGGAAAGATGCATTAATGAAGTTTATCAGGGTACGACATATTTCAAAAGTATTCCTTTTAAATTCTTCGACAAATCACAGAAACCTGATTATATATCGGATATTGATTATATGTATTTAAATCTGAAAAACACATTCGTAGATAGTTCGGGTTATTGGCCTGCTTCTATATTATCTGCCAAAGTATCTTATCCGTTTACTGGCTTTAATGATAAGTTGGGAAATACGAATGAGTATGATCTGGACTACAGTATCAAACTGATCCATAATTTAGGGTTTAATCTCTATATTCGTGATAATTCGAAACTTAATTTTCCGGCTTATTACGTTGTTGCCCCAGGCATGAGTGAATTAGTGATAAACAAATCAAATTGTACATTACTCAATCTAGGAAGTAAATTAAATTATCTTTGTAATATGAGCAATTTGACTGTTGAAAAGGCGGCCTTGTTAGCTGACAGTCTGGATTGTAATTATGAATTGATAAAGCTTGACAGATTCAAATATACGAAAATATATGTTCCTGTCAAGGATCAAGATTTATATGATCTTGATTTAGAGCTACTTTTATACATGCTTTTTTATTATGCGCGCAATAACGATAAAGCAATGTATTATCTGAATTTATTCTTATCAGATAAAAGCCGCGATGACTATGATTATTATTATGCTATTTCGGATTATATGAATCTGAGATATACAGAAAATAGAAATGACGATGAAATTGCCGCAATTTTATCAATTGGTTATGGAAAAGATACCGCAAATGAAGTAGTTGAGGATATATCCGATCCGGAAAAAATATTCAGATACCACTCCTTCCCCAATTGTTTCAACTGTGAAGATTGTAAAGTCTCGGATAAATGCAGGTTATTTGATGTGTTTCAAATAGAAAAGAATATTAATGTTCATTCGCGTGTCATAAATCAAAAAGACTTGGAAAAACACTTGTTCGGAAACACACAATAGATATTGTTCGGATTAAAAAATCACTGGTATTTTGGGTACTTCAATCCATCCCAATACTAGTGGTTTTCAAACTAAATATATAGCTATATGAAGTTTATATTCTTTTTTCTGTTATTGGTGATCTCACATTATACCGCGAGCTCGCAGTTAAATGTTATTGAGAGTAGAATTGTTAATCCCGACCAAAAACCCATCGAATACGCAACAGTTATTTTACAGGATTCACAGGTAAAATATATTGACGGTACAATTACTGACAGCACGGGGTATTTTATAATCAAGCATCTTCCGGCCGGTAATTACCGGTTGATTATTCAACATTTACTTTATGAGCCCGATACATTGTATATACAGGCCAACATGCAGATACAGCCTGTAATAACTCTTATTCCCAGGCAATATACTTTAAATGAAGTTCAGGTGTCAGCAGAGGGACCAATGATGAAAGTAAGCGGTAATATGTTGTCTTATAATGCTCAATCGATAGAAAAGAATAAGGCAATAACAACCGCTTACGAAATGTTAAAAGAGATTCCGGGTATATTTGAAATCAATAACCAATTGTCATTGATAGGCAGTGAAAAGCTAAACATTGTTATAAACGGACAAATGACCAAAATGACTATAGAGCAGGTCAGTAATATGCTAAAGACCATTCCTTCTTCGAATATTGCAAATATTGAGGTTATGTATAATCCGCCTGCCAAATATAATGTCAGGGGAGCTCTGATCAATATCGTTCTGAACAAAAGGACGGATGAACAGCCGTCTGTAACAGGGGAAGTGTCAGCATCATACAAACAATCGGTCTATGCATCAAACGTTGACCGGATCAATCTTGTTTATAATAATTCAAAATTCAAAGTTGATTTTTCGGCCACGGTTAATACCGGGAAAAGTTGGGATAAAAACAAATCCTATTCCCGGCATTCCCTGAAAGACAAAATTGTAAAAATAAATGAATTCATCAATAGCAGGAATAATTATCTGGATATAGATTTCAGAACAGAAGCAGCTTATACATTTAACAAAAACAGTGAACTTATTTTTTCATATTTCCTTAATAAAGAGAAAAAAAACGGCAAAAGTTTTGCAACGAACGATTATACCGATATAAACCAATATAGCTTAAACAGCTTGAATCACACGAAAGATAACCGGCAGTTGCACAACGCCTATATACAGTATTCAAACAGAAAATTCAATATAGGAGCCGAATACACTTTTTACAAAAATCCGACAGACCAGCATTATACCGATGAAAAAGACCATCAAATCAATAAAAATTATATCAATAATTCTGATCAGAAGATTTCAAAATGGTCCGTATTTATTAATCATGGAGTTACATTCCCCTCAAAGTTAAAACTGAATTATGGTATAAATGCGGGATATAATTTATCTGATACGAAAGTTCGGTATTTATTCAGGCAAAATGATGATTACATCGAAGCCGGAGATTTAAATTTAGATGGCAGTCAGAAAGAATACACTGCAACCCCTTTTATAGAAGCATCCTGCCGGTTCAATAAAAAACTGTCGGCCTCCATTTCCTTGAAAACCGAATACTTCAAATCAATTTATACAGATAATGGTATCCGGCATACTTTATGGAACGACTGGTCGCTATTTCCAAATTTATCCGTTACTTACAGTCTGGATCCGAGAAATACTTTTCAGTTGAATATTACGAGTGATAAGTATTATCCTTCATTTTGGGCCATTAATCCTCAAACGACAGAATTGAACTCATATTCGGAGGTTGTGGGTAATCCGGAGTTAAGCCCGTATAAGATGTACAGAGGGCAGTTTATGTATATACGCAATCGCAAGTATATTTTTATGGGATTCATTCAGTATGCACCGGACTATTTCAGTCAGTTGCCCCACATGTCGGCAGACGAAATAAAGACAATATATCGTTTTGAGAATTATGATTATCTGCTAAGAATGGGAATTGCAGTGATACTGAATGTTAAGCAAGGAAAATTCTTTAGCAGTAATATCACTTTGCAGGGAATAAATTCGCGGGAGAAGATCGACGATTTTTATGGTTATTCATTTAATCATACAAGCTTAAGCGGTGTGGTCAATTTAAATAATTCTTTTAATCTTACCGAGTATTTATTGTTGCAGGTCAACGGACATTTTCAGTCTGCTGCCCGGCAGGGGGTCTATAAACTCGGCGAAATATGGAAGTTGTCAGGTAGAGTCAAATGGACGATAACCAAATCGCTTTCTTTTTTGGTAAATTATGACAACATATTGTGCCATCAGAGGCCGCGTCCGGTTAAGTTGGAATACAGTAACCAGTACAAGCTGACTCGTTTTTATGAGAGAAGTAGTGTTGAATTTACATTGATCTGGAGACTAAAGAATCATAAACAATCAAAATACCATCAGGTTGACGACAGCAGATTGAGCCGGTAGTATCCCCGAAAAATGAATTTTGGAGGGGGCTATGGTATAAAAAAATCCTGTGATTCGTTAGAATCACAGGATTTTCAATGATTAAACCTAGTTGGCGGTGCGGACGGGACTCGAACCCGCGACCCCAGGCGTGACAGGCCTGTATTCTAACCAGCTGAACTACCGCACCAAAATAACCATAAAATTTTAGAAGAACTTTTTCAGCGGTGCGGACGGGACTCGAACCCGCGACCCCAGGCGTGACAGGCCTGTATTCTAACCAGCTGAACTACCGCACCAGATTTTGGTTGTGCTATCTCTTAACAGCGGTGCAAATGTAGGATGATTTTTTGAAATAGCAAATAAATGGATAGGAAAAAATGAAAAATATTTCTTCTACTTGTAAAATATAATGGAAAAATAAATGGAGAACGAAGGCGGAGATTAGAATTTTTGTTTAACTTTGAACGCGTAATAATTTTTAAATTAAAAAACTTTAAGATAATGAATGTACCTGCAGAATTAAAGTACACCAAAGAACATGAATGGATTCGTGTTGAGGGTGATGAAGCTGTTATAGGCATAACCGATTATGCTCAAAGTCAATTGGGCGATATCGTTTTCGTAGAGTGTGAAACTGTCGGGGATAACCTTGAAGCCGGAGATACCTTCGGTACAGTTGAGGCCGTAAAAACCGTTTCCGATTTATATATGCCTGTTGGGGGAGAAGTGTTGGAATTTAATGAAGAATTGGAAGGAGAGCCGGAATTGGTAAATAAAGATCCGTATGGAAAAGGCTGGATTATCCGTATTAAGCTCGGTGATGAAGCTGAAATCGACGGGTTGTTGACTGCTGATGCTTATAAGGCTATCATCTGATAAAAATATTGAGAGCTGTAATATCCAAGCGGAAATTACAGCTCTTTTTAGATAAAGTAGCCAATCTTTGTTATATATTTTAATAACTTTGTGTTTTAAAATATAATTTTTAAATTTGTGGGTGTTGTATTGTACTATCAATAATCTTGTATTTAATTAAAATCTGAATTCCAATGACTCTAATCAAATCTATTTCAGGTATTCGGGGAACGGTAGGTGGTTATCCGGGGGATAATCTGACTCCGTTGGATATCGTAAAGTTTGTTTCTGCTTATGCCACCTGGTTGAAAAAGGGAGCCGGTAAAGAAAAAGCCAGGATCGTAATGGGGCGGGATGCCCGTATTTCCGGTGAAATGTATGCTAAATTGGTATCTGCCACCTTAATCGGGTTGGGGCATGATGTTGTAAATATCGGTTTGGCTACGACTCCGACAACAGAGATTGCCGTGACAGGAGAAAAGGCAGACGGGGGTATTATATTGACGGCCAGTCATAATCCCAAGCAATGGAATGCTTTAAAATTACTGAATGGACGAGGTGAATTTCTGACGGCAGCCGACGGAGCCCAGGTTTTAGAATTGGCTGAAAAGGAAAATTTCGAATATGCAGATGTAGATCATTTGGGACAGATTACAGAAAAAGATTATACCGATTATCATATTGAGCAGGTTTTAGGTTTGAAGCTGGTAAATAAAGAAGCAATTGCCAAAGCAAACCTGAAAGTGGTGGTAGATGCCGTGAATTCTGTGGGAGGAGTTGTTATACCCCGTTTGTTACGGGCATTGGGAGTCAAGGAGATTGTGGAGTTGAATTGCGAGCCGACCGGGCGGTTTAAGCACAATCCGGAGCCGATTCCGGAGAATCTGACGGAAATTTCGGCTAAGATGAAAGAGTGCGGGGCCGATCTCGGTATTGTCGTGGATCCGGATGTAGACCGTTTGGCATTAATCAGTGAGAACGGAGAGATGTTCGGCGAGGAATATACGTTGGTGGCTGTGGCCGATTATGTATTGAAACATACTCCCGGTAATACGGTTTCCAATCTTTCTTCTTCACGGGCGCTCAAAGATGTAACCGAAGCATACGGGCAGGAATATAACGCTGCCGCTGTCGGTGAAGTCAATGTTGTGGCTAAAATGAAGGAAACCCATACGGTAATCGGGGGAGAAGGAAACGGAGGGGTTATTTATCCGGAAAGTCATTATGGCCGGGATGCTTTGGTAGGAGTCGGATTATTCCTGTCTCACTATGTGACAAAGGGTAAAAAAATGACGGAATTGAAAAAAGATTATCCGCAGTATTTTATCTCTAAAAATAAGATTACGCTTTCTCCGGAGATCGATGTAGATAAAATTCTGGAGGGCCTGAAAAAGAAGTATGCCAATGAAAAGGTAACGGATATCGATGGCGTGAAAATTGATTTCGAGAGGGGATGGGTACATCTTCGTAAATCGAATACCGAACCGATTATCCGGATTTATTCGGAGGCCAAAGACGAAGCTGCTGCCAATGCGTTGGCAGAGGAAGTGATTGAAACGGCAAAAAGCCTGTATTAATTTACGATTATAAGTAAGTTGTAAGCTACAAGTTCAGAAGGTATCGTTCTGGTTTCGGGTGTAAACGATAAATTTCTTGATAGGTAGCTTACAATTTTTTTGTTTATTAAGTTTGTGATATCTACTATTCTGTATTGTAAATTAAAAATATTCGTCTACTCTACATATAGTACCAATCCCTTTAAATACTCTCCTTCCGGGTGGTAAATGTTTATCGGGTGATCGGCAGGTTGGGTCAGTTGATGGAGGATGCTTACTTTGCGTCCGGTATTGGCGGCGGCAGTGAATACGGTTTGCCGGAATAATTCTTTTGTCATGACCTGTGAGCAGGAGAAGGTAAAGATAATGCCTCCCGGTTTAATGACTTCTATCCCTTTCCGGTTCAGCTTTTTGTATCCCTGTATGGCATTGTTCAATACATTCTGATGTTTGGCAAATGCCGGCGGGTCCAGAATAATCAGGTCGTATTTGTCGTAAGAGTGTTCAAGAAAACGAAATGCTTCTTCGGCAAATGCTTCGTGCCTGGGATCTCCCGGGAAGTTCAATTCTACGTTTTGCCTTGCCAATTCAATAGCTCTGGCAGAGACATCGACAGAATGTACAGAATGTGCGCCTCCCCGCATGGCATAGAAAGAAAATCCACCCGTGTAACAAAACATATTCAGTACGGATTTATCGCGTGCATACTTTTCCAATAGGCTGCGGTTTTCCCGTTGATCGATGAAGAAGCCTGTTTTTTGTCCTTCCAGCCAGTCTACATTAAATTTTAAACCATTTTCCAGAGCAATAAACGATTTTGCCTGACCGTATAAATAACCGTTTTTCGGTTCTATTGCCGCTTTGAAAGGTAATGTCGATTCGGATTTGTCGTATATGGCTGTTATTTGATTGCCTAACACTTCAACAATGGCTTTGGCAATGTTTTCCCGTTCCAGGTACATACCGACGGAATGGAACTGGGTGACGGCTACATTGGCATATATGTCTACCACAAGGCCGGGCAGGTTATCGCCTTCTCCGTGAATAAGGCGGTATACGTTGTTGGTTTGTGAATCTGTAAGCCCCAGGGAACGACGCTTCCGGTAAGCTTCAGTTATTCTTGTCCTCCAGAAGTTGTGGTCAATAACAGTGTCTTCGAAACTTAGTATACGTACGGCTATGGAACCGATCTGATAATGTCCGATAGCCAGGAACTGACGGTCTGCACTGTATACTTTAACGATATCTCCTTCCTGTAGTGTACCTTCTGTCTTGGCAATTGCTCCGGAGAATATCCAGGGATGGTATCTGAATACAGATTTTTCTTTCCCGCTTTTTAATAGAATCGAATTCATAAACCGTTTTTTATTTGTTTGGCTGACGGCTGCAAAAATAGATAAAAATCGGGAATAACAGAGAAAAAAATCCGGGAGCCTTTTTCAGCACTCCCGGATCAGATTAATTTTCCAGCATTTGTTTTGCCTTTTCTAAGATTGTTGTATCGTCAATTTGAACGATCCCCCCTTCGGGACCTTTTTCGAAATGAATACCGACTGCTTTCCCTTCTTCATAATGATCGCCCCCAAAATAATTCCGGACGGTTTCAACATCAATGCCTAAGTCATCTGCAATTTTTTGCATGCTTCCTGAGGGCAATTGGTCTTTGATTCTCCTCAATTCGTTGAATGTCATTGTCGTCATATCTCAAAAGTTTTATGGTTATTCGTTGGAATAAATGTATGATTTCTTTTTGAAAAAAGCAAATAAAACGTTTGCATTAATTCTGTTCAGATATTACCCGACCAGTACAAATGATGTTAAATAAATCATTTTTAGCCGCTTAATCAGGAGGTGAATGTATGAATAAAAGCGGATTTTTATGCTCTGTTTTTTTTCGTATCTTTGCCGATGTTAAGTCTGTAGATTTATTCGGGGTTTTTGTAATTTCTTTACTGAAAACATATGGTGTTTGAATATATCTCGGCTATTAGAACGTATTTAATGGAGATCGGAATAAAAGGTTTACGTTCGTAAATTATAAATCTTTGGTTATATGGAATTTAAGGATTTAAAGATAAGCAAGCAGATATTGAATGCATTGGATGAAGCGGGATTTGAAATTCCGACTCCGGTACAGGTGGAAGCGTTTCCTGTAATTCGCTCGGGAAAAGATATGATTGGGATTGCTCAGACCGGTACCGGAAAAACGTTGGCTTATCTGATACCTATCCTGATGAAGTTGCATTATGCACAAGGTAAGTATCCCCGGGCCATTGTTATCGTGCCGACCCGGGAGCTGGTTGTGCAGGTATGTGAGAGTGTAGAATTGTTGACCGCTTATATGGATATCCGTTGTCTGGGAATATACGGGGGAACCAATATACGGACACAGCAGGATGCCGTGTATGAAGGTTGTGATTTGCTGGTGGCGACTCCGGGGCGTTTTATGGATATTTATATGAATGGAATTATCCGAACCACTTCCGTAAAAACGGTCGTAATCGACGAAGCCGACCGGTTAATGGATTTAGGTTTTATACCGCAGTTGAGAAGTATACTGGAGGTGATACCGGAAAAACACCAGACGTTACTTTTTTCCGCTACTTTTTCGGATACGGTGATTGCGTTGGCAGAAGAGTTTATGGTTGCACCTGAAAAAGTGGAGATTGCACCTCAGGCGACGACTGTGGATACTGTTGTACAATACCGTTACGATGTGCCGAACATAATGACTAAAATCAATTTGTTGAAATTATTGTTGGCGGATAAGGAGGTATATACAAGGGTTATGATTTTTACTGAAAGTAAGAAAAACGCCGATCGTATTACTGATAAACTGGCGGATTTTTGGAAAGATGAATTGAGTGTCATTCACTCCAATAAAGCCCAAAATACCCGTTTGAATGCTTTGAAAGCATTCCGGGAAGGAAGGGCCCGCATCATGGTTGCTTCTGATGTGGCGGCCCGTGGATTGGATATTCAGGATGTGTCACATGTTATCAATTTTGATATACCGACCTTGGCGGAAGAATATGTGCATCGTATCGGTCGTACGGCCAGGGCCGGTAAGGAAGGAACGGCTATAAGTCTGGTTGCACCCAGGGAGGAAGATAGATTTACCGATATCGAGCGTTTGATCGGTCAGTCTGTCGAAATGCTTCCTTTGCCTCAGAAATTGGAGATTTCAGATATTTTATTGGAAGAAGAGAAGGTCGTGACTGCCAATATTGTATACCAAAAGAAACCACGTCCTAAAGGAGGCGGGGCATTTCACCAGAAGTCCGCTAAAAATAACAAAGGAAAGAAAAAATGATTTTTGCTAAGTCCGCAGATCACGCTGATTCATTTGTGATTTAGATTTGCGACTGTGGCAGATATTTATCATTAGGGAGCAATGCAATCTCGACTTTTCTAAACGATCTAAGTATTTAAATCTGTAATCAGGGTTTGTCTGTGTGTCTAGTCTACAATCGTAAATCAAAAATCTCAAATAATAAAGACTCTGTAAATTAAGCGGATGCCTTTAATCTGCTCCCGGCCTTTCCGAGAACAATCTAAAATCTAAAATTTAAAATCTACAATCTACAATTTACAAATTGTCTTCATTGCATTACATCGTTTTTAATGATCCGGATGATTTGATCGGCTTTGATATCGGAGGCGATGTATTGCTCCAGGATTTTTTTGGCCAATTCTCCGGCAGGCTTTTCCGGATCGCTGTCTGCGGCGGCCGTATTGATTAAAGTTATGATATTGTTTTTAAAGTCTGTCACGACATTCCAGGCATTTTCGCTCAGGTACAATTGTTGTGAAAGATTGTATTCATATTCCTGCCGGATTTCGTTTGCCAGAAGCCGGTGGTATTCTCTGCCGGATATATTGGATAGGAGGGTTCTGGGTATCAAAGAATCTGGTTTCATCCTTTCGATGAAAAGAATGATTCTTTCATAGGCCAGTAACTTTAAATTTAAGAGTGTTTGGGTTGTCGACTCTTTAGCCGTTTCAGTTTTAGGGTTGGTATGTACATATTTATTGACGAAAATTTCCAATAAAGAAATACCTTTCCGTAACAAAGGGTACATCATCAAGGCGAGTAATATTAATGGCAATAGTAAATAATCTCCGATAGTCATAGCATATTTTTTTATTGGACAAAGATAATTTTTTAATTGAAAATCGTTTATCCTTCATCCTTTTTTATATCTTTGCAATCGTATGCGTATGATATATACAGAATCACCGATTAACCGGCTTTTTTTGAACATTAAAAAGCGTGATGAGTTTAATTTCTGAAACTCATTTTATCTCATTTTGCCGATACTTACGTAATGTAAATTTTAGATTTATGATTTTAGATTGCACCTACAATCTGTCCTTGTAAAAAAGAAAAATCATAAATCGTGAGTCAAAAATAATGGTTGATTTAAATCGGCATAATTGATCTGAATTTATAATTTACAATCTAAAATTTACAATTTAAATTTAAATATTATGGAATTACCGTTTGCAGAATCATTTCGAATCAAGATGGTAGAAACCATCCGTAAAAGTACACGTGAAGAACGTGAGCAATGGATCAAAGAGGCTAAATACAATCTTTTCAATCTGAAAAGTGATCAGGTATTTATAGACTTACTGACCGATTCGGGTACCGGAGCGATGAGTGACAAGCAATGGTCGGAATTGATGCTAGGGGATGAGAGTTATGCCGGAGCACGTTCTTATTATAAAATGAAGAATGCTATCAAGGAGATTTTGGGTTTTGATTATTTTTTGCCGACGCATCAGGGACGGGCAGCCGAAAATGTATTGTATTCCACGATCATTAAGGAAGGGGATGTTTTACCCGGAAATTCCCATTTTGATACAACCAAAGGACATATTGAATTTCGTAAAGCGCTTGCGATAGATTGTACGATCGATGAAGCAGCCGATACCCAGTTGGAGATACCGTTTAAAGGCAATATGGATCCGGCTAAACTGGAAGATGTGTTGAAAAAATATCCGAAGGAAAAAATCCCCGCAGTTGTATTGACGGTGACCAATAATACGGCCGGAGGACAGCCTGTATCTATGCAGAATATCCGTGAAGTTTCTGCTTTATGTAAGAAATACGGTGTAAATCTTCAGATCGATTCGGCTCGTTTTGCTGAGAACGCCTATTTTATCAAAACCCGGGAAAAAGGATATGAAAATAAGACGATCAAAGAAATTGTCCGGGAAATGTTTTCATATGCCGATATTATGACAATGTCTTCTAAAAAGGATGCCATTGTAAATATGGGAGGTTTTGTCGCCTTTAAGAATGAGGAATTGTGGAAGAAATGCCAGATGTTCTGTATTATGAACGAAGGTTTTATTACTTATGGGGGGATGTCAGGCCGGGATATGAATGCTTTGGCGCAAGGCTTGGATGAAGGAACTGAGTTTGATTATCTGGAAACCCGGATCAGACAGGTAGAATATCTGGGTGCTAAACTGGACGAATACGGAATACCGTATCAGCGTCCTGCCGGCGGACATGCCATTTTTGTGGATGCTAAAAAGGTATTGACCCATGTTCCTAAAGAGGAGTTTATCGCACAGACACTGGGAGTTGAATTGTATCTGGAAGCCGGTATCCGCGGGGTTGAGATCGGTTCTATCCTGGCCGACCGCGATCCGGTAACCCGTGAAAACCGTTACCCGCGTTTGGAGTTGTTGCGTTTGGCTATTCCGCGACGTACATATACCAATAATCACATGGATGTGATTGCTGCTGCATTGAAAAATGTGTACGACCGCCGTGAATCCATTAACAGAGGTTATGTGATTACCAAAGAGTTTCCGATTATGCGGCATTTTACCGTGGAATTGGAAAAAGCGAAATAAATGATAAAAGAGGCTGTCGGAGCAGCCTCTTTTGTTTATCCGGTGTTTTAGAATTCGGATAAAAATGTGTTCAGATTGACGTCGGTATTTGTAATATTGAGTTTTTTGCGTAATCGGCTACGCATCACCTCTATACTTTTAACCGTTACTCCGCAGAGGGCTGCAATTTCTTTGGACGACATATTCAGTCGTAGAAAAGCACATAGCTTTAAATCTGCCGGAGAGAGATCGGGACAATATTCCTGTAATTTTTTATAAAAATCGAGATAGACCTGGTTGAAATGTACTTTAAATTCATCCCATAAATCGTTTTTCATAACGGATTGTAATTCGATGACAATATTCTTGATTTCGGTAGCTTGCTGTCCTTTCAGGTCTGATTTAAGATGATGCAGGCGACTGATGATGGAATGTATGAGATCGGAGTTGCGGAGTAGAAACATTACATTGCTGGTCAGTTCTTTATTTTTGAATTCCAGGTCTTTTTCGAGGCTCTGCTTTTCCAGACGAATGCGTTTGTTACGGCTGTTGGCTAGAAAATAGAGCAGGGTTATCCCGCCTAATAAAGAAAGTATGATGACTAAAATAAGTTGGTAACGTAGTTCTTTGTTCTGGTTTTTAATCAGGGTTTCGGTTGTTCTTTTGTCAAAGTCATATTGCAGTTTCAGGGCCGTAATCTTAGAGGCAATGGTATCGTTGAACAATTCGTCTTTCAGGTCGAATAGTTTTTTCAGATATACATTGGCTTCCTGATAATCATGTTCCATTTCACAGAGATTGATGTATAACTGATAGGCATGCTGCAACAGGGATTTGGAGTGTATCTCTTTGGCTATTGCAATGGTTTTTTCCGTGTATTTACGGGATTCTTTCGTATCGTTGTCGTTATAGAATAATTGGGCCAGTTTCAAATAATTTTTTCCTAATCCCATTTCATTGTCTATTTTCCGGTTATATCCGATGCTTTTCCGGATACAATCGTGAGCTTTGTTTTTTTCTCCTTTATCGTGGTAATACAGAGCTATATTATTGTAGTATTGGCCCAGATATTCATAATTTAATGTGTCGCACAGAGCGATGGCCTGCTCGATATATTGTATGGCTTTATCCGGTTGTTCCAGCCGGTCGTAGCATAGGCCGATGTTGTTGTAAAAAGCATGTAAATTTTGGTACTGGCAACTGTCGCCCTGGCGTATCAGTTCTTCTGTTTTGTGTAGGGCTTCCATGAAGTAAGTAAGTGCGGATTCCGGTTTATTCAGGCGGAAATAAACCCCTCCGATGTTATTTTTAATGGAGAGTATATTTACTGCATTTTTTTCTTTTTCCATGATATTGAGCGCTTTTAGAAAAAATTCCAGCGCTTTGTCGTAGATGTCACATTGGAGGAAAATGATGGCGGCATTTGTGTAATATACACCGGTATGTTTTAAAGTTTCGCTCTGATCGATGATTTCCAGCATCTGTTCGGTATATTTCAGACAGAGATTGATGTTGTGGGGTTGGGTTAAAAATGCCAGTTCGCTAAGTAATTGTATTTGTTTGTCGGGAATTTTTGTTTTTTGAAATTCGACCAGAAGACTGTCGGTTATTTTTTGTGTGTCGGAATAACTGGGGGAGGATATAGCTTTTGAAAAGAGAAACAGAAAAAACAGAACGAACAGGGGGCTGAAGATGATAGATTGAATGGCTCTCATGAAACTTATTATTAGTGCTGCTCAAATTTAGATAAAAAAATAAAAAATGAAATAATAGCTATTGTTTATTGTTGACATGCAATAATAATGACTATTCTTTTGGATGAAAATACGGTCTGTTTTGAGTTATATTTTAATTAAAATGAGTTATACAGTTTGGGTTCTGAGTCTAAGTTGATTACCCGGAAATGATAAACAGAGGCCGCCGGTGTAACCGGGCAACCTCTGTTGTTGTATAACGCAGGCGTCAGCGTTATTGCGCTTTTTTCTTAAAGATGTCGAAATTAAGACCTACAGAGAATTGCAGGCTGTTTTTCATCGGATTGTTGTCCGATACGGCAGCTACATAAGAAAAATCGGCCAAAAGATTGTAATAACGCAATCCGACACCGGTACTGAACCAGGTGGGATGTCCTTTGTCTTTATTACCGTGATGGTATCCGGCTCTTAAGGCGACGGTCTTTGCGAACCAATATTCCGCAGCCAGAGCCCATGTAATGTTGTCTGACTCGATATCGCCGAAAGACGAGAAATATCCTCCTACGCCCGATTTGTCCGGTTTTTCGCCGTCTTTATATTGAGGCGTGATAATAGCATTCCCTTCCAGGGCAATCAGTAACGAATGCTGTTGGTTGAAATTCATTTCGTAGGAAGTACCCAGACGAAGGCCACCGGGGAGGTAAGCTTCGTTGTCGTTGCCGTATTTTAATTTCGAACCGATGTTGGCCAATGTCAGACCGGCTCTCCAAACAGAGTTTTCTTGCAAAAAATGGACCTCTTTGTTGAAGAACAATGAGATGTCGGCAGCAAAGGCATTGGCCGGATCGGCTTTTACTCCGCCTACCATTTGTCCCATCCCCAGTTCGGAACGGATGTATTTCAGCGTTGCACCTGCAGAGAGGTAGCGTCCCAGTTTCCGGGCATAAGCAATGTCGATGCTCATCTCGTAGGGATTTTGTTCTCCCATATTCATTCCATCTTCTCCGATGAACATTACGTCCCCGAAAGAAAAATACCTGAAACCGGCATTGATGGTCTGTACATCGTCGATCCGGTAAGAAAAGCCGATGCTCGACAGGTTAATGTCTTTGATGAGTTCCCGCATCCAGGGGCTATAGGTGTATGATAATTCCGCATTATTTTCGGAAAATGCCGATTTGGCGGCATTCCAAAAAATCGAATAAGGATCGGCGGAGGTTGAAGCTCCGATGGAGCCCATAGCTCCGGACCGGGCATCCGGTGCGATCGAGAGGAAATAAGCGCCGCTGTATAAAGAAGCGGTTTGGTTTTCCTGCGCTCTGACTCCGAGTGAGGCGAAGGCCGTAAGCGCTATAATTGAAATCTTTCTGATCATAATGACAATGTATAAAAGGGGAGAGGAGTACCTCTCCCCGGATAAAACTTATTGTTTAACTACTTTAGAGGTAATTCTGTCACCTTTATGTTCTACTTCCAGAATATACATGCCTGCGGGCAAGCTGGTAATATCCAGTTCTTTTACGGAACCGGTCGTTACAGCCGTTTTTTCCGTATAGACGATACTGCCGTTCATGCTGTACAGGCGGAAAATTACTCCCCCATCGACATCGTCGGAACATTGGATGTTCAGAACATTTGTAGCCGGATTCGGGTAAGTTTTTACCTGGGCTTCGAAAATACCGCTGCCGCTGGTCTCTTCTTCTTCAACGGTTACCTTGAATGTAGTAGTCGCTTGTAATAATTCAGGATCTTTTGCCGTCAACGTGACGGTCGCTTCGCCTTTGGCTTTGAGAACAAATTCAAGAGTATGGGTTGCAGACACAAATACCTCGACAGTGTCCGGATGGGATGATATGGCTGTATAAGTCAGTTCGTCACCGTCCGGATCGGAAAATACGGTACCCAGTTCCAAACCTTCGATTAGTTTGCCGATTTTTACGGTCTTGTCGCCCGGTTGCTGGATCACGATCGGTGCCCGGTTTACTTTTTCTACATAATAGGCAACTTTCAACTGACGCTCGTTTGTGAATTCGTCTACGGCTTTTAATGTGAAAGTATGATCTCCGCTTTGGCCGTATTTAGGCGACAGGGTGACCGTGATATTGTTTTGATCCCGGGTCAGGCTGGCGATGTTCTGTTCGTCTTCAATGACAGAAATTTCCATGTCGTCGTTTTCATTGTCAATGACTGTAAACCTGACAGTAGCTTCTTCCTCTTCTTTTACACGGATGGTTTTATCCAATTGCGTAATGACCGGAGCCGTGTTTTTCTTTAACGTAACCGGAACGATGGTTGTCGGTTTTCCGGGATCGTTACTCTTGATAACCAGGTTGGCCAGATTGTTACCTTCGCCTCTGGTCAAAGCTGCATTGGCATGCAGGGAAATCTTCACGGATTCTTCCGGTTGTAAGGTTTTCTCTTCGCCTTCCATTGTCAACCAGGCGCTGCTGGCCTCTTTTTCATATATTTTTTGTAAGAAGCCGAGTACGCCGTATTGGGATTGGAGTGACAGCAGATCGTCCCAGGTACCTTCCAGGTGTACTGTGAACCGTCCCTCTGTTGCGGGGTCGGTTACCGACATCAATGCTATTCCGGTATTGGGTTTGATGTAGATGTATACCCAGAATTTTTCTCCCGGATTGATATAGGCCGGATGGTCGAATTCTATGGTTTTTATGTTGATGATAGGCTGGCCGCCGTCTATTTCCGGTCCACCGGTTGCTCTTAATGTACCGCTGGTCAGTACCTTGTTGTCAGAGAATGAGTTGCCCGTGCGTACTTCTGCAACAAAATCTTCGCTTTCCAGGCTCATCAAAGAACCGTAAAATTTAAGGGTGGAAATATTGAATCCTTTTTCCGGTGCCGTATATTCGGTACATACGATGTACGGACTGAGAGCACTGGCTTGCGGGCCTAAAACCAGGATTTTTCCTTCGAAGTCGAAATTATAACTCAAACTGTCGTTATAGGCTTCACCGCTGCGTGTCGACTGTGTGCTACCCATTGTTGCCTGTGCTACCGGATAGTCCAGTATGTAGCCTTTGGTTATGGCAGGCGCAGCATTATTGCTTTGGCTTGCCTGTGCCGGAGTTGTATTGTCTTTGAATTCCAGATCCAATGTATACGTGAGTTTGTATTTGCCCGTATTGCTGATGACAACGGTTGTATCACAACTGAACGTAGTGTTCGGTGCATACAGGTCGATTTTTGCCGGATCGACGGTAACTTCGGCCGAATCCACAACAGCGTATTCCAATGGAATGCGTATCGTTTCATGTCCCGGCAGATCGGTTGTAAACACCAGCGTGTCGTTCATATTCATTACATTTTGCGTATTGAATATCTGAATAACGAAACGTTGCGGGTTTTTACCGATTTCGAGCGGGCTGTCTGTATCAATAGGCATTTCGCGGATACTGACAAGGGCTCCTGCACCGCCATCGGGGGTCGGAGGCCAGGCGACTGCATCTTTCGACCAGTACAAAATATCGAAATCGGGCATATCCCAGGGATCCGGGCTGGCATCGGTGGTTTTACAGCTTAACCCGGTGATGTGGTAATAGTCGGTACCGGTATTCCGGAAAAAGAAATCATACGGGGTTGTCACAAAAGTTCCTACCGTGATGTCGGCGTATTCCAATTTTTCAGGCCAGCTTCCCTGCGGGGTTCCGGTCAGTGTCAGATCTAATAAAAGTTCTATTTCCTCTTTGTTGGGAACATTGGTCCGGATGACATTTTTCGTCGGGTGATGACCGGCCATCAAGCCTGCCGTATTGATTGTCATCTCGACATCGGCATTTTCTCCGGCTTTCAGGCTGGAGGTGCGTACCGGATAAAACTCGACGGCACTGTTCATGTCCAGATAACGTTCGGCTAGGGTCATACGCTCTTTATCGTCGTAGGAAGCTCCTTCGTAAGCCAGGCCGGATATGCCGAATGCACCAATCTGTATACCTCCTTCGGATAATTTGTATTGGAATTTGATGTTTCCGTTTTTATACAGTATGGCTTGGTAACACAGACCGAGGCTCACTACGTTGCCGTAATTCAGGAAGGAAATGATAACCCTGTCGGTCTCTTCCTTATAGTAGATACCACCCGGAATGCCTGTCGGAGAATACTCGGCAGGGACCGGAGAATGGTGTCCCCAGTAAGGGGCTATATAAGGCGTAAAGTCTGCTCTGAAATCTTCCGGCCACATGTCTAAAGGCGGGAAGTCTTTGAACGTAATGAAACCGGGACCGTATACATATATCTTGTTGTACTTTTTACCGTAAAATGTAAAAGAAAACGGTAATTCCTGTGCAAAACTTACGTTGGTCCGGAAGTATTTCTCTCCGTAGTAAATTTCAGAGTCGGTAATGTCTTCCCATTGGTTCGTCACATCGTTGAAGTCCAAAGAAGATTTGTACAGGTATTCTGCTTTTTCACCTTCTTTCAGGGTATCGTTTGCCGGAAAAAACAAGGTGTTGGGAACAATCATGTAATTCAGGTCGGCTTCTCCTGTATTTTTGATGTCCAGATGAACGGTTTTGCTGTCACCGCTCTTCATGGTTTCGGCGAATATGGTCGGTGTTACGGTAATGTCCGGAGCTGCGACGACGCTAGACAGGATATGGGCTGTCAATTCCTGGTTCTTTTCTGTTTTTATCGTCAAAAGCGTTTCGAAATTACCTTTCGACGTCGTGTTTGCCTTAATGTAAAGGTCTTCGGACGTACCCGGTTTTAGGATAAACGGAACGGTTTTGTTTATTGTGAAATCGGTATTCGACAGCGTGATATCGGTGATCGCGATCTGATCTTTTCCGTTGTTGATCAAACTGACCGCACCGGTTGAAGTCGAGTGTTGCATGATGTTTCCGAATAACAGACTGTCGTTGCCCAATATGACATGGGGTTGGTAGTAATCTCCGGTGATATTGGCATCGAAGCGGATGATTGAAGTCGATTTATTCGGGTCGTTACACAGCAGGGCCAGCAGGTTGGTCAACTCTCCTTTATACATCGTGGTGTCTGCAGAGAAGGTGACTTCGATCGTTTGGGTTTCGTTCATTCCGATTACTCCCGATAACGGGGAAATTGAACGGATCATGTTTTTACCCGGCGCGGTTATCTTTATTGCTGTTTCGTCTCCGATGTATTGCCATAAGTCGATTCCCTGGCGGGATAAGTCCGCACTCGCCACGACAAAGGCGTCGTTTACATCGTAATCGATGCAGGCAATGAAGATACCGTTGGATAAATATACTTCATTCGGATCGTATTTTTTGTAGGCGATATCGATGTCTCCGTTCGGAGAAAGAGCGATGCGGAAGCTGACCGTAACATTGCTGTACCGCGGTATGACATTTTCATAGCTGACTACAAATTTCCCGTTCTGTTTGGCATACATTATCTTACTTTCCGGAGAGAATGTCAGGGGTTTTCCCAGGGCGGAAATCAGATCCAGGCCTCCTGTACAGGTGGGCGAGGCATCCGGTATCATACAGGAGTGTAATGTCCCTTCCTCTCCGCTGAACGAGAGGGCTCCGTATTGGCCGATGTATACGGTTTCGAATTCTTTGTCGTAGAATGGAAATTTGAAACCGATATTGACTCCTTCCGTCCAGAAATCCCGGTTGCCGACCAATTGGTTTTGTACTTCATTGGCATTGAGAAGCTCCTCCCATTGAAATACGCAGGCTGCATTTTCATTGTAGCCCGGAATATTGCTGATGTATTCGAAACCGTGTTTGTGGGATGTTTTACCCAATCCTTCGATGGTTTCGTCGGTGAATTTCGGGAAAATGTATTCCAGCGGATACGATCCGGTATTACTGATCGTGAACGATTTGGTTACAGGAGCTGCATTTATTTCCAGATCACCGACAGCGATTTGTGTCGGATCAACGGTGATTTTAGCAGGGTCGATTGCCGTTCCCGTCAGGGTGATCGAATGAGTCAGTCCTTCTTTGCTGGTCAGTTTGAAAACGGATTTAAAGACATCTTCGTGGTCCGGTTTGAAGTCTATTTTGACTTTCTGTGTTGTCCGGGCTGCAAAGGATTGTATATACCCGTCCGTAAGTTTGAAATTATTTGCGGGGCTGAATTGGATACTGCCGTCGTATTCATAGAGGGAACTGCCTGATTTACCGTTGAATTTACCGTATCCGGCGTTGTATATTTCGATCTCCAGCGTTTTTTTCTCGCCGACGAAAATTTTGCCGAAATCTACGATTTTGGCACTTTGCAAATTCGGTTTATGACCGGATACCGTCAGTGTACCTGGAACTTTCTTCTGGGGCTCCTGGTTGTAATTGCTGTTTACGGATAAATTGAAATTATATACGCCGTTGATAAGTTTTACCTTTTCGGGAGCGACATACACCTTTTGTGCTTCGCTGGGCTTTACTGTGCCGGAAGCCGGGGTTAGGGTGATATAGTTCGTCCAGTCGGGATAATGACTGACCGCACTGACAATCCAGGTTTGCGTGTTTGCGTATTGACTCAGATTGCCTTCGCTCAATACCGATTTTAACGTAGACCATGTTTTTCCCCGGTCGGAACTGTAGTAACTGTATTGGGCTGCATTTGAGTTTTCGATTTCATGTCCGCATGCCAATGGATTTTTATGTCCTCTCGGCATATGAAAAACCACCCAGAAACCGGTTCCGGGCTTGAAATACACGTTTTCGCTGAGTACCAGGTCGCCTATAAACGGATTACGGGCAGGCAGTGTATCGCTGAGCAAACAGTCTTCTGCCGTGAAATTGCTGACACCCTGATAGATTTCCAGGATAGGCTGTCCTTTGCTGTAGACACCGTTTAATTGTATCCCCGTTAAATTAAATCCATTCGGGAAAAAATCCGGACTGATATAGAAGAACTGAGCCAAAGAGTTCCACTGTGCTGTGTCGGATTCTCCGATGCGGTATAGATATTCCCGGTAATATTTAATATTGCGGGGGAATTCGTCCATGTTCACTCCGGATTCGATGATTTTCACCGGAGCTTCTTCCACGCCGGTAACCGATCCGTGATAAACGGAGCTGTTTGATATGGCTTGTTCCTGTGAGGCCATTGTCAGGAGGGCGGAATTACTGCGGGGGGTGAAACTTTGTTTGCTGCCTCTGATATCGAGTTCCCATTTCAGCATACCTTCTCCAGTATTTTTGATTTCCATAGAGTCGATGGCATCATAGGATTGGGTAACGTCCATTTTGAGTGTGAACTTGTCTTTGGCAATTTCCATTACGGGGCCGGCGTTGGTTGCTATCTGCTTAACTTCGGATAGCGGGGACGCATTGTTCCAGCGGTCGAATGCCCGGATGGCAATCCAGTAATTGGTTTCAGCTTTCAGATTCGGGATCATGACATGTACAACATCCCCGGCTTTGTTGAAACGGGTAGCAAGAGTTATCGACTTGAGCGCCGATAAATCGCTGGATGCCGTAAATGCTTGCTCACTGTAATATACGACACAGCGTGAAACGGGATCTCCGTCCGGATCGGCAGGCACTTTCCATTCGGTGTGAATATCTTCCTGAGATGCAATCAGCTTGATGTCGTTTATCACTGCCGGCGGATTTGTATTTTTTTGTCCCAATGCCATATAAGCATCGATATATCCGTTCCCTAATTTACCCAGGTATTCTGGATTATAGGGATATATATCGTGTACCGATTCCGTCAGGCGGGTTCTCAGTTCGGCATTTGTAAAATCACTGCCGCCGTATTTTGCTAAGACGAGGGCTGCTATACCGGAAACGTGCGGACAGGCCATAGATGTACCTTGCATATAACGGTAGCCGTTGTTCGGATAGGTACTCAATACTCCCCATGCTTCGCCGCCCAGGTCCATGTCTCCTCCGGGGGCGCAGACATCAGTCCAGACTCCGCGGGTGGAAAAGTTGGACATTTTGAAGTCTACACTCATGGCTGTTACGGCAACGGCTGTCGGGTAGGCTCCCGGATAGAATTCTCCTTCCGATTGGGTATTGCCGGCAGAAAAGATACAAAGACCGCCTTTCATCGGGCTGCCTTCATACTGACCTGCTTCTTCGGTGAAATAATCCATAGCATCCAAAACGGCTTGCTCGAAAAAACCGGGTGCCGTCCATCCCCAGGAACATTGAGCGATAACAGCTCCGGCATTGGCTGCATATACAAACGGTTTGGCGAAATCGCCCTGTCCTTTGTCGTCAAATACCTGACAAGACATCAGGCGTACGCCGTCGTTATTGCCGCTTCCTCCGGCAACTCCGCTGACACCTTTGCCGTTGTTATTGACAGCGCCGACCGTTCCGGCCACATGTGTACCGTGCGGGTGAGCGCTGATTGTTCCGCTATTTGTACAGAAATTATAGCCGTAGATATCGTCTACATATCCGTTACCGTCATCGTCAACTCCTTCTTCTCCGTTTAATTCGGCTTCGTTTATCCACAAATTGTCGATCAGGTCTTCGTGTCGGATGTCGATACCTCCGTCAATAATGGCAACAACCACATTGCGGGCTCCCGTCGTGATCTTCCAGGCTTCGAAAGCATTGATATCACTGCCCGCAATACTTCCCTGTACTCGTCCGTCATTGCGATAATGCCATTGATTTACCAGTCCCGGATCATTGAACGGTTCTCCGGCCCGTGTCCGGGGACCGGAAGGGAGATTGGCCGGAACGGATTTGTATTTCGGCAAATCCTGGACTCTTACGATTTCTGCGATTTTGATTCCGGATATGCCTTTGTATTTATCTGCGGCTTGTTCCGGAGTCAATTTTGCATCATAACTGATTTCATACCATAAATGAAGTCCGTGTTTTCTCATACGTTCTTCAAATTTCGGCGCATAAGGGAAAACCCGTTTCATTTCTACGGCTTTGATATCCTTATTGATTTTATCAAGCGGCTGGATGCCGGTCGATACGATCCCCCCTCTGGTTTTAGGGGTGTTTCCCAGTTGTTGTGCTACGGTAGGCTCAAGTTTGACCCTGATTACACCGTCTTTGACATAACTCGATAATTGTTGTCCATATATCGGTAGGCACCAGAATACCGATAATAGAATGAGACAACTTAAAAACCACGTTTTTCGCATACTTTAAAATGTTTAGGTTGATTCTCTATTTTAATTTGTGAGCATTAATTCGGTTGTGAACTGTATATATTTTTAATGTAAAAAATTTTAATTACAGAGAAACAAATGTTCAGATTCAACTCCATCTGTTTTCAGAAATTTTTTAGAAAAAATTAATGTTTATTAGAATTTGTCGCAAGAAAAGAAATTTGACTTAAAATTTACTTTTAAAGTACCATAACAAATCCACTCGAATTATTGCTAAAACGGTTGTTTTGGGAAAAACATACCTTAATAAAACCATAACAAATTGAGTTAAAATATTTAAAATGAGTTAAAAATGCGCAATGTCTTGGGGGGATAGAGAAAAGAAAAAAAGGTGAGGTAAAGGCGAATGATAAGGTGCCGGAAAAGGTGGTAAATAAAAAAAAGACCCGGTAACGGGTCTTTGAAAACAAATCGAGGAATGACTTATCAATAGCTGATAAAGCCGCTTCTGAAAATACTGGACTGTGATGTCGGAACCAATATACCGGAGAATGTCAGGTTATTGTTGTTCATCATCGGATAGACAGTAGCCTGTGCATAATTATCACCATAACTTAAGTTGATAACGATCTGTGCAGTCAAAGCCGTTCCGTTGACATAGAAAGAATAGGTGATGTTACCGTACTTGTCCGTTGAGCTTTTGATTTGTGACGGACTGCCTTGTACGGTGATACCTCCCAAACCGTTCGGTCCGGCGATTCCGTTGAAAGCCAACTGTACGTATACCGTATTGTCCTTGAATTGGATAAAATTGGTATTGTCGGATACCGGAATTGCATTTCCGCGTCTGCCGTACAAAGTATTGGCCATCAATACCCAGTTGTTGTCTTTTATTGCGCCTACAGCAGCATTGAAAGCATCCATGTTGGCAACCTGGCGGGCGTGACGTCTTTGGTCACGTTTCATTTTACGAATCTGTTTTTTCGTCAGTTCTTGAATTTGTGTTTGAGACTGTACTTGTTGTTGAGCAAGCAATTCCATTGCAGGGAATAAAAATAGTCCCATCAATAGAAGAATAATTACTTTTTTCATGGTAAGTAGTTTATTTGGTTTATTAATGTATTATTGTATATCCTCGGCCACTGTTCGGTAGGATATCTTCCCAACTATTGAGTAATTTAAGTCGTGAGGACCTATTTAAAGGCTTCAATAACCTTTGTTTAAAGAGGCTACGAAAAGTATTAAATAGGTCAATGAACTTAATTTATGCACATATACGCAAAAAATGAGCCATGTGTTTGGGCGGATTATTTAAAAAAGTTTAAAATTAAAAAAGTGAATTATCCGGCGAATCGGCCGATTCGATTTTTTCTTTTACGACGAAAGATGTAAATTTGCGGAAAAGAGCGTTATGTTGGATGAAGCAGTAATTTGTGCTATTTCTACGGCTCCGGGTACCGGAGCTATTGCCGTTGTACGTCTGTCCGGAAAGGGGTGTTTTGCTTTGGCAGATGAGGTTTTTATTTCTCCCTCGGGGAAAAAGTTGGCGGATTGTTTGCCCAACACCGTACATTTCGGACAATTGCAGGAGGGGGAAGATGTCATCGATGAAGTACTGGTTGCGGTATTTCGCGCTCCGCATTCTTTTACGGGAGAAGACTCCGTAGAGATTTCCTGTCACGGTTCTGTTTATATTCAACAGCGTATATTGCAATTGTTAGTAAATAAAGGGGCACGCCTTGCGGCTCCCGGTGAATTTACCCAGCGGGCTTTCCTGAACGGGAAAATGGATCTTTCACAGGCGGAGGCGGTAGCCGACCTGATCGCTTCTTCTTCTTCGGCTGCGCATAAAATGGCTCTCCGGCAAATGAAAGGCGGTTTTTCGGCAGAATTGATAAAATTGCGGGCCGAATTACTGCATATCACTTCTTTATTGGAACTGGAACTGGATTTTTCGGAAGAGGATGTGGAATTTGCCGACCGTTCGGAATTATGCCGTATCGCCGGAAATATCGAAAAGCTATTGACTCGATTGTGCCGTTCGTTCTCTTTGGGTAATGTGATTAAAAACGGGGTCCCCGTGGCGATTGTCGGGAATACCAATGTGGGGAAAAGTACCTTGCTCAATACTTTGTTAAAAGAAGACAAGGCGATTGTATCGGATGTCGCCGGAACAACGCGGGATACTATCGAAGACACGATCAATTTGCAGGGAATAGCTTTCCGTTTTATCGATACGGCGGGTATACGCCATACGGATGATATTGTGGAGAATATCGGAATCGAGCGTACGTTTGCCAAAATAGGGGAGGCCAGTGTTGTTTTGTTATTGACGGATTTGAGCCGTGGGGCGGATTGTTTTGAAAGTTATTACAGTCAGGTAAAGGAAAAGATTTCTTCGGAAGCCGAATTACTGATTGTGTTGAATAAAACAGATAAAGCCCAGGATATATTGACCACTCTCGAAACGATCAAATTACTGACCTCCGGCGAGAAAATCATTGCCATTTCAGCTAAAACAGGCGCGAACCTGGAACAGCTTACCGACGAATTGGTGAATACCGTAAATACGCATGCACTCCACACGGGAGACGTGATTGTCAGCAATATTCGCCATTATGAAGCGCTTTCCCATGCGCGGGATGCCGTTATCCGGGCCATTGCCGGCCTTGATTCGGGTTTAAGCGGCGAATTCATCTCCCAGGACATCCGCGAATGCCTCCACTACCTCGGCGAAATCACCGGCGAAATCACCACCGACGAAGTCCTCGGTAATATCTTTAAACATTTCTGTATTGGGAAGTAGGCTTGTTAAGATTTTGATAATCAATATTTTATAAATATAATATCGAAATTAAAACAATTGATAAAAAATTATTAATCAATTAATTAGCTTTGAAAAACAATAATCTACAACCCCATTTTTGTAGCTATTTTGTTGCTCGGAAATATTTGAGCAACAAGAGCAACAAATAAATATAATATCACAATGAAATATATACATCACTATACTACGATTGACAATCTTGCATTGATTTTAGAAAGTAAAAAAATTAGATTTACACGACTTGATTTACTTGATGATATTAAAGAGGTTGCGGGGTTGGATAATCCCATAGAAAAAATTGATAAATCAATTTTTATATCTTCGTGGACAGAGGATAATGAAGAAAATATTCCTTTATGGAAAATGTATGCATCTATAACAAACGGTATTAGAATTACTATGCCACAAGATATGTTTCAAAAAAATCTTTTTAAAGCGTTTGCCCAACAAAATCACGGAATGACTGTGGACATGTATTCTCCCTTTACAAAAGAAGAAATATTTTATAATGGCAAATATCAAATTATTAATATATTTGACTCTAATCGTGAGGACTTTTATAAAAAAGTCAAATACAGAGATGATTTTATGGATGTGTATCAATCTTTGATTAAACGATCTGAAAATGGAATAGAAATAGCATGTTTATGGGATTTGGGGAAATTTAAGAGTAAAAAATGGAAATTTCAGAAAGAGGTTCGATTTACAATTTATACAAAAGTCTTAAATCCTGCATATAGTGAAAAAACAATGCAACAATACGGGGCTGATAATATTAGGCAATGGTATGAAAATCCTGACAAATATATTGATGTTTCATTATCCGATGAAGCATTTAAAAATATGACTATTACGCTTGCTCCTTGTGCCACTGACGCACAAAGAGTAATCGTAAAGTCATTAATCCACACATATGGACTGCATAATGAATTCAAAGAGAGTGATTTAAGAGATACTATCAGAAAATAAGTTTTGGAAATATTTTTGTTGCTCGTTTGTTGCTCAAGAGAGTGTTTTTACACAATAACATGCTATTGCACAGCAATATGGCTGCTAAATTTTCAAATCTTGCATCGGGAAGTAATACACTGTAAATATCAATAGATTATAGAGTCGGTGTTAGGAATTAAAAGAAGAAGCGATGTATTTTTATAATACTGATTATCAGTATTATGCATTTGGTGGAATAATAAATCATTATCTTAAATTCTATGATGCGGTAAGTAGACAAATTTCATAAATATCACTAAAACTTATCACAATTACAGATAATATTCATACGGGACTAACCTGTATTTTGGTGTTAAAAAAGTGTCGTAAGGAGGGAGATGATATTTTGTGTATTGATGCATCAAAAGAGTTTGAAAAAGTAAAAAAACAAAACAAGCTTTTGCCGGAACATATCGAGAAGATTGTCAATCCGACATGGAGTAAAAAAAGAAGTGTATAGATCAGATGGTAAAAGCTCTAAAGTAGTTATTACATAGTAATTACATCAAGCATATAAAATAGATCGCTATCTTTGTTGCAAACTAATAGATGTAATGACGAGGATAAAAACATTTACTCAGCGTGATTATATCAAAGCCAACGGAAGAGCCTCTCGCTTGGCAGAAGTTGAAAATCACACACGCCTTGTAAGTATTGCAGGGGTGTACAAGTCAAAAAAGGTTTATGACCGCAAACGTAATAAGGCAGAGATGGAAAGGGCTCTGTCTTATTTGTTTTTTATAGGCTTCCGTGAATGTTTACAGGATATGTTTCGATTCTGTAATATGCACCTCTATTATACCTTATCGGGTGTATTGTTTGTTAAAATATATAGTTTTATACCCGAAAGGTTATAATTTGGGTTATTTACATTATATTTGTACCCAAAAGGGTATAATATGAATACAGCTTCTTTATCTGAATATGTAAAGTCGATGCGTAAAGAGCACGGTTTGACACAAGTGGAACTCTCGGAGAAATCGGGAGTCGGGTTACGATTTGTGCGAGAATTAGAGCAAGGCAAGGAGACCTTACGCCTCGACAAAGTAAATCAAGTATTAAATCTCTTCGGAGTAAAAGTGGGGGTTGTTCCTATGGATAAAACTACAAATCAATGAGACAAGCCAAGATATACAACCACAACCTCTTTGCGGGGGTTCTGACCGAAGATGAGGACGGTTATACTTTTCAGTATGATGCTGATTATCTTCAATCAAATGTAGCCGAAGCTATCAGCCTCACTCTGCCTTTGAGAAGTAAACCATACATGGAAAAGATACTTTTTCCGTTTTTTGACGGATTGATACCTGAAGGATGGCTCTTAGATATTGCGGAAAAGAGTTGGAAAATCAATCGCCGTGATAGAATGTCGCTGCTGCTTGCCTGCTGCAAAGATTGCATAGGGGCGGTGAGTGTTGAACCTATACTAAATGAAGAGGCATAGCTATGAAAAGATGTCTATATTGTTATCAGGAATTGACTGATGGAGAAAAAGACTTTCATCCTCGTTGTGCCAAAAAGATATTTGGTAGTACCGATATTCCGCTTCTACTATACGCAAAAGATGAAATTGAATCATTAGCCGAAAAAGTGGTACGTTCTCAAACTACACTAACCGGAGTCCAAGCAAAACTCTCTCTCGATATAGAAAAAATAAAAGGAGAACCACAACGGTTTACTATCGTAGGATTATGGGGGCGTTATATCCTAAAACCTCAAACAGAGCAATTTGATCATCTTTCTGAAGTCGAGGATTTGACAATGCACCTAGCCGAATTAGCTAAAATAAAGGTTGTTCGTCATTCGCTTATACGCTTTGAAGATGGAGAATTAGCTTATATCACTAAACGCATAGATAGAACTGCAAACGGTGCGAAGCTGGCAATGGAAGATATGTGTCAGTTATCGGAACGCTTAACAGAATACAAATACAAAGGTTCTTATGAGCAGATAGTCAAAATTATTACACAACACTCCGCTACACCCAAACTCGATGTGGTGAACTTTTGGGAACAGGTTCTGTTCTCGTGGATTACAGGCAATGCTGATATGCATTTGAAGAACTTTTCGCTTTACAGTTTGCGAAAAGGCTCTTATGCGCTCACTCCGGCATATGATATGATATCCACATTTCTTGTTATGCCCGAAGATACAGAGGAACTTGCCTTAATGCTCAATGGCAAGAAACGTAAAATAAAGCGTTCTGATTTTGAGGTTGCAATGAATAGTAGCGGCTTAGAGAAGAAGATTATAGATAATTTATTTGTTAAATTTGAAAGGGTTGCCGACAAGTGGTTCGAGTTTATCGATATATCGTTTTTACCCGATGAAATGAAAGAACGATATAAACATATTATAGCAGATAAGTTAGACGTTTTGAAATAATAACTTATAATATATAAAAACAGAGTAGTAATGGAAGAAATTACACTTTTGGCAAAGCTTGGAGAGTATCAGTATATGGAAAAGCTTATAAAAGATGGGGAGTTATATCTTCGTCCAATGTCTGACTTTGCAAAAATGGACTCAGTGAATGGAATTGGAGATAAGTATGAAAATGTGACTTCGTATGTCTCTCCCAAAAATCCTTCTATTAAGATTCAATTAAAAGATGGTAGAGAAATTCCTTTACCCGAAAGCTCAAAAATTACTTATGTAGAGCATGATTGTTGTGACTTTTTAATTTATAGTATGGTGATGATTGATTTTATAAAAACAAGAGAAACACTGAAGCTCAAACATCCAGATGAATTAAATAAAATCGGATCTGGCTATGATACATTGGTTATAATATATGATCACAATGAGTTTATCAAACGTATTAAACAAGTTATTAATAATCAGTGGATTATGGAGTGTGGGCCAGTAAATTATTATCCAGAAAAAGATATTGTTTTAAAAGAATTAGGTCCGTTTGATAAAAGAGAGTCATATGCCAATCAAAAAGAATTTCGTTTTTGTTTTGAGTGCAATATTAACATCCCATATAGTTTAAAAATCGGGAATTTAGAAGATATTGCACAAATTGTACAAGCTAAGCCGGTGTGAAGTTTGTGCTATGATAGCACTTTTTAATCATTTTTCTTGTTTTGGTTCCTGCAAACCATTTTGTAGCTTAAGTATGGTAACAGCCATAAAATCAATTTCTTCAGTTTGATTTTACGGCTTACAAAAAAATACTAAAAATTGCGGTACAACACGCACGTGTAACCATATAATAATCAAATAAAAAAACTTATCGTAGAAATCTGTCTATTTGTAAAAAAGCACGTTGTATTGCTTAAAACATAAAGTATTGATAATTTAGAAATATATATATATATGCACTGCATCGGCAAGTGAGGATTGCTTATATTTATTTTGTATTTCATTAAAATGCTGAAATCAAAAAATTATTGTAACTTTTTTATATCCTTTGGTAAAATCGAGGCTTACTCCAGTCTCATTGCTTTTTCAGCCAATAATAGTATGTTCAGTCGGAAAAATCTGAATGTACAGAGTCAGATGTTTTGAATACATTGATATTTGGTAAACCGTTTTAAAATGCTGGTATATATATTATTGTCATTTTATTTTGTCAACTGTGTTTTTGAAAGCAGCTCGAGTAATTGCTTCTTTTTCACCGGTTTTGCCAGGAAATCATTACATCCTGCCTCGATAGCGTTGCTGCGATCTGAGTCGAAAGCGTTGGCTGTGAGTGCAATGATCGGTATTTCGGCGTTGAATTCCCGGATTTTTCTTGTTGCTTCCAAACCTCCCATGATCGGCATTTTCAGATCCATGAGAACGAGATTGAATTTTTCGTAACGGATTTTTTCGATAGCTTCGACGCCATTCTCAACCCGGGTAAGATCATAATCTTTGAGAATATGAAATACCAGTGAATAATTGCTGTCATTATCTTCCGCAATTAGAATTTTTATTTTTTCTTCCGGGTTTTCATTTTGTACAAATTGTGATTTCGTTTGAGGTTGAACGACCTGATCGATCTGTCCCAGTATAGATATTTCACAAGGTACCCATGCCCAGAATGTCGATCCGACCCCCGGCTCGGAAGTGAAGCCGACTTCTCCTCCTGCGGCTTCGACAATTGCTTTGGAGATTGCCAGGCCGAGTCCGGTTCCCTGGGCAAATTCATTGAGTTTTTGAAACCGTCCGAATACCCTGTCCTGTAATTGTTTCTGAATGCCTGCTCCTGTGTCTTCGACATAAATCCGGATACCTCCTTTTTCGATGGAATATCCCATTTTTATGTACCCGGATTTTGTACATTTTACCGCATTGGTGAGGAAATTCATCCATACTTGTTTGAGTCGGTTACGATCCAGAAAAATCCAACAGTCCGGATAAGAATTGTCGAGACGGAATTCGACATTGGGGTTTGTGACTTTCGGTTGGATCATGGTGTATAATTCGCTGCATACTTGAGCCGGCTTGAATTTTTCCCGTTTGCGATCGAGGATGCCGGATTCGATTTTGGAGAGGTCCAAAATATCGTTTATCAATCGCAGCAATAATTCGTTGTTGGAGTCGATGATGTCCCAGTACTCTTCTTTTTCGGCCGGGTCGTCACAATTGACCATTAGTTCGGAAAATCCGACGATGGCGTTTAGCGGTGTACGTATCTCATGGCTCATATTGGCTAAAAATGCGGATTTGAGTCGGTCGGAAAGTTCGGCTTTGTTTTTCATTTCCTTTAATTCTTGAGCCATCTTTTCCCATTTTGTATTGTTGATCGTGATACCGGTGTAACGAATGACATGTCCTTTCTTGTTCTTTTCAACGGGAATACCGGTAACAATAAGAGTTTGCCATTCTTGATCCCATTTTGTTCTGGAACGGTATTGAAAACTGAACTCTTTGTTCGTTCTTTGAAGCATGTTGTCTATCTTTTCGCCTACACGCTCGGTATCCTCGGGATGAGAGAATTTCAGGTAATCTTCCGGCATAATAGCCTTTTGGGGATGGAAATCATTTACCGGATCGTTAAATGCCCGGAACTGTTTACTCTCGACATCGAAATCCCAGTGAGACATTCCGACTGTTTTGAACATGAGTTCCATTTTATAGTTCCGCTCTTTAAGTTCTTCGTTTAGCTGGTGAAGTTTGGATATGTTTTGCCGGAAACCTGTAAATCGTATGACTTCGCCATTTTCGTCATACTCGAAGGGAACACCTGTGACGTTACAATATTGCCAGGAGTCGTCGTATTTCGTTTGTATGCGGCAGGTGAAATTGACGTTGAGTTTTTTGCCTGACAACATGGATTGTATGGCATCGTTGACTACCGATTGGTCTTCGGGATGTATTGCATCCAGATATTCTGTCACCGTTACCAGTTTATCAGGGGCATAATCATTTACCGGATCGTTATAAGATTCGAATTTCCGGATTCGTATGTCGAAATCCCAATGGACAATATCACTGACATTCATTGCCAGTTCACGTTTTATGATCAAATCCTGGGCTTTTTTGGCCATTTGTATTTTTTCGGTGACGTCCAGTTGGGTGCCGACAATCTGTAATTTACCCATATGTTCTGTGGATAAACGCATTCTGCTTTCATAATGGCGATACTGTCCTTCCTCTTCATTGAAGGCGCGTACGGTTATCTGACCCTGTTGTATATCTTTATTTATCAGTCGGGTGAAAAGTTCTGTCATCGGGGTACGGTCCTGCGGATGCAGCATTTGCTGTAATTCTTCCAGTGTCATGCCGTTTCTGAAGATAGGATTTCCATGTAACGAACCGAATATTTGTTTACGCACATCGTATACCCAGGAAGACATGCTGGCCGCTTCCATGGCCATTTCCAGGTTTTTCTTGTTTTCTTCCGTGCGGTATTCTGTTTCTTTTTTGCCGGTTACGTCGTTGGCAAACAGCATGTGTCCGACAATATCCTCTTTTTGATTGCGTATGGAAACGATTCTGACTTCATAAATCATGGTATTCTGATTGTTGGTCAAGAAATACTCTTTTTTTATGCGGTCAAAATCGTATTCAAATTCCAAAACGATATCCTCTCCGGATTTTATCTTTGCTTCAAGTGCTTCATCGACATAAGGACTGTCGAAAAGATTGACTTTATCTATTACCGTCCTGCGGTCGTCGACGCCGTACATATGCAGTGCATAGTCGTTTATGCTCCGCAAAATACCTTTTGCATCATAGATTTCGATGCCTATCGGCAAACGGGTGTATACACTCTCTGTGAACAGGATTTGCTTATGCAGTAATTCGGATATTTCCTTTTCAAAAGACATTTTGTCGTTTTCGGGAGAGGCAGTTTTATGTTGTTTCATTTTATACTTTTTTACACATGGCAGTTTAGCGCATGATGTGGATTGTGCGCCGATATTCTGAAGGAGACATACCCGTATGTTGACGGAAAAAACGGCTCATGGAGGATTGATTGGAAAATCCGGTCTGGCGAACCACATCTTTTATTTCAAGGTTTGTATCTCGTAAAAGCTTTTTTATTTCGACGATAATATAGTCTGCGATTATTTCCCGGGCGGATTGACCATTTATTTCTTGTATGACTTTAGTCAGATATAGAGGCGATATACACAATTTGTCGGCGTAAAAAGCGATTTCCCTGTGGGTTTTGTGATGTTCGAAAACCAACATTGCGAATTTAAAGGCTATTTTTTCTTTTTTGGAATTTAAAGGGATATCTTTTTTGAGACTTATTTTTTTCTGAAAATGCGTATAAAAATCCCAATAATAAATTCGTAACAAATGCAAAATCGTCTCCCGGTAGAAAATGGAATCATCGTTGCTTTCCCTATAATCGATTACCCGGCAAAAACCAAGGAATCTTTGGGCATCTCTGTCATTTAGATGAATATGGAAATTCTTCCGCATATAAAAGAAAAAATCAGGAGTTATTTTTCCTAAACTGCTCATGATATCGAGAAACATGGTTTTACTGACTTTGAAAAAAGTCATGGAAAAGTCCTTGCTGATTTCACGGATGGCTACCAGTTGTGAAGGCAGAATGGTTATAAGATCGTTCGGGGATATTCGGTGACAGATTGAAAATACTTCAATGACGGCAGAGCCTCCTGTACAAAGTCCACTAAATCCTTCTTTTAAATAAGCTTCATGCTCGTTTGCCGGAAGAAATGAAATATCGGTATATATATGGAAATTATCACTCATTATTGTCAACATGCTATACAAAATTACTGCATTCGTATTTTATTATCCATTTAGTATAGAAATTGAACGTAAATAACAAGTTTTAGTGCCAGAATTTTATGTGTTTTTAGAAAATCCGGGATATCGATTTATTATTACCTGAAAGAACGTTTTTCCGGATGCGGAGATAAATAGGCGGATTTCCGGTTTTGAGGGAGAAAGACCGATATCCGGTTTTTATCTGCGGTATGGAAGGAGTGAGGAAGGCCGGTTTATACATTGTTTTCGAGCCATAAACGTCCTGTTTCGGTTGCGATGCCCCGAAAGAAAATGTTGTAAAAGAGAACCTGGCCGGAATACGGTTCATTATTCAGACGGGCTTCGAACAGACTTGTCTGTAAACGCCTGTTTGTATACTGTATATTCGTATCGGAGCAGATATAACCTTTATTTTTACATGCATTTAAAATTTTTTCTCCCCCTGTCAGCCATTCTTGTCGGACGGTTTCGAACAGATACCGGAATTCATTTGATTTTTGCAGCTCTTGCCAGAAAATTTCTTCCGGTTCGTATAGTCCGTCAACGAAAGATTTTGTGTAGTTCAGTATTTGTAGCATCGGATTTTCTTTGTGAGCATTCAGGCAAAGAGAAATCTTATTCCGAACCGGTTCATTTATTTTTTCGATACATTTTTTTACCAGATCAATTCTGCTCGGAAATAATTGATAAATTGTCTTTTTTGAAATTTTCAGATGATGGGTTAAATCTTCTACCCGGAAGGCACGAATGCCGTTCCGGGTGATTGATTGTAAAGCCGCTTTGAGGATTTTTTCTCTTATCTGAGATGTCATTGCTTTAGCTTCGGCCTCCTCCTAAAGCCCGATAAAGATTAATGATACCTTGTATTTCAGTAAATCGGTTCGACACTTGATTCAATTGGGCACTCAATAAAGTTTGCTGGGCCGTCAATACTTCCAGATAACTCGTATTGCCGTGTTTCATCAGTAATCGGGTACTTTTTACCGCTGTTTCCAAAGCCGATACCTGTTGGGCATACCAGGTCGTTTTCTCTATGGCTGTTTGGTATTGCATGAGTGCGTCGTTCACCTCACTTCCTGCATTTAACAGGGTTTGTGTGAATGCGAGTCCGGCTTCTTCCTGTTGGGCTTTGGCAATGCGTAACTGCGCAATATTCTGTCCTCGGTTGAATAGGGGAGCTGTCAATGATCCTACTGCCGTTGCAATCAGTTTGCCCGGATTGGTCAACAGGGTTCCGGCATTGTTTGTCCAGCCTGCACTTCCGTTCAGAACGATCGACGGATAGAAGGCCGACCGGGCTGTATTAGTGGTATAAAGAGCCTGGGCCAAAGATAATTCCGCACTTTTCACATCCGGACGGTTGGAAAGCAATTGTAAAGGGATGCCTAACGAAAAGCTTTCAGGTAATTGCTGGTCTGCCAGGCGACCGCGCCGAATCCTTTGGGGGGGAGCTGCCAGTAATAGGGACAAAGCATTTTCTACTTGATTGATCTGTTCCCGAAGATCCAGTAACGTCGTATGGATCTGATAATAGGTCGCTTCGGTTTGAGCCAGGCCGGCTTCCGTTACCATCCCGGCTTTTTTCATGGCTCGTGTCGCTCCGACACTTTCTTTCCAATTGGCTTCCGTCGCCTGAGTTATTTCATATTGGGCATCCAGCATCAACAAGGTGTAATAGCTGTTTGCTATATTTGCGATCAATTGAGTTTGTACAGCCCGGGCATATTCTTTGCTTTGTAGATAAGCTGCTTTACTCCGGCGCTTGGTATTGGTCAACCGGCCGAAAACATCTATTTCCCAACTGGCTGCCACAGGTAATGTATACGTTTTTGTTGCTTTACCGTGGTTAAAGCTACTCACACTGCCTTCCGGTGCCAGAGCAAATGACGGCAAATAGGATAAGCGTGCGGACAGTAAAGAAGCTTCTGCTTCTTTTACTTTTAAATGAGCTGTTTGCAGATCGGTATTGTTTTGTAGCCCGGTAGTGATTAAAACCTGTAACTGCGGATCGGTAAATACTTCCTGCCAACTGAGATTGCCCAGGCTATTGGTGTCGGCGGTTGCGGTACTGTCGGTCAAGCCGTACAGGTTGTCCGGTACCTTACTGACAGGCTTATATTTGGAATAAATGCCGCAACTGCTCAATAGAACGGCAGTTGTCAATGATATTATTATTTTCTTCATTTCGTTTCGTGTTAATTTAGTACATGTATTGAAAAGTACTATTTCTCGATTTGGTTTTCTTCTATTTCAGCCTGGATTTGCCAGTCCCGGGTTGTTGTGGTCTGGATGGGGCGGAATTTTTCCTCGATAAACTGGAAAATGACGAATAGAGTCGGTACAATAAACAATAAGGCCAATGTGCCGATTACCATACCGCCGACTGCTCCGGTACCTAATGAACTGTTACCGTTAGCGCCAACACCGGTAGAGAACATCAGGGGTAGCAGACCGAATATCATGGTTAGTGCTGTCATCAGGATCGGGCGCAAACGGGCCTTGGCCGCACTGACAGCGGCGGCAATTATGCCCATGCCGGCAGCCCGGCGTTCGGAAGCATATTCCGTCAGTAGAATCGCTGTTTTGGCCAGTAAGCCGATTAACATGATTAATCCGGTTTGTAAATAGATATTATTTTCCAGTCCGATGGTTTTAGCAAAAAGGAAACTCCCCATCAATCCGAAAGGCACACTCAGAATAACCGCAAACGGAATCAGAAAACTTTCATAGAGGCCGCACAAAATCAAATAGATCATCAGAATACAGATGGCAAAGATGATAACGGTGGTGTTTGTCTGCTGATTTTCTTCCCGGGTAATACCCCCGAAATCATAACCGAACCCTTTCGGCAAAGCCTGTTCGGCTGTTTCTTTTACAGCACGTATAGCGTCGCCGGTACTGTAGCCATCTGCCGGCATTGCATTTACGGCAATGGAATTGTACATATTGAAGCGGCTTAATGTTTCGGCTCCGTAGCTCCGGTTCAACATGACAAACTGGCTCAAGGGAGCCATTTCTCCATTGGACATCCGAACGAAAGTATTGTTAAGAGATGCTTCATCCAGACGATATTTCGGATCGGCCTGGATCATAACCCGGTACACTTTTGAGAAACGGTTGAAGTCCGATACATATTGTCCGCCGTAATATCCCGATAGCGTACCAAGTACTGCATCCGGTGTAATCCCGGCTCGTTTGCATTTGGAGGCATCAATTTCCACTGTCCATTGCGGATAGCGGATGTCGAAGGTCGAATAGGCCATAGCGATTTCCGGGCGTTGGTTCAAAGCTCCTAAATATTGCTGGGTTGTGGTGAAAAATGTGTTGATGTCTCCTCCCATTTTGTCCTGCATATGTAGTTCCAGAGCATTCCCCATGCCGTATCCCGGAATCATACCCGGAGATATGGCAAAGACACTGGCGTCTTTGATGTCGGCTGTACGGCCGTATACTTGTCCGATCACCGCCTGTACGTTATCTTCTTTGTCGGGGCGTTCGTCCCAGTGTTTCAATTTCAGAATCAGCATACCGAAGGAATTTCCCTGACCGGCAAGTAGGCCGTAGCCGGCTACTTTCTGTACATGTTTCACCTGTGGAATATCTTTCACCCGTTCTTCAATTCGGATCATAATGTCGTTGGTTGTTTTCAGTGAGCTACCGGCCGCTGAACTGACATTGACGAACACTACCCCTTGGTCTTCATCGGGTACAAGTCCGGTTTTAGTGGTATTCATCAGGATGACAAGCACGACCACCGAACCTATCAGCAATGAAACTGCCAGCCAGCGACGGCGGATGAAAAACAGTACTCCCCGTTTGTATTTTTCGATGATGGTACTGAAAGCTACATTGAATGCTTTCCGGAAACGGGCTGCGAAGTTATTTTTCTGGTTCCCGTTCTCATCCATATAAGGCCGTAGCAGCAGGGCACACAAGGCAGGACTCAGTGTTAAGGCATTCAGTGCGGATATACCTACGGCAACGGCCATTGTCAATCCGAACTGGGTGTAGAAGGTACCGGATGTACCGCTCATAAAAGAAACCGGAATGAATACGGCCATAAATACCAGGGAAGAAGAAAATATAGCCGAGCTGATTCCTTTCATGGCGTCGATACTGGCCATATAAGGAGAACGATAGCCTACGTCAAATCGTTCCTGTACGGCTTCTACCACTACAATGGCGTCGTCTACGACGGTGCCGATTACCAATACTAATGCAAATAAAGTAATCAGGTTGATACTGAATTCTGCTATGGACATAAAAGCGAAGGTACCGATCAATGAAACAATGATACCCACCAGAGGAACGAGTGTAGAACGGAGGTCCTGCAGAAAGACATATACGACCAGAATGACCAGCAAGATTGCTTCCAGTAAAGTTTTTACGACTTCGTGGATAGAGGCAAACAAAAAGTCATTGGAACTCATCATTTGTGTCAGTTCCACGCCCTGGGGCAAATCTTTCCGGGCTTCTTCCAGAAATCGGTCTATATTTTGGTTTACTTCCGTTGCATTCGAACCGGCGGTTTGGAATATCATACACGAGATACCGCTATGTCCGTCCAATCCCCCTTTATAAGCATAGGAGTCCTGTCCGAGTTCGATGTCCGCTATGTCTTTCAGTTTGAGAATTTCACCTTCTTCCGTAGAACGGATGATGATTTCACCGAATTCTTCGGGGGTTATCAGGCGTCCTTTGTATTTCATAGTGTATTGATAGGTTTCGTCGGAATTTTCCCCGAACGAACCGGTTGCCGATTCGATGTTTTGTTCGGCTAAAACCAGGGTGATATCGGAAGGAATCAGTTTGTACTGTGCCATTACATCGGGCTTCATCCATACCCGCATACTGTAGCTGCCTCCCATAATCATCATATCGCCGACGCCTGCAATACGAAGGATTGAGGGTTTCAGATTGATATTGATATAATTGGACAGAAAGTTTTCATCATATGCATCTTCCGGGCTATGCAGGGAAAACATCTGCAAGATACTGGTCTGGCGCTTGGAAGTCGTAACGCCTACCTGGGTTACTTCTGCCGGTAATTGTCCGGTTGCCTTCGATACCCGGTTTTGTACGTTTACGGCTGCCATGTCCGGGTCCGTTCCTTGTTTAAAATAAACGGTAATGGTTACCGTACCGGCATTCGAGGCTGTAGACGTCATATAAGTCATGTCTTCCACACCGTTGATGGCTTCTTCCAGGGGAGCGATGACACTTTTTTGCAGGGTTTCCGCACTGGCGCCGTAGTAGGTTGTACTTACCTGTATTGTGGGAGGTGCGATATCCGGGTATTGTTCGACGGGCAGAGTAAACAGCCCGATAATACCCACGACAATTATAGCGATAGAAATGACCGCCGACAAAATGGGGCGTTCTATAAAAGTTCTGATGTTCATTTTTTGTTTTTAATTTTGTTTTGCTTTAATCGGGGTTCCTTCACGCAGTAGTCCAACGCCTTCTGTTACGATTATGTCGCCTTCACCGAGGCCTTCCGTGACGATATATTCTTTACCTCCGTTTACACGGGTTACACGGACAGGTGTCGATTGGGCTTTTCCGTCTACAACTTTGTATACAAACGATTTGTCCTGAATTTCAAAAGCCGCAGCTTGAGGAATAACGATACAACCGTTTTGTTCCGAGGGTATCATCACATTACCGGTCCCGCCGCTGTGTAATAATTCGTCCGGATTCGGAAATATGGCACGCAGGCTTACGGTGCCGGTGGTACGGTTGATGACTCCGCTGATGGATTCGATTTTTCCTTTTTCAGAGTAAGCGGATTTATCGGTTAATTGCAAATTGATTTCAGGCATATTTTTCAAAGCCTCTTCTTTAGAACCGTATTGCCGTATCAGATTCAGCAATTGATTTTCAGTCATTGAAAAATAGACATACATATCCGAATTATCGGAAACGGTTGTCAAAGGTTCGGACATTGCCGAACCGACCAGTGTCCCTACCCGGTAAGGCAAAGTTCCTACTACGCCGTCTACCGGACTTTTTACTACCGTATAAGAGAGGTTGTTGCGGGCATTTACTTCCTGGGCTTTCATTTGAGCCAATTGTGCTTCTGCTGCCAGTAAGGCATTCTTGGCCGTACTCAAATCGAATTCCGATACTACGTTTTGTTTGAACAATTCCTGTTTGCTGGCATAGGTAAGCTGGGCCGTAGCCAGTTGTGCTTCTGCTACAGCTACATTGGCTTCGGCAGTTTGCAAGGCAGCCCGGTAACCGACCTGATCTATGATAAACAAGGTTTGGCCTTTTTTCACTTGTTCTCCTTCCTGTACACACAATTGAGTCAGGAAACCGCCTACTTGCGGATAGATTTCAATATCCTGCCTCCCCCGGATTGTTGCTGAATACATATTCAGCAGAGTCCGTGCAGCCGGTTTTACTGTCATTACCTGATAACCGGCTTCCTGTATTGTAGGTTTTTCGGTTTTACAGCTCACCATAATCACACAACAGATGAAAACGATCATCTGTTTCAGTTTACATACATTTCTGTTCATTTTTGACGCTTAAAATTTATTTCGGCGCAAAAGTACGGGAATGTTCACGAATACATCCGTTCATAACACGAGCAACATTGTTCATTTTCGGAGTAAATTTTATATATTTATCTGAAAAAATGTAATTTTGCTGTTAAAAAACAGAATATTTATGGAGCAGCGCAATCCTTTTCGTACCTCATTTACAGAGCCTTTTATAACGGGGTGTGACAATTTATCATCGCTTTACAACCGATTGTGCAAGATAGAGAGTGCCGTGATTCTTTTTTGCCGGCAAGGTAATGCTCGTGTTACTGTCGATTTGCACGAATATGATATTGTCCCTTATACGGTCATATTTTTATTGCCGAGCCATATTATCGATATTATTTCAGCCGGTAAAGATTTTCAAATGGCTTATTTTGCCTGTTCTGAAGCGATGTTCCGGGAGGCTTCCTTTCGGTTTAATCCCCGGTTTTTCCATTTTATCAAGGAGAATCCCTGTAAGGTATTTCCGTCTTTGCATTGGGAGGCCGTCGAGGGACTAATGAATGCTACTGCGACTATTTATGCGGATTTCAATAACCGTTTCCGCTATGAAATTGCTAAAAATTTATTGCAGATCTGGCTGATGGATTTGTATGACAAAACCTACCGTTGGTTTACTGTTCAGGATATGGAAGGCCATAACCGTCAGGAGGAATTATTGAAACATTTTATTTCTTTGATTCACTCTTATTGTAATTCCGAGCGCGAAGCGGGCTTTTATGCAAATATGCTTTGTATTTCGACCAAATATCTTACCGATATCTGCACGGCTATTACAGGTAAATCTGCCAAAAAGCTGATTGATGAATTTGTATTGCTGGAGATTAAAGTATTGCTTCAAAATACGGAATTTCCCATTCAGGAAATCAGTAACCGCCTGAATTTCCCCGATCAATCTTATTTGGGACGCTATTTTAAACGGCAGATGGGAATCTCGCCCAGTGCATACAGGGAAAAATTTATAAAATAATAAGAAAACCGTTTACCTGTGACTTTTCCGGTTTTTGAAAAATTCCATAGAGAAGTAAATCGTATGGCTTAAAGAATTTGATAAAATGTATAAGAGAAAAAGTATTTTTCCGGCAATAATGTATACTGATTATTTTTATATGTAAATAATTTTGTTTTGAAAGACAAAAAATTGGCATATATTTGTAAAATGTTGATATTCCTGCCGGATACAAATTGTGGGTGTTGGGCTGTATTTAGCTTGATAAAAAAAGTTGGGGGGACTTACCCATTGTGAGCCGGGGACAACCTTGTCTCCGGGTGATGGTTCAGTATGAGAATCGATGTCCAAACCTTAATGCTGTTGTATGAGATATAGATGGTATGCCTTGCTATTGCCCGCATTAATCGTATTGTTTCTGTTTTATTATGATGTATTCTATTCCGGTTATATAGAGGAACTTTACCGGATAGAAAAGATGTATAATGATCATCCAATGGAGGCGCGGGCGGTATTACTGAAGATCGATCCCAGGAGTTTGACCCGGAAGGAACGGGCGTTATATGGCCTTTTGCGGATAAAAAACCATAGCAGATATGATTCGTTCACTGAATTGGATTCCCTTGCCGAAGAGGCGATCGATTATTACAGGCATGCAATCGATTCGTTGAGATTGTTTCAGTTGTATTATTTTAAAGGTAAAATACTTGGAGAGAAAGGCTTTTTGGTGCGGGCGGCAGTGCATTACCGGAAGGCGCAGGAATACGCGGTGGAAAACGATCTCGATACCAGGTATCTCTTAAGTTCCTCTATGGGGAGGATGTATCATGTAAAAATGATGCGTGAAGATGAGAAGAGGGCCAAACTGGAAGCTCTGCATTATGCGGGATTATTGAATGACTCTCTGTTGCTGGGGCAAGCGTTGATCGAGATGTCCGGATATTATTACGGCACGGGCGATTACGAATTGTGCAGGGGTGTACTGAAACAGGCTGTCCGGCTTATGCCTGTTTCTGACAAGGAAAGATTGGCAACCGTTTATGCGAAACTAAGCCAGACTTATTTGTCTGTGAATCGGGGGGATTCTGCTTTGTATTACATAGACCGGGCTCTGGCATTGACAACAGATCGTTTAGCCGTTTACCGGTATTACAACCGGAAAGGGGATGCTTTTTTAAAACTCGGTCGTAAAGATTCTGCCGAATATTATTTCAGTTATTCTCTGGTAAGTGGGGACATTCGGACACAAATGGCGGCTTATTACGATTTGTCAGGATTGAAGGAAGAAAGCGGTGATCGGAGCGGAGCATTGAAATATCTCAGGTTGTACGTGGCGCAAAGAGATTCTTTGGATCTGGAACGAAAGGAATTGTTTTTCGATAACCTGAGCAATATAGCGGCTTATCAACGGGCCCGGGAAAAGGCCGATTTGAAAGAATCCGAACTCAACCGTAAAAAAATTACGTTTTACAGGATATTGATGGGTGTTTTCTTCGTTTTGTCGTTATTGGTCTGGTTGAGTTACAGAAATGAAAGACACAGAAGAAAACTGAAAGCGAATATCAGGCAGAAAGAGGAAAATATCATGCGGGCACTGCTGCTGCAACAGGAAGCAGAGAATAAATTACTGAAAGAGAGGGAAGGAAAGGAGCAGGCCGAAATGGAGCGTTTGAGTCTGACTGTGGAGTATTATAAACGGTTGAATGCGATGACGATTCCGTTTCTTTTGAGAAGCCGGAACAGGCAAGGGGCTATGCATCTGAAGGAGGAGGAGTGGAGTATTATTATAGAAAATACGAATGCCTGTTTTGAAGGTTTCACTTTGAGGATAAAGGCAGTTTATCCGCAGTTGACGGAAGAGGAAATACGTTTTTGCTGTCTTATAAAAATGGAATTGCCGATTTCATTGCTATCCGAAGTTTACCACATTGCCAGAACAAGTATATCGAGGAAAAAAGTAAGGCTGAAGGAAAAAATGAGGATAGAAGAAATGACGTTAGACGATTTTATTCGTGGATTTTAGCCGAATACCGATTTCGGATGTGATGTCTTTTAAGCAATTGTAAAACTGAATTTCCGGAAACTCCCGGTGGATTTTTTCGGTTCTTATTCATAAACTCAACTCTTCGGTCCCCCCGAAGAGTTGTTTGTGTTATAAAATTTGGAGAGAAACAAATAGATAACAGGTGTCTGTTTTGCATTTGTACATATATATAAATATTTAAATAGTTGTAATTCAATGTTTTGATGTAGTTGATTTGTACATAAGAAAATTTGCTGAAAAGGGTTCGGTGAACCTAATTTTGTCAATGATTCGGATATAGATGTTTGTCGATTACTTAAAATGAATTACGATGAAAAGAAATTTTTTTAGAATTGTATGTTTAATATTTATTACTATAACCTTTTGGGGATGTAATAAAGAGGATTCGGATATCGGTCTCACGGATGCCATTCCGGAAGGTTCTGTAGAAAAAGAGTTGGCCGATATTGATCTGTCGGGCTTGAACGGTGAAGCAAAGCTTTATTGTGACCTTATCCAAACGGCTGTTTTTGCCACGAATTCCCATAAACCGGTAATCAGTAGCCGGGTGGTGAACGGAGAAGAAGTAAATCCTTTGCGGGAGAAGCTTAAAGAAATGGAAATATGGGGCGAAAATGGAAATCAGATTTCATTTTTTTCATTACCGGAAGCGGAACAGGCAGAATTTCTTTCGGACTGGGCTGTTTTCGAAGCGGCTCAAATGACGGAAAAAATCCGGATCGATCCGGAAGTGGAGGAATATATACGGCAACACAATGAAATTATTGTCCATGTACTGGGCGAGGAATCCATTGGCACAAGGGGTATAAATCTGCGGGTAAAAGACAACAAAGCTTTTTTTGCCAAGATCAGGGAACGTATGGAATCTTTGTCGGAATCTGCTGTCGGGCAGCCGGAGACAAAAGGATCGATAACCGATAAAGGGAAAGTCCCTTTTGAAAGGGTCAGGGCTGCCGTGGCAAAATACGGCCGGGTCGGGGATTTTATGTTGGCGTTGCCGAGGCATGGCGCTCCCTGGGTTTTCCTGAATTTCGCCCACGACCAGTTTAAAGTGGGACATGCGGCAATTATAAAAGAAGGGGTAACTCTGCAATCTGGGAAATCTGACGACTTTACATGGGGGTGTCAGATTAAGCAGGGAGTGATGAGTGAAAGATTAGATTATTGGAGTGTAAAGTCTTATGTGATGGGTGTTCGGAAAGTGTCCTGGAGGTGGAAATGGAGAGGCTTTAAGAGCCGGTTGGTGATAAAAAAAACACCGGTGTCCCAACCGACCAGATTGGCTAACCGTGCCGCAGGCTATGAAGGGAGAAAATATGTGAACTGGAGCGAATTCCTCACAGCGAAATGGGCTGCTCCCTCGCGTTTCACCTGTACGACTTTGGTTTGGTATTGCGCTAAAAAGGAGTATGGAGTCAATGTGTCGAGCTGGTGGTCGCCGTTGGTGAGTCCGAGCGGACTGTACCTGGACGAGAGTACTTATGTGAGGAAAGCAATCAGATAATGGAATGTGTCACTTAAATTGAAACAAAGATGTGTATAAAGAATCTGCTTTTTTTATTGGTTGTTGTTCTTTTTTTGTCAGCCTGTCATGACGATAATGGTGCTGAATTGCTCGAATTTTATAAGTCACAGCCCCGCGATCCGGAGCTGATCGGTTGGTGGGGGCGGTATGACGAGCTCAATAAAAAACACAAATATAATATCTACGAATCCGATGGCCGTTTTTTGACATACGAGGTAAAAGATAACGGAGAGCACCATAAATCGTGGACTAATAATTATTATTATACGAAAGACAATAAAATCATGATGTTTCAATATATGTCGGGCAGTTGGAAAGACGGCCCTTCTTTTGAATTCGGTCCCCAGGCGTATAAAATAAATGGCGATACCTTGTTTTTCTATAATGATGATGGCGGGATGTTTGTGTATCGTATCCGGTCGGAGCCGAAAGAATAACGGTTCTGAATGTAGGACGCTAAACGTGTTTACGATTATTAATTTACGATTGGGGAGTCCGAGATGGATTGTATCCCGGACGCGAGTACTTATGTGAGGAAAGCAATCAGATAATGGAATGTGTCATTTAAATTGAAATCAAGATGTGTATAAAGAATCTGCTTTTTTTATCGGTTGTTGTTCTTTTTCTGTCAGCCTGTCATGATGATAAGGGTGCTGAATTGTTCGAATTTTATAAATCTCAGCCCCGCGATCCGGAGCTGATTGGTTGGTGGGGAAGGTATGACGAGCTCAATAAAGAGTACACATATAATATTTACGAGTCCGATGGCCGCTTTTTGACATACGAGATAAAAGATAGCGGAGAGCACTATAAATCATGGACTGATGATTATTATTATACAAAAGACCATAAAATCATGATGTTTCATTATATGTCGGGTAGTTGGAAAGACGGCCCTTCTTATGAATCGACACCTCGGTTATATAAGATAAATAGTGATACCTTGTTTTTCTATAATGATGATGGCGGGATGTTTGTGTATCGTATCCGGTCGGAACCGAAAGAATAACGGTTCTGAATGTAGTACGCTAAACGTGTTTACGATTATTAATTTACGGTTGGGGAGTGGATTGGTCAGGTTGATATCAATTTTAAATATCTTTGAGAGATAAAAAATAATCCCGGAATTTTCCGGGATTATTTTTTAGGGTAAATCAGAATTTGTGGGTGTTCAGGTTTTTGTCTACCAGTATCCCGTCTATGGCTTTCAGGTCGAATTTGAGTTTCCGTTTGGCCTTGAATTTCAGGATAAACAGATTTTCGTTGCCTTCCAGCATTTCCTTATTACCGATGTTTACGAAAGTCGGATACAAAGCTTTTATACCGTTGGTGTGGAGGCGATCGTTGGTTAGGTTTTCCATACCCTTCATGTGCTGTACCTCAACTCCGACAAATTCATAATCCTGTTGGTTGTAAGGTAGGGCGAAGCTGATCGCATTTACGGAACGAAGGTCGGAGCCTTTCACCTGTATTTCGATAATTTCCTGCGGATTATAAGTCTGTTTGGCTGTACTTAGCTTTATATTTCCGTTTACTTTCTCAGTTGTCTGTTTTTCGACACCCCCTCTGAGTTGGGTAGCCACGACAGAAATATCGTAAGCATCGATCAGGCCGTTCCGGTTGATATCCCCGTTACTGACATATCCTTCGAAATCGGCATCGCCCTGGCGTAATCCGGTATAGTTCATATATGAGGTGAAATCGTTCATGTCAATCAGACGGTCGTTGTTGATGTCTCCCGGACGATAGCTTTCGGTTCCCGGTACTTTGAATACGTATAATTCTCTGCCCGAACCGTATCCTCCGACACCTTCCGTTACGGAGATTTTAATATAACGGGCCGTCGGGCGATTGGCGAATGTGAAAATTTTGGTATCTCCGTTTCTTTCCCACTGGAAGGTTCCGGCTTCGGTCCAGTTTTCTTTGTCCATACTGTAATAAACGGAACCTTTCAGCAGTACTCCGTTGCCTCCGTCAGTCCGTGGCAGGTAATGGAATTTGTCCAATTGGTTGATGGTTCGTAAATCCATTGTCAAATCGAACGGAACGGCTTTTTCTCCCCATTTTGTATGCCATGCATCGCCTTCGTCATAGTTAAATAGCTTTTGGATTCCCTGGCCGCCTTGATTTTCGGCAGTCGTTTCACCTAAGATTCCCTGGAGGGCAAATTCCAAGGGGTTAGCTTTTGTGGTAGCGTCAAATGCCGACCAGTCGGAATAGCCGTCTTTATTTACCGAGCGTATTTTAAAAGAATAAGCAGTTTCTGCATTTAAATCTTCAAATAGCAATTCGGTATCCCGGATCGTGGAGTAAAGCATGTCGTTAAATGCGATTTCATAGAAATCAGCATTGGCGATTTTATTCCAGGTCGGCTTTAATGTGTAAGCTTCCGTATTTTCCTCTGTAATTTGCGCCAACGGAGCACTTAAAGAGCCTGTATTTATTCTGTAATTGTCTGTCGGTTCGAACACAAATCCTTCTATGGTCAGAACGGTCGGACTGGCAGTGATGTCCGTGGATTCCAGTTTAACCAGAAGCTGTGGATTTTTAGTAATTACTTCTTTTTCAAATTCGCTTCCCGGGGTCGCAAATTTGTTCAGATCCGGGGTTGCATCGTAGAAACAGACATTTTCTTGTTTCAGGAAATCCTCCATATTGCGTGCTTCTGTCAATTTCACTTTGTCTTTACCTATTTTTGCCGTTATTTTTTTCGGCTTGGCTGTGACATTGATCCTGAATTCCGTTGCCTTTTCTTTGACGAAGCCTTCGAAGTTGCCTTGCGTGGGATGTATGATCACGGTGGCATTGTTTTTAGCGTCAACATGCGACTCGATTCGGGTGGTTACTCCCTGTCCCAGCCGGTAGGCTTCGCTTACTCCGTCGTCGTCGTATTCCGTAAATGAGCTATGGCCATACGGATAGATTTCGTAGATGCGGAGATTACGGTTGATTTCCGATACATTATTATTCGGATTGGTCATCGGAATAATGGCTCCGTTTTTCACAAATACCGGCAATTTCCAAAGCGGAGTTGCAAAATTATTGAGGATACGGTTGCCTTCGTATTTTTCTCCGGTGAAGTAATCGATCCATACGCCTTCCGGTAAATAAATGCCGTTTCGGACATCGTTTCCTTGTTCATCCACCTGCGTTTCCTGATAAATGGGGGCAATCAGGAAGTAAGGACCGTATAAAAATTGGTATTGGGTCGCTTTGCCTAATGTATACGTGTTTGGGTACTCCAGGAACATGGCCCGGACAATCGGCATGCCGTCGACGGCTTCTTTAGCGATGCTGTAGGTATACGGTATCAATTCCGATTTCAATTTTAAATACCAGCGGTTGATGGAAGTTGCCGGTTCGCCCAATGCGTGAGGATATTTTTCATTGGCACCCCAACCGTCCATATTTAATTGCATTGGAGTGAACGTTTTCCATTGGAAATCACGGGTGTTGATAATCGGTTTTTTCCCTCCGAAAATACCGTCCATATCGGAAGATATATTCGGTTGACCGGACAATCCGGAGCCTATGTATGTCGGAATATGGAAACGAATGTATTCCCATACACCTCCGGTTTGATCGCCCGACCAAATACCGGCATAACGCTGAGTACCAGCCCAACCGTCCAGGGAAATGATAAACGGACGGCTGTCGTTACCGTAATAAGGCATAATATGGGCGACGTCGGCTACTCCGTTCAATCCGAATGAATAGCCTGCGCCGACCCAGGCGACATCGGTTTTCAGCACGCGTACGCCTGCATCCCGCACCTCTTTTACAATATCTCTCTGTAACAGGGCGCTGACTTCCGGTTTCGGGTGTAAGTCGGATTGCGTCCATAATCCGATTTCGACGCCGTGTTCACGGGCATAATCCCCCAGTTGTTTCAGGTTTTCGATATTCCCGTCCAGTGTTTCAGTTTGTCCGTAACCGGCTCCGTAGCCGTCGTTGGGCAATAACCAGCCCAGGGGCATGTCATGGTTTTTATAGCGGTCGATAACTGCACGGGCCGAAAATTGATAGTTGTCTTTTTCTCCGTTCAGGGATTCCTTGATACCGCCGTTATCTTTTTGGCTTTCTTTATACCGTTTACCGTCCTCAAATAAAATTCCGTTTTCGTCTTCTTTCCAGTAATCCCGGTTGTAAGCGTTCAGATGGCCTTGATAAAAACCGAATTTAGGTAATAATACCGGATGTCCGGTCAATTGGTAAAAATCATTCAACAGTGAAACTGCTCCTTCGTTGATCATAAAGAATACATCCAGATAATCACTTTCGTGATATAAGGTTACGATACCTTTTTCTTTGGCACCGAAATCATATTTCCCTTTTTTAAAGGTATACCACATTACCCCGTAGCCGTTTGTCGACCAATAATAGGGCGTAGGAGAAGCTACTCCGCCGTCTGTCCAGCTGTTCTGATTTTCAATAGAAATAACTTTCCCTTTGTGTGAAAAACGTCCGTTTTGTACGCCGCCCCCGTAAAAATATTCCTGAGGATTTTCTTTTAAAGTCAAAATAACTTTTTTCGCTTCAAATTGGATAGGAGCAATTTCTTCCAATACAACCGAATTGGTTTTCAGGTTGGTTACAGTGAAAAGAGAGGTATTTTTATTCAGTTCTATTTTGATTTTTCCCGTAGAGATTGTGAGCAGATGATCCGTTTCATGCAAATTTAGTTCTGATAATGGTTTTCTGGGCTGGCTTACCAGAATTTGTGCTTCCGGTTGAGCTTCCGGGTCCCGGATGATACCTCCCGTGTTATCCTGAAACATCCGGAAAATGTTATCTCCGTAAAAGTCAAAGGTGATCATCCGGTTGCCGGATAACAAGACTTCGACGGTGGTCGGGTTGATTTTTTGAGCACCGACGATAGCCGGATTGGGTTGAGATACTTCTCCAACGTTTTCGGTCTTTTGCGCGGCTTGCACCGGAGAGGACGAAAGCATCAGAGGCAATAAGAAGGCAAGCAGAAAAACTTTCCTTATTGTAGAATTACCAATGACGTTGTTCATGACTTTACTGTAAGATTTAAATGTGATAAAAATTGAATATATTGCACTCCGAAATATTCGACGATCTTGATATGCAAAGTAAGTGAAAATTTTTAGAAACAAAATGTATTACGTTAAAAATATTATTAAGGTCGTTGCTGTTTATCGATACAATTAAATTCTGATTGTTAAGTGGATAAAATTCAGAAAGAGAAGAAGATTATTGCTACAATGATCCGTCTGTATTGCCGCAAAAGGGAAAAAAATGCAGAATTGTGTCCGGAATGTCGTGCTTTGCTGGAATATGCTCATAAACGTTTGGAACTTTGTCCGTTCGGGGAGAGTAAAACATCCTGTAAACATTGTACGATACATTGTTACAGGCCGGAGATGCGGGAGAAAATCAGGAAGGTTATGCGGTATAGCGGTCCCCGGATGTTGCTTTATCATCCTTGGGTGGCGATAAAACATTTTTTTTGATTTTTGAAAGGGATGGTTAGAAATTGATTTAAAATTCATATTTTAGTAGCGTTTTTTTTAAGGGCTGTTTATGAGAGAATTCGAGGGATTAGAAAGCCTGATTGTTAATATTTAAATGGGGAAAAATGGGATTGTTCGGATTGTTCGGTAAGGATAAAAAGGAGAGTTTGAATAAAGGACTGGAAAAGACTAAGGAAAGTGTTTTTAAGAAGCTGGCCAGGGCCGTTGTGGGTAAATCGAAGGTGGATGATGAGGTGCTGGATAATTTGGAAGAGGTTTTGATTACTTCAGATGTCGGTGTGGAAACGACGGTCCGGATTATTGAGCGGATAGAAGAACGGGTCAGAAGGGATAAGTATATGGGGGTGGATGAGTTAAATCAGGTGTTGAAGGAGGAGATTGTCGATTTGTTGAAGGAAAATAATAAAGCCGATGTGGATGCTTTCGATTTGCCGGCGGACGGTGGACCTTATGTCATTATGGTTGTAGGAGTGAATGGAGTTGGAAAGACAACCACGATTGGTAAACTAGCCAATAAGTTTAAAGAAGCAGGGAAGCATGTTGTGTTGGGAGCGGCTGATACGTTTCGGGCTGCTGCCGTAGATCAGTTGGTTATTTGGGCAGAGCGGGTAGGAGTACCTATTGTAAAGCAAAATATGGGGGCGGATCCGGCTTCTGTAGCTTTTGATACGCTGAGTAAGGCGAAAGCCGACAAGGCTGATGTTGTTATTATCGATACGGCAGGTCGCTTGCACAATAAGATCAACTTGATGAACGAGTTGACAAAGATTAAAAATGTAATGAAAAAGGTAATTCCTGATGCTCCGCATGAAGTACTGTTGGTGTTGGACGGATCGACCGGACAAAATGCCTATGAACAGGCCAAACAGTTTACTTTAGCGACGGAGGTGAATGCTTTGGCGGTGACTAAATTGGACGGCACGGCGAAGGGGGGAGTCGTTATCGGTATTTCGGATCAGTTCAAAATCCCGGTGAAATATATCGGTATCGGTGAAAAAATGGAAGATTTACAGGTGTTTAACCGGGAAGAATTCGTAGATTCTTTGTTTAATTAAGCAATTAGGGTGAAGAAGGTTCTTTTTGTTTGTCTGGGGAACATCTGTCGTTCTCCGGCAGCGGAGGCTATTATGAAAGCTAAAGTGAAGGAAGCTGGTTTGGAGGAAGAATTTGTGATTGATTCGGCAGGAATATACGGTGGACATTCCGGTGCTTTGCCTGATTCGCGGATGAGACAACATGCAGTTAAGAGAGGGTATGTGCTGGATAGCCGTGCCCGGCATTTTTATGCATCGGCAGATTTTCCGGCTTTCGATATGATTATCGGAATGGATGACATGAACATTGCGGATTTACGGCATTTGGCTCTCGATGACAAAGAACGGGAAAAAATATACAGGATGACGGATTTTTGTCGCAAGTATACTCATACAGAGGTTCCCGATCCTTATTACGGAGGGAGTGGAGGTTTTGAGTTTGTTTTGGATTTGCTGGAAGATGGAGTTGACGGGTTGTTGGAAAGGCTTAAGAAAGAAAAAACGGTATAATGGATATTATTAAAATAGCCTGTGCAAATCACACAGGCTATTTTATTTAATATGTATCTGTAGACAGAATTTTGTTATTCTTGTTTTTTGGGCCGGAAGAATCTTTTTTTACCTCCGTTCCCGTTACGTTTGGATTTGTAATTGGGTTTCCTGCCGCCGTTGAATGCTTTCGGGTTATAAACGGGCGCTTCTCCTAAAGCGGGAGGAAGTGGGATTTTATAGATTTCTTTTTCAAGGAATTGTTCTATACGGTGGAATTTTCCCTGTTCTTTTTCTGAGACGAAGGTGATGGCTAATCCTTCTGCATTGGCTCTGGCCGTACGTCCGATCCGGTGAATATAATCTTCGGGATCATGTGGTACGTCGTAATTCAATACCATACCGATGTCTTCGATGTCAATTCCCCGGGCGACGATATCAGTGGCTACCAATACGGTTATTTTATTGTTTTTAAAGTCGAGCATTACTTTTTCACGTTCGGCCTGTTCCAGATCGGAATGCATCGCTGCGACGTTGAATTTCATACGTTTCAGGGTATATGCGAGTTCCTTTACTTTCTGTTTGGAAGAGGAGAAAATAATACTTTTTGATTTGACGGGTTTCCCGAACATTTCTTTAATGAGTCCCATTTTCTGCATTTCGGTGCAAATATAGGCTGCTTGTGTAATTGCTTCGTTGGGTTTGGATACGGCTATTTTGACTTCGGTCGGGTCGTTCAGAATCGTTTTAGCCAATTGCTGAATTTTGGGAGGCATTGTAGCCGAAAACATAATCGTTTGTCTTTCTGCCGGTAGTTTTTTGACGATTCTCATGATATCGTCGGAAAATCCCATGTCCAGCATTCGGTCGGCTTCGTCGAGGATAAAATAGCGTACGTGCGAAAGGTCGATATCGTACATTTCCAAATGTGTGATCAGTCGGCCCGGAGTTGCAATGATAACGTCTACACCCATTTGCAAGCCCTGTTTTTGTTGGTCCCAGACACTGCCGTCCCCTCCTCCGTAGATAGCCAGAGTGGAAACAGGAACGAAATATGAAAAACCTTCGAACTGCATATCTATTTGTTGTGCCAATTCGCGGGTAGGGGCCATGATAATGGCTTTGATGTATTCATCGGATTGTGGTTCTGTAACCATCCGGTTTAATACCGGCAGAATATAGGCTGCCGTTTTTCCGGTGCCGGTTTGGGCACAACCGATAATATCTTTTCCTTCTAAAATTACGGGGATTGTTTTTTCCTGTACGGGAGTGGTTTCCTGGAAATTCATAGCATCTAATCCTTGCAAAACAGCTTCATCCAGGCCTAATTCGTCAAATCTCATTCTAGTTTTGTTTTATAGGGCGAAGATACGAATTATAATTTGAAGATTTTTCTGCGAAGGGATTTTTAATTTGAGGATACAATGGTCTCATTTTTTCGGTTGATTTGATATAGATCAGGAAAATGGACTATGTTGCAATAATTTACAGAAACATTTGCGGAGTTTAACAGATTGAAAACCTTATCTCTTATGCAATAGAAAGGATATAAGTTAATTTTTTTGTAACTTTGCCGTTCCAAAAGAAAACGGAATCGGGGCAAGATAAAGTGAAATATTATGGAAGATTTTCAGCATGTCGGTTATAGTAAAGAAGTTATTGAATTTGTAGCTGTAGCAAAAGAGTTTTGCGATTTTGTGGAGACAATACCTTCTATGGAGCGTCAGGATGTATTTTGCCGGCTTCAGAAATTCATTCCGTTGATCTATCTGAAAGGTAGTTTGATGCCAGCTTGTGATTGTGACGAGGAAGGTTTGGCCGAAGATTCGGTAACTGAAGAGCAGTACAATTATTTGTATGGGGAATTACACCGTTTATTCGGTGAGTATGATGAATATCTGGAAGTATTCGATGATAATATGCAGTACAGTGAAGCTCCGGTAATTCATTCTATAGCGGAGAAGGTTTGTGATATTTATCAGGACTTGAAAAATTTTATCGTATCGTATAGATGTGGAATTCCGGAGGTTATCGGGGAGGCATTGTGGACGTTGAATAATAATTTCGAGTTGTATTGGGGAAGAGCGTGTGCCGGAGTGTTGAGGGCTGTTCATCAGGTTGTGTATCGGATCGTGGAAGAAGGAATAGAAAAAGAATAAAAAATGGAAACAATATATCAGGAAACAATTACCCGGGAAGAAATTGAGACATTTCCGGTTTTTGCCTTTGACGGAGAAATCCGGGTGATTGAGAATGCGGGAGAGGTGGATGAGGCCGTTGCTTATTTATCGGCTCATTCTTGTCTGGGATTTGATACGGAAACTCGTCCGGCTTTCCATAAAGGAGAGACATATCCAGTCAGCCTTTTGCAATTGGCGGCTGCCGAACGGGTGTATTTGTTCCGTTTGAATAAATTCGGTTTTACGCCTTCGTTGCGCCGGTTATTAGCCGATGTTCGTATCAAAAAAATCGGAGTAGGTATCCGGGACGATTTGCGTATGTTGAAAGAGCGGGAAAGTTTTACGCCGGCATCTTTTGTGGATTTACAGGATTTTGTCGTAAAATATGGCATAAAAGAAAAGTCTTTTTCTAAACTGATGGCTATTATTTTCCGGGTAAAGATTTCGAAACGGCAACGGGTAACCAATTGGGAAGCACTTCAATTGACTCCCCAGCAGGTAAAATATGCCGCTACGGATGCCTGGGGAGCACTGCGGATGTATGACGAGTTATTGTGTCATGGGTGATTGCGGTTTTGCTTTGGGGAGAGCGAAGTAAAATGTCGTTCCTTGTCCTTCTGCCGAGGTAAAATAAAGCTTTCCGTTGTTTAATTTGATGAATTCCTGGCTTAAGATCAGGCCCAGGCCACTGCCTTTCTCGTTGCGTGTTCCATAAGTACTGACCGAATGATTTTCCTGTAGTAGATATTTTTGATCTTCTTTTTTGATACCTTGCCCGTTGTCTTTGATGGCAATGGTTACATAATCTTTTTCGACAGTCGAATACAATTCGATATTACCATCCGGATAAGTGAATTTTATAGCATTGGATATCAGATTCCGAAGTACTGTTTTGATCATATCTTCATCCGCATATACCGGTAAGGAATGGAGAAGCTGATTCGTTAAACGGATATTTTTGGCTTTTGCAATGGTGGTGAAAAGTGACAGTACCTGGCGTGTTGCTATAGAAAGGTCGAATAGAGTCGGAATGACCTTTGTTTTTCCATGCCGGTTACGTGTCCAGCGTAATAAATTTTCCAGTAAGTTATAGGCTTCTTCCGTTGTTTCATTGATCATTTCGAATTTTTTCCGGATGCTGGGATTGGTAATCTTTTCCTTTTCAGTCTCGATGGCTGCATTGATCATTTTTATTGTTCCGATCGGCGAACGCAGGTCATGTGCAATGACAGAATACAGTTTATCTCTGGCTTGCAGTGTTTGTTGGAGTTGTTCGTTTTGTTGCTTAATGGTCCGTTGGGCTTCAATTAGCGATAATTGGTGCCGGATGCGAAGAATAAGCTCTTTTTCTCGTAACGGTAAAGTGACGAAATCAGTGGATTCGAAATTGAGGCATTCGCCGATGATATTACTGTCGTTTGCCGAAGCGATAAATATAACCGGTGTATTCCGGGTCGATTTGTTTTGCCGGATTCGGTGTATGATATTACATTGACCGGGAACAAGTGTTTCGTATTGTAATAATATCAAATCGGCATCGGTATTCTCGAATTCTTGCTCGCAGCAGATGGGAATAACGGTGAATTGTTCTTTTTCCACAGTTCTGCTTATTCTTTCAAAAAGCGGAACTGTGGGAATGAAGATAGATAAAGCATATTTTTTGCTGCTAATATCCATAGTTTGTTTAGAATCGGTTATAAATAGGGGTTGAAGAAATCTTGGCCGTTTGAAGAAGCCGGAAGAATAGTTTTTGGATTGTAAGGTTTTTCTCCATATTCGTTGCAATCATATCCGCCAGCATTTCCAGATGCGGTATCGTTTTTATATCGGTCGATACCGGGGTGCTGCAATGCGAAAAGGCGATAAATGAAAAAAGATAGCGGGAAAACAAGGGTAGCATGAGCAGGTCTGCCGTGTTATAAGCTTGTAAGTAAGCCTTCAATTCCGGGGAATGTATTTCTTCCGGCGTTTGAATGTAGATATAACCGAGTGTGTTTAATTGATCTTCCAGCTCTTTTGCATAAAAGCAGGATGTTTTCGTATTGTTCTTCAGGGGAGTAACTGTTTTTTGGCACCATTCATAGGGAACGGAAAAGGTGCGGTCTGGATGAATGGTGATGATATCTATTCTGTCATAACCGTAGTGATTGGCAATTGTTGCCAATACTTTTTTCATGCTGTCGGGACTGCAATTGTGAGAAGCCAGTGTTATATTTAAACGGGCTAAGAAACGACTGTTACTATCGTAATTGTTCGCTTCATTATTCCAAAGGTTGTACATAGTATATTAGATTAAATTTCTTTTTGTTTTTTATAAATTATACTGTTTATACCAAAAATAAGTAAAAGAGGTTGCATGTAATTTCTTTTTTAACGTTTAAGGAATTGAATAATATTGAGTTGTATAAGAAATGCTAATCGTAGTAAGAAAAAAAAGAAAAAAATTTTGGTAGGTAACCGGAATTTACTACTTTTGTGCCCGGGTAAGTCCTATGCGACCAGCTCCTGTCGAATCCCCCCAGGGTCGGAAGGCAGCAAGGGTAGATGGTCGTAGCGGTGCGACATAGTTCGCTTACCCACCTGCCTCTTTAGCTCAGTTGGCCAGAGCACGTGATTTGTAATCTC